>Ga0247805_1000194_pt1 | contig 37960 bp, 28 predicted proteins | sample UWRJL044104R1_FD_180930 | JGI IMG/M metagenome (GOLD analysis project Ga0247805, IMG submission 180930) | Plant litter microbial communities from Arlington Agricultural Research Station in Wisconsin, United States - UWRJ-L044-104R-1 | ecosystem: Environmental > Terrestrial > Plant litter >...
CTTTTTGAATAATAGAGCTTTTTGTTTTTTACATCCATTTCCCAAGTACCCAATTCACTCGCTTCTACAATAATATTAAGGCGCTGTTCATTTTCTTCTGTAATTCTTCTGGCTTCTACTTTTTCCGTTACTTCAGTTACAGTTACGATGATACCTGAAATTTCTCCATCAATTTCCCTCAAAGGATGATATAGAAAATCAAAGTACAAAATCTCAAGTTTTCCGTTTCTGTTTATGGGTACTGGTACTTCATTTCCATGAAAAGGAATTCCGGTAGATAGTACATTATTCAATAGAGAACTTACTGTATCTTTTGCTTCAGGGAGTGAATCAAATAAAGGTCTGCCTACAAAAGTGTTTTCGGGCCTGTCTACAAGTTTTAGATATGCTTCGTTTGCCATTTCGACAACATGTTCCGGTCCGCGCAAAATCGTTATTCCAACAGGAGCCTGTTTAACAGTATTTCGGAAACGTTTGTCGCTTTCCTCAATTTTTTTCTTTGCGAGATTTAAATCCGTCAGGTCAACACCGGTATTCATTACGGCATAGATATTACCTTTAAGGTCATATAAAGGAGTAAAACTATAATTAAAATAATAGGTTCCTAGCTTTCCGTCAACAACCAGGTCAAGAGGTGTATTTTCAGTATGGAATGACTCCCCGGTTTTATAAACCATTTTGATTTGTTCAAATACGAGCTGTCCATCAAGTTCAGGTAAAATAGCCATAAATGATTTTCCAATAACATCATTACCTTTTCCCCAAATATCAATTATCGACTGGTTAGCAAGTTCAACAATCATTTCTTCACCGGAATATACCGCTATGGCAAAAGGGGCATTTTCTACCAGCGCCCTGATCTTGTGTTCACTTTCCTGAAGTTTAGAATTCGAGATTACCTGTGGTGTTACTTCTACGGCTATTGCTATAATGCCGGAAATAGTACCATCTGTTTCTCTGAGTGCGTCGTATACAAAATTGATGTAGGTAGTTTCTATTATTCCGTTTCGGGGCAGCTCAACAGGCATTTCATTAGCAACAAATTTTTCTCCTGTTGTATAAACTTCTTTTAGCAATTTTTCCAGTCCTTGGTTTTTGGCTTCCGGCAATCCTTCAAAAATAGATTTATTAAGTACATCATGAGCCGTTTTTCCCCATAATTCAAGCATGTGCTCATTTGCAATTTCTACAACATAATTTTGTCCCTTAAGAATACACATGGCAACGGGAGCCTGACTAATATTATTTAGGAATCGTGTATTGCTTTCTTCCAATGCATCTTTTGCTCTTTTCTTTTCCGTGGTTTCAATAACCGTTACCAAAACTCCGCCGACATCGCCATTTTCTATTCTGATAGGACTGTATGAAAAATCAAAATAACATTCTTCAATATATCCATTTCTGTTTAAATTCAGCAATAAATCCGAATGACGAACTGGCTTGCCATTCATGGCATCATCAAACATAGGACCGATAATGTCCCAAATTTCTGAAAAGGTTTCACTGGAACTGATTCCCAAAGCCTGAGGGTGTTTTGTAGCACCTAATATCGGACGGTATCCGTCGTTGTATAATTGTATGTGATCGTTGCCCCATGAAATGTACATTCCAAACGGGTTTTCCAGCATAAGCGCTACTACAGTTCGAAGACTTTGCGGCCAGGTATCCGGATTTCCCAATGAAGTCAGGCTCCAGTCTTTCGCTCGTATTAATTCACCCATTTCTCCACCGCCAGCAAGAAAGTAATGTTCCTTATTTGTCATTAAATATGTTTTTAGGACTCAAGAATGAATTGTTCTCTGTCTGGCTGTTTTAAATTATTTTTTGGAATTAAATGGATTGCATGCTTGATGACTTGTTTTAATTTATTGTAATCACCCGGTTTTCGAATGTAGTAAATCGCACCTTTTTCATACATGGTATCGACAATATGGGTATCAAGAGACGTTGAGAAAATAATTACCGACAGATGCTGCAGTTTTTCATTCTGCTTAATTTCGGTAAGGCATTCAGTACCATTCTTGCGAGGCATGTTCACGTCAAGAAAAAGAATATCAGGAAGGCTGTCTTTGGATTTCTCAGATAAAAATTCCATAAGCTGAACACCATCACTTACTGTATCAAGAGTGAAAGGAATTGATAATTCATCAAGCGCCTCCTTAAAAAAATCGCAGTCATCATCATCGTCATCAGCCAGTAAAAGATTGTAAACGCGTGTATTCATTTTTAATCATATAAATTGAACATTAACCAACAAACATAGCAGTTTTGCTATTTTAAATAAAGCCAGAAATGACGACTTATATCTATTTTTTGTAAGGACTAAATATAAAATAATTATTGTATAAATGAAATTAACCTGTCCACAAAAACATCCATAAAACAGAAAATAGCGCTTTTGTAAGAATGTAATTACCTTGGTAAAAAAAACTTTGTTTGTTCTACAGTTCAGATTTTATTTGATCATGACATTTATCATATTATTAGAAATCAATATTTCAAACATTTGTACTTGAAAATTTAGTACAATGAAAACAGAACAGCTTCAGGATTTTTACATCCCGGTTATGGGATTAGCTTATACTATTGACAGCCCGATTCGGGTAGCACATTTGGGAATCAACTCCGTAATTTCTATTATTGACGATGAACTGATGGAAAAAATGAATGCTTTTTACAGCAAAAAATTCCATTTTTCATACCACGAAATCAATGCCAAACAAAATGATTATCGTGCCGAACGAATCAAATCTTATCTGAATCTGGTTAGCAAAATAGTACAGGAGAAATACCAAAATTTCTGTAATGAAATTGCCGAAAACAAACAATCTCTTTTTAATTTTTTGGAAACATTACCTCAAAAATCAGCTGTCAAAAAAGAGCTTGCTGCGATAATTGCTAAAAATGCAGATTCATTTGAAAATATAAAAAATTACATCAGCCAGCATTGGAATCCCGGTGCGATTGATGTCAATATTATGACCAAAATTGACAAGACCAATTATAAAAAAGGAGAAGCATTACCATCAACTTTCAATGATGCACACGCTGCTTTGCGTGGTTTTGCAGAAAGCGAACTCAATTCTTCCTTGGTACTTTCGGCGGGAATGAACCCTTCGCTTTACAATTACATTTCTGAATTCAAAGATTTTTTTCCGGATGAAAACGAACTCTTGAAAAAGAAAATAATTCTTAAAGTAAGTGATTTTCGTTCCGCTATGATTCAGGGGAATTATTTAGCCAAAAAAGGAATCTGGGTTTCCGAATACCGAATAGAATCCGGACTCAATTGTGGTGGTCACGCCTTTGCTACCGATGGACTTTTATTAGGTCCGATTATGGAAGAATTCAAATTACGTAAAGAAGAGCTTATTGCATCCGCCCATCAATTGATGACAACTGCTTTTACTCAAAAGGGAATTCCGGTTCCCAATCAGCCATTGGATTTGAAAATTACCGTTCAGGGAGGCGTTGGAACTGCTGAAGAACATCAGTTTTTATTGCAAAATTATGCTGTTGATGCCGTAGGTTGGGGTTCGCCTTTTTTGTTAGTTCCCGAAGCGACTTCTACCGATGAAGCCACCCGAAAATTGCTGATGAATGCTTCCGAAAAAGATTTTTACCGCAGTAACATTTCGCCTTTGGGAGTTCCATTCAACGCGATAAAAGGAACAACAAACGAGTTCATAAAAAACCAACGCATTACAAAAAACAAAGCCGGCAGTTCTTGTCCCAAAAAGCTCTTGGCTTTGAATACCGATTATGCCAAAGAAGGAATTTGTACCGCTTCCAGAAAATACCAACAGCTAAAATTACAGGAATTAGAAACCCAAAAAGGAACTATTTCGTTAGCCAAATGGAAAGAAAAAGAAGCCGAAATTACAGTAAAATCCTGCTTGTGTGTTGGATTGGCGAACACCGCTTATCTGGAAAATGATATTGAAATCAAAGGCGAAAAACAAGGCGTTGTCGTTTGCCCGGGACCTAACCTGGCTTATTTTGACAAAGAAGTTTCTTTGAATGAAATGGTAAGGCACATCAACGGTTACGAATCAGTTTTGGCTGATGGATACCGACCGAATATGTTCATCAAAGAATTACAGCTTTATGCAGATTATCTGAAAGAAGAAATCGAAAAAACGATCGAAGTCACCAAAAAGCACATCAAAAAATGGCAGACTTTTAAAGCCAATTTATTAGAAGGAATTGCCTATTACAACGCCACTTTTGAGCAAACCACTTTTTTTGAATCGGATAAAAATGTGTTACAGGATGAGCTGTGTTATTACGAACAACAGATTGCCTATATTGAAATTCCGACTGAATCCAATTAGTCATTTCGTCTTCTATTCTAATTTAAAATTACGATTATGTCCACTTCTTTAATTCAAAAGTATAATGTTCCGGGACCCAGATACACCAGTTATCCAACGGTTCCTTATTGGAATGAAAGTAATTTTACAACCGAAAAATGGATGGCTACTTTCCAGCAATCCTTCGAAGAAAGCAATTCAAAAAACGGAATCAGTCTCTACATTCACCTGCCTTTTTGCGAAAGTATGTGTACTTTTTGCGGATGCAACAAACGGATTACCAAAAACCATTCGGTTGAAGAAACGTATATCAAAGCATTGCTCAAAGAATGGAGTTTGTATTGTAATTTATTTTCTGAAAGACCAAATATCAAAGAAATTCATTTGGGCGGAGGAACGCCAACCTTTTTCTCCAAAAACAATCTGGAGCAACTCATCAACGGTATTTTTTCGTATGCCAATAAAGCCGAAAACTACGAGTTTAGTTTTGAAGGACATCCCAACAATACCACTTACGAACAGCTTCAAAAATTATATGATTTAGGTTTTCGACGCGTGAGTTTTGGTGTTCAGGATTATGCCGAAAAAGTGCAGAAAGCCATTCACCGAATTCAGCCCTTTCATAATGTGGCTAAAGTCACTTTTTGGGCGAAAGAAATTGGCTATACCTCAATCGGACACGATATTATTTTCGGATTGCCTTTTCAAACCATTGAAGATGTTATGGATACTATGGAAAAAACAAATTCTCTAAAACCAGACCGCCTGGCGTTTTACAGTTATGCACATACGCCCTGGATCAAAGGAAATGGTCAGCGCGGATTCAATGATGAAGATCTTCCAAAAGATACCGAAAAGCGACAATTATATGAAATTGGAAAACAATTGCTTTCTAAAAACGGCTATCACGAAATCGGGATGGATCATTTTGCTTTGGCTTCTGATAGTTTATATAAAGCCAGTCAAAATCAGGAATTGCATCGGAATTTTATGGGTTACAATGCATCCAAAACGCAATTAATGATTGGATTAGGCGTTTCTTCTATTAGCGACAGTTGGTACAGTTTTGCCCAAAACACAAAGAGTCTGGAAGATTATTATCAGATATTGGAATGGGATAAATTGCCTGTTATAAAAGGGCATATTTTGGATGAGGAAGATTTAATCATTCGAAAACACATTCTGAATTTGACCTGTCAGTTTGAAACTTCCTGGAATAATCAAGAACTCTATTTTGATGAAATTCCGGCTGTTTTATCGGAATTAAAAGAAATGGAAAACGACAACCTTATTATAATCGAAGAAAATAAAATCAGAATTACAGAAGCTGGAAAGCCCTTTGTACGCAATATTTGTATGGCTTTTGATTTGCATTTGAAAAGAAAATCACCTGAAAATAATTTGTTTTCAATGACGGTTTAAATTGAAGAGTTAGGTGTTTGAACAGAAAGGGTATTTAGCGCGAAAAAGATTATATTTGGAAAAATATAAAACGAAGTAAAATTTCGTATATCTATCCAAAATTGATAGATTGTCGCCACTTTGTATTGAATATATAAGTTATGTGCAACACGCCTAAAATGGCAACAAATACTGGAACTTAAATGAAATTTGACAAGATAATAATAAAAAATTTTAAGTGCTTTGATGAAGAAGGTTGCACATTGGAAAACTTAAAATCTATTAACATAGTTATTGGAAAAAACAATTCTGGAAAAAGTTCATTAATTGAAAGTATAAAGTTTTTGACTATTAGTGAAAAGTCATTTTTCCAAAATAAAAGAAATGGACTTATACCTGAGGTAATTTGTGAGCATCTTTTTAACAAAGAACAAATTGGAAATACATTCCCACAAAACACTTCGGGAGGTAGCATTGGAATAAATCATAATGTTTATGGTAAATCTTTTCACAATTCTATTTTAAAATACAAGATCGAGGAAAATCATAATAAAAAATTTTTAAGTATTGATAAACCATTTCTACAAGAAGCTACCCAATATTTTAATTCTTATTTAAGAACAATTAAAAACCCTTTTCAAAATAAATTTTTCAGTCATTTAAGTGCTGAAAGAGACATTCTTCCAGAATCACAAAATTCAGAAATTAAAATTAGTACAACAGGAATTGGAGCAACAAATCTAATCCAACAGATTATAAATAGAGATGTATATGACAGTGATTTAATTGAGAAAACTCTATTAAATGAGCTAAATAAAATTTTAAACCCAGACATTTATTTTTCAAGAATATTAATACAACAAAATGACCAAAATATTTGGGAAATATATTTTGAGAATTTTGAAGATGGAAGAATTCCATTATCAAAAATGGGAAGTGGTGTAAAAACAGTTTTACTCGTTTTAATTTTACTTATAGTAAAACCAAAAATTGAAAATCGAAATATTAAAGATTATGTATTTGCATTAGAGGAATTAGAAAATAATTTACATCCTTCAATGCAAAGAAGACTTTATTATTATTTGTTTGAATTTTCTAAAAAGCATAAATGCATTTTATTTTTAACAACACATTCAAACATAGTTATAGACTTATATAACTCTTTGGAAACGACCCAAATCTTCCATATCAATAAAATAGATGGTAAAACAAAAATATCATCAATACTTAAACAAATTGAATTTAAAAAAATTCTTGATGATTTAGATGTTAGAGCAAGCGATATTTTGCAAAGTAATGGCATTATATGGGTTGAAGGCCCGAGTGATAGAACATACCTTAACAAATGGATTAATCTTATTGATGACAAACTTATTGAAGGTTATCATTATTCAATTATGTTTTATGGAGGTAGACTACTCTCTAATTTATCTTTTGATTATGATTTAATAAATAATGAACTTATTCCACTTTTAAAACTTAACACAAATTCATTTGTAATTATGGACAGAGATGGAAAAACTATCAGTCAAAAACTAAATGATACGAAATTAAGAATTCAAACTGAACTCGGTAACGATAATGTTTGGATTACTAAAGGTCGAGAAATCGAAAATTATTTATCAAATATTACAATTGAAAATTGGCTTGAAAACTTATACAAAACTAAAGTTATTATTAATAACGAATTGAATATCAAACTTGAAGAAAGTATTTCTAATGTAGATAAATTAGGAAAATTAAAATATAATCTAAATAAAAATAAATATGCTTCTGAAATTATTTCATTCGTACAATTAGAAGATTTAAATCAATTAGATTTAAATGAAAAAATCAATAACCTTGTGAAAGTAATACGCAAATGGAATAAAATATAAGTACTGCACCTAACACACGTCTTGCGACATTTGCGAATTTAGTGGAATTACCGTTTTTTATCGTATTTTCGTTTAGACGAAAATACTCGTCTCCGTAATTCGTAAATTGCCAAGGCTCGTGAACGGTTAACTAAAATGCTTTAACAAATTCACTAATCATTATCCGCGTTTAATGGCAATTAGGCGCTGACTGTACAAACAAACTCACATTAGAAGGAGAAACATAAGGAATCCCCAATCCCAAACCTCTTAAAATAAATAAAATCCCAATAATCACTGCTACATACGGAATTGCCTTTTGAATTTTATTTCGAAATGGCAGTTGTAGCATCGAATTAACATACACAACAGCAGTCATTAAAGGCACCGTTCCCAATCCGAATAAAATCATATACAGAATTCCGAAACTGGCACTTTGCATAGCAATAGCTCCAAACAAAGCAACATAAACCATTCCGCAGGGCAAAAATCCGTTGAGTAAACCAATGGTAAAAAGCGATTTATAACTTTTGTTCCTGAATTGTTTTCCTAGATTGGATTTGATGTTTGCAATGATTTTGTAAACCGGTTTGGAGAAATTGTATTTTGAGAAAACTTTCTCCGGAATCAGCACAATCAGAATCATTATCACGCCAATAAAAATGGACATTTTCTGTTGCATTCCTGCGAGAAAAAATCCTTTTCCCAGCAATCCAAAAATGAAGCCGATGGTAGCATAAGCAGTCAATCGGCCTAAATGATACGTTATGATTTGAGTTGCTTTTTTGGTTTCGTTCTGTCTGTCAACCGGCAACATCATAGCGATTGGACCGCACATTCCGATGCAGTGAAAACTACTGATTAAACCCAATATAAAAGCAGTGTACAGCATTTGTTTTTAAAATTAGGTAACTTATTTATTTCAAACTACATTGAAAGCAGTTCTTCTTTTGACTTTAAGACATTAAACTTTCGACTTACTCAATTAACATAAATCACTTCTTTCGAAAGGTATTTTTTTCCTTCGTATTGCCATTCGATATTGACTTTCCATTGTCCTTTGATGAGTTTGTTTTTTGGAATTAACAAAGCGGAATTATTCAGAGCAATTGGCGTGTTGAAATCAAACTTTTTATTGGATGCACGGTAGAGCAATACATTTCCTTTTATTTTATCAGCATCGAAAGTCGCAGGAAAAACAACTTTCACCCCTTCTGAAATAAATGCAACAGTCGGTTTTTGCTGTAAATCGTGGGCATTTTGAATGCGTTTCATCTCGTCCTGAAAATGCAAATCGTGTTTGTAATATTCTTCCACAACCAAATCATTATCATACTTGCTGTTGGATTGTACTTCAAAAACAAAATATAAAATAAAGGTCATAAACAACCCAAAAGCAATTACTATTCCTGTTCCCCAGTTGATTTTCATAGTTGTGATTTTTAATTAAAACTTCTTGGCCCTAAAAAGTTGGTTGTGGTAGTTTCCAGCAATTCAGTGCCGTTGTAAACACCAATTTTGACTTTGGTTTTATCGCTTTCCAACAGTACTTCATCAATTTCTATAAACAAAGTTCCCTGTGAAATCTCTTCTTTCTTAATTTTAAAATGTGTACTGCCAACGTTTTTAATCTTACCTTTCTGATGGATCAGTTCAAAATGAATATCGTTGTAATCTTTCATCGTTTTATTGACAATTTTATAAGTGTACACATTACTGATTTTATCGCCTTTGTGCTGAAAAAGCTGTCCGGGCAAGCGTAGAATAATGGCTTCAACATCGGTTCTTAAAAACAACATTCCGATAAAATGCTCATTAAAATCAATAGAACTGTTGTGTAGCCTTTCATTCTGGCGGTGAATTTAAAAGGCGCTTTTTTCTCGATTTCATCTTCTGAAGCATAGCGGATCAGCCCTTTTGGCAAACCGACACTTTCCATAATCGTATCACATTCATCAATACAGGCGGTGCAATTGGTGCATTCGAGTTGAGTTCCGTTTCGAATGTCAATTCCCATTGGGCAAACGTGTACGCATTGATGGCAATCGATACAATCTCCTTTTCCGGTCAGCGTTCTGTCTTCTTTTTTGTTGAATTTTGCTCTTCCAACTTCCTTTTCGCCACGCACAAAATCATAGGCGACATTAATCGATTTATTGTCTAAAAGTACACCCTGCAATCTTCCGTACGGACAAGCGATAATACAAACCTGCTCCCGAAAAGACACAAAAACAAAATAGAAAACCGCTGTAAAAATGAGGAGCGCTATAAAATTACTCGCCTGGTGTATTGGTCCTTGTTCGACCATTAAAAACAAGGTATCGCTTCCTACCAAATACGCCAGAAAAACATTTGCAATTCCAAAAGAAATCAGGAAAAACAGAAACCATTTCAAAAGTCTTTTTCTTATTTTATCTGCATTCCATTCCTGTTTGGCTAATCGGATTTGTGCGCCACGATCGCCATCAATCCAATATTCGATTCTGCGGAACACCATTTCCAGGAAAATCGTCTGTGGACAAATCCATCCGCAAAAAATCCTTCCAAAAACAACCGTAAATAAAATAACAAATACAACTCCAACCAACATGGATATCACAAACAAGTACAAATCCTGAGGCCAGAACGGAAAACCAAAAATATTGAACCGGCGTTCCAAAATATTGAACATCATAAACTGGTTTCCGTTTACTTTGATGAACGGATTCGCAATTAAAATAGCCAGCAGAAAATAGCTTACCCATTTTCGGTATTCATAAAATTTACCAGACGGTTTTTTGGGGAAAATAAATTTTCGCTTACCACTTTCATCAACGGTTCCGATGGTATCTCTAAAAGCTTCGTCTGGTAAATTTGACATAATTTTTATTTTTTAACTGCTGTACTATCTGCTGTTTTACTAGCTGTTTCCTCCGCCCAAATTTCTCCTTCCGCTTCTTTAGCATCCTTTGGATTACTGCCCTGCAAGGACAAAATATAACTGGCTACTTTCTGAATTTCCTTAGGTTTTAAAGTTCCTTTCCAGGAAATCATTCCTTTTCCATCTCGGCCACCGTTGGTTATGGTGTGGAATAAATTCTTAATTCCGCCACCCAAAATCCAATGATTGTCTGTTAAGTTGGGACCAATTTGTCCACCGCCATCAGCTCTGTGACAAGCGGCACAATTCATTGTAAAGATTTCTTTTCCTTCAGCTAAACTTGGTTCATCTGTTAGCAAAACAACCGTTTTTTCATCCATCAAATCAGGAGCGGTTTTCAGGTATTCTTCTACATCAATTTTCGCCTGAGCCATTTCTATTTTCAATTCCGTTTCCTGATTTTCACCTCCAAAAACTTCATAATAAGCAAAGTAAATCACTCCATAAAAGATTCCGATATAGAACAAATACAGCCACCAGGGCGGTAAATTGTTATCCAATTCCTTGATTCCGTCATAATCGTGGTCCATCAGCAAATCGCCTTCTCTTTCAATGGGCTCAGTTTTGGTCAGCTTGTGCATCAGGTTTTTGTACCAATTCTTTTCATTTAAAGCCAGACTGTCTTCATATTCTTTTTTGGCTTTTTCTTCAGGAGTCATCAACTGATACATTACCCTATTTACGGCTTTCAGCGTAATTTCGATAGCAATCAAAACAAACAGAAATACGATTAAAAATAAAAACACCATTGGAAATTTGATAAACGCAGGACGATCTCCTGAATCGATACAATATTCCACCAAACCAAAAACGGTCAGGAAAACCAGCGGTACTCTTAGATATACAAATACTGGAAGTAATTTTTTCATTCTATTTATCTTTTGAAATTATAAAATTGAATTGTCGTTTAATGGAATTTCACTCATTTCCTGAATTTTATCTTTTTTATAAGAGAAGACCCAAAACCCTAATCCAACGAAAAAGAAAAAGAAAATCAGGAGTGAAAGAATCGGGTAAATTTCTATACCCGAAATCGTTTCCATATTGTGTTTTATTTGTTCAAACATAATGCTGTTATTTAGAAGTTTCTTTTACTTTAATATCGGTTCCAAGCCTTTGGATGTAAGCAATAAGAGCTACAATTTCCCTTTCGTTCATTGGAACAAATTTTTCACCTTTGGCCAACGCTCTTTTTTTGCTTTCTTCATAACTTTTTACAAAATCAGGATCGTTCTTCAGACTGTTTTCTATCGAAATAGCTTGTTTTCTCAATTCCTTCAATCCATTGGCAACTTCAGCATCCGAATACGGAACACCTAATGAAACCATCGCTTCCATCTTCTTTTTGGTCAATGAAATGTCCATTGCTTCGTTGTCAAAAAGCCATTTATAACCTGGCATAATCGATCCGGCAGACGTACTTTGTGGATTCCACATATGATTGAAATGCCAGTTGTCGTTGTATTTTCCACCAACCCTTTGCAAATCGGGACCCGTGCGTTTTGATCCCCATAAAAATGGATGATCGTACACAAATTCACCAGCTTTTGCCTGTGGTCCGTAACGTTCGACTTCGCTTCTGAATGGTCGGACAGATTGTGAATGACAGCCCACACAACCTTCACGGATGTATAAATCACGACCTTCCAGTTCTAAAGGTGTATAAGGTTTTACACTCGCAATGGTTGGAATATTGGATTTCACCATAATCGTAGGTACAATTTGTATGATTCCGCCAATCAAAATCGCTACTGTGGCTAAAATGGTCAGCTGAATTGGTTTTCTTTCTAACCAGCTATGGAATTTTTCTCCGCTGATTCTACTGCTTTTAATGGTTTGCAAAGCAGGAGCCTGAGCCAGTTCGTCTTCGATTTTGTTCCCTAATCGAATTGTCATAATGATGTTGTAAACCAAAACAAACATTCCGATCAGGTACATTGTTCCGCCAATCGCTCTCATCCAGTACATTGGCATAATTTGCGTAACGGTTTCAAGAAAATTTCCATAGGTTAAAGTCCCGTCCGGATTGAATTGTTTCCACATTGAAGCCTGAAGAAAACCTGCCACATACATTGGAACGGTGTATAAAATGATTCCTAAAGTCCCAATCCAGAAATGGAAATTGGCTAATTTATTAGAGAATAATTTGCTTTTGGTCATTCGTGGAATCAGCCAGTAAATGATACCGAAAGACATAAATCCGTTCCAGGCCAAAGCACCTACGTGTACGTGGGCTACGATCCAATCCGTATAATGCGCTATTGCGTTTACGTTTTTCAGGGAAAGCATTGGGCCTTCAAAAGTCGCCATTCCGTAACCTGTAATGGCTACAACGAAAAACTTCAAAACCGGTTCTTCACGCACTTTATCCCAGGCACCTCTTAAGGTTAAGAGCCCGTTGATCATTCCACCCCAGGAAGGCGCCAGCAACATAACTGAAAAAGCAACTCCTAAATTCTGAGCCCAGTTGGGCAAAGCGGAATACAATAAATGATGCGGTCCCGCCCAGATGTAGATAAAAATCAAAGACCAAAAGTGAATAATCGACAGTCGATAAGAATACACCGGACGATTGGCAACTTTAGGAACAAAATAGTACATCAGCCCTAAAAACGGAGTCGTCAGGAAAAATGCCACTGCGTTGTGTCCGTACCACCATTGCACCAAAGCATCCTGAACACCAGCGTAAACAGAGTAACTTTTCCAGAGTGAAACCGGAATTTCAATATTATTGAAAATATGCAAAACAGCAACAGTTACAAACGTAGCAAGGTAAAACCAGATGGCGACATACAAATGACGCTCTCTTCTGCGTAACATCGTACCAATCATATTGATTCCCATTACGACCCAGATCAAGGCGATTGCAATATCAATAGGCCATTCCAGTTCGGCATATTCTTTTGAAGAAGTATATCCGAGAGGAAGCGTAATGGCTGCTGCCAAAATAATAAGCTGCCATCCCCAAAAGTGGACATTGCTTAGAAAATCGCTGAACATTCTGGCTTTCAGCAATCGCTGTAAAGAGTAATACATTCCGGCAAAAAAGGCATTCCCAACGAAGGCAAAAATTACTGCATTGGTATGTAAAGGTCTTAGTCGCCCGTAACTTAGCCACGATATTCCATCGGTAATGTTGGGAAAAAGGTACATTACCGCCAGGGTTAGCCCGACTAACATTCCGACTACCCCAAAAAGAATAGTAGCGTAAATGAATTTCTTTACAATTTTGTTATCATAATAAAACTGTTCCATAATTATAATTGTTTTTCTTCGGTTTTAGATTGGTTATTTTTGGTCGTTATTTTGGTTTCGTCATCAAAAAGCATTCTGACAGATGGTGTATAATCATCATCATACTGACCCGATTTTACTGCGATTATAAAAGCAATAAAAAAGCCGATTGCTACGCAGATACTGACTGAAATCAACAGGTAAATGACACTCATATTCTTGATTTATATAGGCAAAATTAGTCTCTTGTGTGTTCTTAAAATATGATATTTATCATAGTCGGATGGTGTACTGATTTATTTTTGATTCGCATAAAAATTACTCATCAGGGTTACAAAACTCACTATGGTAATAGTGCTCAAAGGCATAATGATAGCGGCAACCAGAGGCAATAAATTACCTGTTACAGCGAAACCCAGACCAACAACATTATAAAGCAGTGAAAGCACAAAACTCATTTTGATTATAAGTATTGATTTTTGAGATAGTTTCAGAAAATAATCCAAACGGGAGAACTCGCTGGCATCCAGAATAGCATCACAGGCGGGAGAAAATACATTTACGTTTTCTGAAATTGAAATTCCAACATTGCTTTGTGCCAATGCTCCGGCATCGTTTAAACCGTCGCCGACCATCATTACGTTGCGTCCTTTTTCCTGTAATTTTTTGATATAATCGAGTTTCTGTTCCGGTTTTTGATTAAAAATCAGTTCGGTATTTTTAGGCAAAATAGTTTCCAGATTAGCCCTTTCTCCATCATTATCTCCTGAAAGTACTTTGATTTGATAGTTTTGTCTTAAATCTACAAACAACTTTTCGAGTCCTTTTCGGTATTGGTTTTCAAAAATGAATTTGCCATAATAAATGCCTTCAATTTTAATGTGAAGTGCTGTTTTTTCCGTTTCTAAAATTTCTAAAACTGGCGCATCAACAAATGTTGCAGAACCCATTTGTATAAACTTATTATCAATTTTGCCCTGAATTCCCTTTCCTGTTATCTCCTGAAAATCATCAATCTTAATTTTTGTGGTTTCTGGTAAAAAATCATATAACATTCGGCTTATCGGATGATTGGATGCCCGAAGCACATTTTTTATGAGGATATTATTTTCCTCGGAAATTGCAGTTCCTTCATATAAAATATTGGACTTTTTATTGGTGGTAATCGTTCCTGTTTTATCAAAAACAATGGTATCCACTTTTGCCAATTGCTCAATCACCAAGGCATTTTTAAGATATAATTTCTGCTTGCCGAGAATTCGCAAAATGTTCCCGAAAGTAAACGGAGCGGTCAATGCCAATGCGCAAGGACAAGCAACAATCAATACTGCAGTAAAAACATTAAAAGCGATATTGGCATCAATAAAAATCCAATATCCAAAACCGCCAAATGCAATGAGCAGTAAGATTGGGGTGAAATACCGACTTATTGCATCTGTTATGGTTTTGTGTTTTTGAAATACTTTTTTCTGAAAAATTTCATTGCTCCACAATTGCGTCAGATAACTTTGTGAAACGGAATGCAAAACTTCCATCTCAATGACCTTTCCGATTTGTTTTCCTCCGGCAAAAACTTTATCGCCTGATTTTTTGGTTATCGGAACGGCTTCTCCTGTTACGAAACTATAATCGATTTCAGCTTTTTCACTTATTAGAATACCATCAACGGGAATCAATTCCTGATTTCGGATCAGCAATCGGTTTCCTTTTTCAATATCATAAACCGGAACGCTTTCTTCAGATGAATCGGTATTAATTCGGGTAACGGCAATAGGAAAATAGGATTTAAAATCGCGTTCGAAACTTAAAAAGCTATACGTTTTGGTCTGGAACATTTTTCCCAAAAGCATAAAGAAAACCAGACTCGCCAAACTATCAAAAATCCTGGTCCGTGATCCATTAGCATATCGTAAGTACTTCGGATAAACATCACGATAATTCCCAATGCAATCGGAATATCAATGTTTAACATTCTGGTTTTGATGCTATGATAAGCAGAAATATAATACCCGCTTGCCGAATACAGGAAACTCGGCAATGCCAGAATAAAAATCAAAAACCTGAAAAACGGTTTGTAATTGTCCAGCCAGAATTCCTTAATTTCAAAATATTCAGGAAAAGATAACAGCATAATATTTCCAAAACAGAAAAAAGCAACGCCTAATTTATACGTCAGACTTCTGTCAACATTGGTTTTGCCGGTTTCATAGTTTTCTAAACTGATATAAGGTTCGTAGCCAATAGAACTCAATAAATAGACAATTTCTTTAAGTGAAATGGTATCAGAATCGAATGTGATTCGGACTCTCTTCTCAGGAAAATTTACTTGTGAAGTACTGATTCCGGTTTGAATTTTATTCAGATTTTCTAAAATCCAAATGCAGGAACTACAATGAATATGTGGAATATTTAAGGAAACGATAGCAGTGTTCGCTTCCTGAAACTCCAGTAACTTCGAAAGAATAGATTCATTATCTAAAAAATCATATTTACCCTGAATATCCTGTGGAGTGGCTCCGGGAGATTTTTCAAAATCGTAATAAGAAGTTAGATTGTGCAGGCTGAAAATTTCATAAACCGTTTTACAGCCATTACAGCAGAATTCTTTTTGATCAAAATAAATTATTTCGTTTTCAGGAATGGTTAATCCGCAATGAAAACAACTTTGCCCGCTCATAACTTTGCTTTTTTACGGTACAAAGGTTAGCATAGCAAAAGGTTATAAATATGATATTTATCATAAGGAAGTCAAAAAAAATTAAGTCATAAAGTCAAAAGTTTTAAAGTCGTAAAGTCAAAAGGATTAACACGATTTACTATTCAGAAAGATTATTTTCTATGATTTTCAATTAACATTAGATGTATCACCTCGAAATTATACTTAATTTTGCAGCAAAGAATTTTACTATGAACAAATGTGACCAATGTATTGTAAGGCAGCTTAGTTCGCTAAAAGCACTTAATAAAGAGGAAGTTATACAATTGGCGAATAGTAAAACGACACATACCATCAAAAAAGGCGAAGCCATTTTCGAAGAAGGCGAAGTTACCAATGGCGTTTTCTGTGTAAAAGATGGTATTGGTAAACTTTCCAAATTAAGTGCCAACGGAAAAGACCAGATTGTAAAACTGGTGAAGTCAGGTGAATTATTAGGTCAGCGTTCGATGATAAGCAATGAACCCGCCAATTTATCGGCAAAAGCGGTAGCCGATATGGAAGTTTGTTTTATTCCGAAATCTGAAATCATACATTTCTTTAATAATAACAATCAGTTTTCGATGAATCTGATGCAATCTGTTTGTGAGGATTTGAAAAAATCGGACGATCACATGGTCGATATGGCTCAGAAAACTGTAAAAGAAAGACTGGCAGAAACCTTGATATACCTGCATGATACCTTTGGAACTAATGAGGATAAATCATTAAATGTTCAGCTTTCCAGAGAAGAAATTGCCGGAATGATTGGAACCGCCACCGAAAGCTGTATCCGACTTTTATCCGATTTTAATAAATCAGGACTCATTGAGTTAAAAGGAAAAAAGATTATTCTTAAAGATATCAAGAAACTCAAATTAGAGGCCAACTAAATTATTATTACTTCTATTAAGCTGAAAAGCAAATCACTACAAATATTCTTTAACTTTTAATTGTATAAATTTAAGTTAAAATTATGTAAAATTTTCTTATCGTTATTTATGAAATTTGTTTCAACAATGAAACAGATAATTTAATATTCTAATACGATGAAAAATATAACCTACATTTCGATTTTTTCGAGCGCAGTATTTACTTTGTTTAGCTGCTCAAATGATAAAGATACAGTTGCGGATCCAGGAACAGTTACATCACCTGTTGAAACGACTTCACCAAATACAAGTTATAAACCAGCCTTTACAGGACAGACACGTATCAGTGGTTTACAGACAAATACAGCCTATGAAGGCAAAGTGATCACTACCGGCTTAAGCAGCCCGTGGGGAATAAAAACGCTTCCTGATGGCAGACTTCTTGTTACTGAAAAAGGTGGAAATTTAAGAATTGTTACGGCATCAGGAGAAATTAGTGCTCCTATTACTGGTGTTCCTGCTGTAAATCCTTTAAATCAGGGAGGATTATTAGGATTAACCCTGGATCCTGAATTTGCTACTAATCGCATGATTTACTGGGTTTTTTCTAAGGTCGTAACAGGTGGAAATGTTACTGCGGTTGCCAAAGGAAAATTATCAGCAGATTTCAAGGCATTAGAGGGAGTTAGTGAGATTTATGCCAGCGGTCCTGCAAATTCAAGTGTGCTGCATTATGGAGGACGTATCCTTTTTGATAAAAATGGTAACCTGATGATCAGTACAGGAGAACGTTCTGTACTTGAAACCCGACCATTAGCACAATCTCTTGTTGGAAGCTTAGGAAAAGTGGTAAGAATCAATAAAGATGGACAGCCAGCATCAGGCAATCCGGTTTTTAGCCAGGCTGGAGCTTTGCAGGAAATATATACGTATGGACATAGAAATCCGCAAGGATTGGCATTACATCCTGTAACAGGGGAAGTTTGGTTAAGTGAGCACGGACCAAAAGGAGGGGATGAAATTAATCGTTTAAAAGCCGGTAGTAATTATGGATGGCCAGTTATTACTTATGGAATTGAATATGATGGACCGAAAATTGGTGAAGGAATTCAGCAAAAAGAAGGCATGGAGCAGCCAGTTTATTACTGGGATCCTGTGATATCTCCAAGCGGTATGACATTTTACACCGGTAATCGCGTACCGGAATGGGAAAACAACCTTTTCATTGGAGCATTAAGCGGTAAACATATTGTAAGATTAGCTATTGAAAACAACAAAGTTATTGGTGAAGAAAGACTTCTTACACAAGAAAATCAAAGATTTAGAGATGTAACTCAGGGAAGTGACGGAGCTTTATATGCCGTTACTGATGAAGGACGTCTTTATAAAATTGATAAAAAATAATATAAACAGTATTTTAAATATTAAGTTTAAAAAAATGATGATGCTTATTGCATCATCTTTTTTTTTAATGATTGCGAGTAATTTTAGATTTCAGATTGTGCAGTTGCTGCTAATTCTTTCCAGCTTTCAATTTTCTGTTCAAAAGTCATCCTGGCATTCAATCCACTTGTTGATGGCAAAATATGATACTTTACTTTATTATTCGGTTTCACATATTTTTGATAGAACTTAGCTGCAGTTTTACTTTCAAAGAAAATATGTCTGATATTTGGATATTGAATATGGAGATTTTCAAAGTCATTTACAGTTTCATTTTTAATTTTAGAATCGCTGCTTCCTTCTCTTATGCACGAAGCCAGAACATTCCACAATGCAATTCCGTGTGTTTTCAACAATTGCTTTTTTTCCTCATAATTGCTGTTATAGTTTTCTCCAAAAATAGTAAAGACAATTTTCCAGAAATGATTTCCATTATTTCCATAATATTGCTGTTTAGCTATTGACTGATCGCCGGGTATTGTGCCCAGAATAAGTATTTTGCTTGTTTGATCTATGAGTAGTGGTAAAGCAAATTTTTGCATGGATAAATTAATAAAAGAAAAACACCTGCACAAAGTACAGGTGTTTTCGGTGTAAAAATGAATAAATAAACAGTTATTTGAAGTCCACAAAGAAATTACTCAGCTGCTACAATATTAACATTATTTAAGGCAACATCGTTTAATATACAATCAGCTTCTTTTTCTTCTGCAAGTGTCTGCGTCAGTAATTTAGCAGCGTCATTTTCTCCTAATGCTTTTGCAAATGCCACTAATGTTCCGTAAGTTGCAATTTCGTAGTGCTCAATTTTTTGTGATGCAGCAATAATACCCGCATCCCTAACAGCGCCTGGAGTAGTTTCTTCCAGAATACCATCTCCTTCTTTTAGTAATCCTGCCATTGCTTCGCATTTTTTTCCTTCTGCTTTTTCTCCAAGTAAATCAAATATTTTTTGAAGTCTTGCTACCTGATTCTGAGTAATGGCAAGATGTTCTAAAATAGCACTTGAAAGACCTGGAGCCGTAGCATTGGCAGCCATTTTTGGCAAAGCGCCAACTAAGGCGTTTTCAGCCCAGTAAATGTCTTTAAGACTGTCAACAAATAATGCTTTTAAGTCAGTAGCTGCATCTGCTGCAGGTGCTACAAAATTATCTTTTTTGGTTTTATCATTAGCTGCTGAAACTTTATTTTCAGTAGGTTTTTCTGAATTTTTCATGTTTTTTATTTTTGAATGTTATTTGTATAAATTGGTTTCACGTTCCCAGAAGCGGTGTTCGCCCATAGCTGCAATAAACTGTTGTGCAAATGAATCGGTTGCAGCGTCTCCTGAAAGTACAATTCCCCCATCATCATTACTGATTTTAGAAGCAAATGCAGTTCCGCTTAATATTGATGTAGCTTCACCATCAGCTCCAATAACTTTACAATGTTTGTAAGCATCATTAAGGAATTCGGTTACATCATCATTTTCTGCAAGTGTACTAATACTTAAACCATGTGGTACGTATACAGCATCAAACAGAACCGAAGAGGCAGTCAGGAAGCTAAAGTCCGCTGCAAGTGCTCCATCAGTATCCGTTAGAACAGATCCTAAGTGTGGTGCAATTACAAGACCTTTCGCATCTTCTTTCAAAAGAGCCGTTTTTATATTTTTTACTGCTGCTTCAGAAACTCCGTCAGAGCATATAATAGCTACTTTACGAGAAGCAATAGTAGGGGAGTTGGTTGGATTTTTAACCATGGAAAGTGCATCTGAATTGGCAACTGAAGATTCTACAGTTGTAGATTCCTGATTTCCCATTTCATTTTCCGGCGATACACCATGGTTTAAAGGAGTTTCAAGTACCGGAGGAACTGTAGCTCCAAGACCTGCGGCCACTTTTTCGGCCAGCTGCATATCAACCTGAGATAAAAGCCCTAACATTCTTACTCTGATTGCTGTAGTTTCTACTTTTCCAAGTTCAAAATGCAATGCTTTTACGATATGGCTTTTTTCTACATCTGTCTGACTGTTGAAAAATAATTTTGCCTGACCAAAGTGATCTGCAAAACTGTCACTTCTGGCTCTTACTTTATGGGCATCAACACGTTCGTTAAAACTTGAAAATCCTCCTTCGGCAATTTGAGCCTGATAAGGACAGCCTCCGCCCAATGAATTAGGATGGTAACTTACACGGCCAATATTGATTTCCTGACGCATGTGTCCGTCTCGCTGGTTGTTATGTACGGGTGCAACGCTTCTGTTAATCGGAATTTCATGAAAATTTGGACTTCCCAATCTGGAAAGCTGAGTATCCGTATAAGAAAATAATCTGCCCTGAAGCAATGGATCATTAGAGAAATCAATTCCTGGAACTACATGTCCAGGGTGAAAAGCGATTTGCTCTGTTTCTGCAAAAAAGTTATCCGGATTTCTGTTCAGTACCATTCTTCCTACTACTGTTACAGGAACTAATTCTTCAGGAACCAGTTTTGTCGGATCCAGTAAATCAAATTCATATTTGTGTTCGTCTTCTGCAGGAATTATTTGTACACCCAATTCCCATTCAGGAAAATTACCGGTTTCAATTGCTTCCCATAAATCCTCTCTGTGGAAATCAGGGTTTTTTCCTGAAATTTTCTGAGCTTCATCCCAGGCAACTGCGTGCGTTCCTAATTTTGGTTTAAAGTGGAATTTTACAAAAGTAGATTCACTGGCTTCATTGATTAATCGGAAAGTATGTACTCCAAAACCTTCCATCATACGATAACTTCTTGGAATCGCACGGTCAGACATCGTCCACATAATCATGTGCATCGATTCTGGCATTAGCGAAATAAAATCCCAAAAGGTATCGTGTGCCGATGCAGCCTGAGGCATTTCATTATGTGGTTCCGGTTTTACGGCATGAATTAAATCCGGAAATTTTGCAGCATCCTGAATAAAAAATACAGGAATATTATTGGCTACAAGGTCATAAATTCCTTCCTGAGTATAAAACTTTACAGCAAAACCTCTGGCATCCCTGGCAAGGTCTGTAGAACCACGAGATCCTGCAACGGTAGAAAATCTGGCAAAAACAGGAGTTTTCAGCCCTGCTTCCTGCAAAAAACCGGCTTTTGTTAATTCCGGAATGGGGTTGGTTACTTCAAAGAAACCATGAGCTCCCGAGCCTCGCGCATGCACAATTCTTTCCGGAATTCTTTCATGGTCAAAATGGGTAATTTTTTCTCTTAAGATAAAATCTTCGAGTAGGGAAGGTCCGCGTTCGCCGGCTTTCAGCGAATTGTTATCATCATTGATGCGCACACCCTGATCTGTGGTCAGGAACTTGTTGGTTCCATCTGATTTGTTTATCGACAAATCACGCTGTTTTTCGTCTTGAAAATTTTTCATGAATGAATCTTTTTGATTAAATGTTTGAAAGTTGACTGGCTATTTTGTATAAGAATAAATTCTTAAACACAGATATTGAGTAAGTTATAAATTAAAATTTCCAGTTATTCAAATGTAATTTATGAATTCATCATGTCTTTATAAGATTGTTTTTAAAGATTGTACAATTACCATCATCTTATAATTTACAAACAACTCGCATCTAATAATTGTTTTCAATTATCAATTAAAATTTGACATACGATTTAGCTATCATCGAGTGATCTTTACACTTATTTGAATTTTAATAAAAGATAATTCTATCTTTGCGCCAGATTTTGGTCTGTTTTTTCTAAAAAATTAGGGAAAAACAGTTAAAAGGGAATCAGGTGCAAATCCTGAACAGACCCGCTACTGTAAGTTCTAGTAAAGGTCTTTAAACGTTACTAATGCCATTGTCCTGCTTGCGGGATGAGAAGGTTGTTTAAAGATGGAACAAGTCAGGAGACCTGCCACAATCATATAGTTTAAGACTTTCGTGGAATAAAGTCAAAAAACAAGAAATTCAACCTGCTATTTTTTAGCGGGATCCCTTATTATTGTTTCTTGATTTTACATTCGCGACGTTATTTAATTAATTAGTGATGTATAATTTTGAAAAAAACTCTTTTAATCGCATTTGTTTTATTTTTTCCTTTTTACCTTCATTCGCAGGTATCTTCGGATAGTTCACGGGTTTTGAAAGAAGTGATATTAAAAGCAAAACCGTATCAGGAAGTCATTCCGGTGCAAACTCTTTCCGGTAAATTTCTTGAAAATTTAGCCAGTCATAATGTTGCCGATGCACTCCGCTATTTTGCAGGAACCCAAATTAAAGATTACGGCGGACTTGGCGGACTTAAAACCGTCGATGTACGAAATATGGGAACGCATCACGTAGGTGTTTTTTATGACGGAATCCAGTTGGGAAATGCACAAAACGGCGTTACGGATCTGGGGAAATATTCTCTGGACGACATGGAATCCCTGACAATGTATAACGGTCAAAAAAGTGATATTTTCCAGTCGGCTAAAGACTTTGCTTCAGCTTCGGCCATTTATCTCAAAACAAAACGTCCTGTATTTGTTGGGAATAAGAAATCAAATTTACTTGTTCGTTATAAAACCATGTCGATCAATTATCATGATCCTTCTTTTCGATGGGAACAAAAATTGAGTGATAAAGTAAGTCTGAGTGTGAGTTCAGAATATATAAAATCGAACGGGCAGTATAAATTCAGATACAAAAGAAACAATCAGGACGGTTCAGTCGCTTACGACACTACAGCAACGAGATGGAACAGTGATATTGAAGCATTACGATTGGAAACAGGAGTTTATGGGCAGTTAAACAACGGTTCCTGGGATGCCAAAGTGTATTATTATGATTCCGAAAGAGGAGCACCCGGAGCGATTGTCGAAAATAAATTTTCGGATGGTTTCAGGCAATACGACAAGAACTTTTTTGCACAGGGTTTTATAATTAAAGATTTTTCAGAAAAATATAAATTTCAGGCAAAGACCAAATATGCTTATGATTACACCCATTACATCGCCAGGGATACAACAAACATATTAGGGGAAACAGTTACCGAAGGCGCACAATCTGATGATAGCTATTATCAGAATGAAGTCTATTTTTCGGCAGTAAACCTGTACAGTATTTTACCTAATTGGGATGTTTCGCTTTCTACCGATTTTCAGTACAATAAACTGGATGCAACCCGAAGAGGTATTCAAACCCAATTTTCTTTTCCGCAGCGTTACACCGTTCTGGCTTCATTGGCAACGGCTTACAGATTAGGAGGATTTAAAGTTTTAAGCAGCGTCATTGGAACTCATGTAAAGGAAGAAGTCGAATACAATGCAAAACCTCCGGATAAAACCGAATTTACTCCCGCATTGTTTCTTGGTTATACACCTTTTAAGAACTACGATTTTAATTTACGGGCTTTTGCCAAACGTATTTTCAGAATGCCTGCGTTTAATGATTTGTATTATACGATGGTTGGCTCAAGCACTTTACGTCCGGAATATATGAATCAGTATGATGTTGGTTTTACGTATAATTTTCCTGTTGGAAAAGGATTTTTCGATAAATTTTCTGTTCAGGCAGATGGTTATTATACCAATACCAAAGATAAAATCGTGGCTGCCCCGACTGGAAATTTATTCCGCTGGATGATGACCAATATGGGTCAGGTGAAGGGATATGGAATAGAATCTGTAGTGAATATGGCAACCCATTTCGACAAAGTAAACCTGACAGCCAATTTAACGTACACCTATTCTGAAAGCAGGGATTATACCAAATTTGGCGGTTTGGAATTGTCATCCTACGGAGATCAGATACCGTACACGCCCTGGCACAGCGGTTCCGGAATTTTAAACGCAAATTATGAATCATGGAATTTCAACTACAGTTTTATATATGTTGGAAAACGGTATAATGGCAATGTAAACAATATAAAAATCAATGAGGTACAGCCTTGGTATACGCATGATTTATCGGTTCAGAAATCTTTTTCACTTCGCAGCTGCAAAATAAAAGGATCGGTTGAATGTAATAATGTATTCAATCAGCAATATGAGGTAATATACAATTATCCGATGCCGGGCCGCACGTTTAAATTTATAATTGGTATTGAGATATGAAAAAAATCACCACAAACATACTATTAGGTTTCTTCGTCTCTATTGCACTTTTTTCCTGCAGGGAAGATGAAACTATTTTTCTTTCTTCAGACAAAAGTGTTGCGGCTCCAAGAAGTGACGGCAATATAGAAGGCTTTTATCTGCTGAACGAAGGCAATATGGGAATGAATCGGGCGAGCATTGATGTATTTAATTACAGAACCGGAAATTACACCACTGATATTTATTCTGAACGTAATCCGACAGTTGTAAAAGAACTGGGCGATGTAGGAAACGATATCCAAATTTATGGGAATAAAGTGTATGCGGTCATTAACGTATCCAACAAAGTAGAAGTTATAGATAAATGGACGGCGAAACGCATCAAAAAAATCGACATTCCCAATTGCCGATATATCGCTTTTTATAAAGATAAGGCCTATGTCAGTTCTTATGCAGGGCCTGTAGCTATTGATCCCAATGCAGAAATTGGTTTCGTAGCCGAGATTGATACTACATCCTTAGAAATCAAAAGAAAAGTAACGGTGGGCTATCAGCCGGAACAAATGGTGGTACATAACGGAAAATTGTATGTAGCCAATTCGGGTGGTTACCGGGTTCCGAATTACGATCGCACCGTTTCTGTAATCGATCTGGAAACTTTTACCGAAATAAAAAAAATAGACGTCGGCATCAATCTTTACGGGATGCAAATAGACAGCAGAGGAGATATTTACGTGAGTTCCAGAGGAGATTACTACAACACTCCATCCAATCTTTTTGTAATTGATACGAAAACAGATGAGAAAAAAATGCAGCTCGATATTCCGGCTTTAGGAATGTGTATGGATGATGATCTGCTTTATTTCTACAGTGTTTCCTGGAGTTATCTCACCAATAGCAATAAAGTTACGTATGGCATCATGGATACCAAAACAAAGAAGATAATCAGTGATAAAATCATTACAGATGGCACAGATAAACAAATAATGATTCCGTATGGGCTTCAGGTAAATCCGGAAACCAAGGAAATTTATATCACAGATGCACAAAATTATGTAGTGACAGGCTACATCTACTGCTTTACGCCGGAAGGAAAACTAAAATGGAAAACCACTGCCGGGAATATTCCGGCACATATTGCTTTTATAACTAAAAAATAAATACATGAATAACAGATTTTTAAATCATTTTCGAACAGTCCTCTTTTTACTTATTGTACTATCGCTGAGCAATTGTTCGGATAGTAATGACGGTGATTCAGAAACCGGAGGAGAGGAAATCAATGAATTTACAACACAAAGATTTACGATACTAACCGTTCCGGCAAATACTACTGCCAGTTTAGATGCTACATATAACTGGAGTGTTACAAATGCGCCTTCAGAAAACTATTCCCTGGCAAATTCCAGAACAAAAGAAGCGTTGTTTGCAGCAGCCGAAACTGGCGTTTATGAACTGTCATTAGCTATAAACGATAAAGGAAATTTACAAACAAAAAAAATTACGATAAAGGTAACCAAGGAGGCAAAAGAACTCAAAACTTTTATAGCCAAAGTATTCGAATTTAAACCTGCTCCGGGACAATTTGTAAACGATTTGCCAGTGGCTAATGATTCAGATACAGCAGATAGAGTTTTGCAGCGTGCCAATTCCTATCTCGCCAAGAAAAACGGAGATTTAATTTCACTTGGAGCCTTTGGCGGTTATGTTGTCTTTGGATTTGATCATACGATTTTGAATATAAAAGGCAAGCGTGATTTCAGGGTTTTAGGAAATGCTTTCTGGGCAGAAGCGAATCCTAATCCAAACGCAGGAATGCGCGGAGGAAGTAGTGAAGCAGGTGTTATAATGGTTTCATACGATAAGAATAAAAACGGACTTCCGGATGATGAATGGTACGAAATAGAAGGCGGCGGACATAAAATGGATAAAACGATTCATAATTATGAAATCACCTATCACAGACCCGATCCGAATAAAGTTCCAGTACCGGGGGGCGGAACCGGAACGGTACTTTTTACTGATATGGAATACATCTATTGGAAAGACAATCAAGGAAAAGACGGTTATCTCGCACAAAACAATGCCTATAACCATTCTTTGGAATACTGGCCAAAATGGCTAAAAGACCAACCGACAATCACTTTCAAAGGAACTAGATTACCGGACAATGCAGTGGATGAAAGCGGTACCGGAAGTTATTTTGTGCAATACGCCTTTTTATACGGATATGCAGACAATGCCCCAAATACTGACAATGACTCAGGAATTGACATTGATTGGGCAATCGATAAAAACGGAAACAGGCTACAGCTGCCGGGAATCAATTTTGTAAAGGTTTACAATGGGCTGAACCAACAGGCGGGATGGCTCGGAGAAACTTCCACAGAAATTATGGGAGCGACGGATTTTCATCTTTCAGGAGAAAATATCCCAACCAGACAAACAAATTAAATAGTACGTTAAAATCAATTATTATATCATAAATCATGAAAAAAAAATTTACCCGTTTATTATTACTTGCATTGGCTTCCGCGTTTGTCGGATGCAGCAATGATGATGAAAAAGATGCATCAAATTCAATAGCGATTACTCTTGAGGAAAAATACGATGTAGCTACATTTACTGCATTAAACGTTACCGCTTCTGCAGAAGCTGCCAATCCAACTTATGAGTGGGTGATGACAAAAAATCCTGTAGACCAAAAAACAGATTCTATTGTTGGAAACTCTAAAGATTTAAATTTTATAGCACTATACTCAGGTGCTTATGAACTTACGCTGAATGTATCTGAAGGCAATAAAAAAGGAACAAAAACAACCACGATAAATGTAATCAATGAAACTAAAAATTTTAATCCGTACATAACACGCATTTTTGATTTTGATCCGGCACCCGGCATGTTTGCTAATGATTTATACAAAGATGGAAATACAAAAGAAGATGTAATGCGTACGGCTTTAGGCAGAATCAATGAAACTAGTGTTGGATATCCTTTAGATCTTGGCGGTTTTGGCGGTTCGATAATCGTTGGTTTTGATCACACGGTTGTAAACATAGCTGGCAAAAAAGATTTTAGGGTTTATGGGGGAGATGTATCAAACCCATTAGTGCCTAAAGCAAATCCGCCGGCTCCGGGATTAATTTATGTAGCGTATGATAAAAATAAAAACGGAAAACCGGACGATGACGAATGGTTTGAAATAATCGGAAGTCAGCACACTAAAGAAAACACCATTAACAATTTTAAAATTACCTATCATAAAAAACCGGCTGGAGAAAGCCTGGTAAGCACAGGCCCAAGAGATTTTTTTGATGATCGTGAGCACATTTTCTGTGAAAATAATCAGGAAGAAACGTATTATCTGGCAAAACCCAGAGTGAAGAAACAATTTTATCCTGCCTGGGCGACTCAAAATTCACTTACTTATGAAGGAATGAAACTCGATGTGGGCTTTTCACCTGTACGTCCTAATCAGACAACATTGTTTAATTCCACATTTACAGAATGGGGATATGTAAATGCCATAGATCCGGATATTGATATTGACTGGGCGGTAGACAAATCAGGTAATAAAGCAAATCTTCCGGGAATAGATTTTATAAAAGTAGTGAACTGTGTAAGTGAGCCAATGGGACTTTGTCAGCAGCAATCCTCAATGGCTGCTGTGTTTGCAGGAGCAGGAGATCTTCATATATTAAAAAAATACAACTTAAAAATCAAAAAATAAGAACATGAAAAAGTATACAAAGTACAGTTTATTTCTATTGGCTTTTGGGGCTTTTTATGCCTGCAGTAATGATGATTCAAAACCGGAACAACCAATTTTAGATCCTTTAATAAGTATAAAAATAGCATCAGATTTTGCTGTCGAGAGATACGGTGTTACAGAAATAAATCCGGAAGTTACTATTGAAAATGCAGAAGAGAAAACGGCTTCTTACACCTGGTCAATTAAAGTTACAGGAAATGATGGCGTTGCAAAAGATTCTATCATCGGCGATAGCCAAAAATTACTCTTTATATCATCTGAAGCCGCCAATTATGTTTTAGATTTTACAGTAACAGTGGATGAAATTGTAAAGAAGGCTTCTACTAAAGTTTTGGTTTCTGAAACAGGTAAAACGTATGTTTCAAAAGCACTTTCACTACTTGATTACGTGCCAGCTCCGATTAATTCACTGAGCAGTTATGATTTTGCAACAAAAGCAGAAGTGATGGCAAAAGTGCAGTCGGATCTTGAAAGCGGAGAGTCTATTCCGCTGGGAACTTTTGGAGGCTACATCGTTACTGCTTTTGACCACACGGTCATAAACACGTATGGAAAGCGTGATTTTACTGTTCTGATGGACAACATAGTAAAAACCGCTCCGGCAGGTATTTATGTTGCTTATGATGCAAACAAAAATGGAATCCCTGACGATAACGAATGGTATGAAATTGCAGGAAGTGAATATTATAAGTCGTCAACCGTAAAAAATTATGAGATGACTTATTTTAAGCCAAATCCAAATAAAGCAGCAGTAACAGGAGAATTAAGCTGGCAGTTTGATAAAGAATACATAAAATGGACTGACAACAAAAACGCATCCGGTACTATTACAAAGGTGGTAAAATTTAGATCTTCTAATTATTACCCAATATGGATGGAAGATTCTTATATACTGAAAGGCACAAAACTAATTATACCGGTAAAAGACGTAAGTGACGGATTAGGCACAACTTTTAATGTAGGAACTTTTGAATGGGGTTATGGCGGCATCAAAGATGCTTCAATTGATATTAGCTGGGCGGTAGATAAAGAGGGTAAAAAAGTGCATTTGCCGGGTATTGATTTTGTAAAAGTATATATACCAGCATTTGTTGAAATGGGAGCTAATGCTTTATTAACCAATGCTTTTGTAGTGGCTGAAGATTTGAGTTTTGTAAAAAACAAATAATTCAACCAATTCATACCCGAATTACGGAATCAATACTGCAGCTTATTTTTGTCTTTACAAGCTTCCGTAAAAAGAATGAATTAAATAAAATCCAAAAGAGCCATTTAAAAATGGCTCTTTTTTATTAAGATTTAAATGATTTGTAGATGTGGTCTTATCTGTAATGTCACAATATCACATCTTTTAGGCTGTGAAAGGCAGAATACAACGCTCATAGCAATATCTTCTGCTTCAAGCATCTCCATTTTATCTATTTTTTCCTGATGTTCTTCTCTGCTGCCGGACTGCATATCGCTGGTTACTGCACCCGGTTCAATAAGGGATACTTTTATTCCTAATGGATTAATTTCTTTACGGAGTGAGGTGCTAAAAGCTCTGATAGCCGCTTTTGTAGTTACATAAATTGTGCTTGTTGGTCCCTTTGTTTCTGCACTCATGGATCCAATGTTGATGATATGCCCCGATTTATGCTCTTTCATTTGGGAAACTGCCTCTTCAGCAAAGGCTAAATATCCTGTAATATTGGTGTCAATTACATATTTATAGTCCTCAAAAGTGCTCTCTGTAATACCATCAGCTGGCAGAGCAGCATTGTTAATCAGGATATCGATTCCGCCAAGATCACTTGCAACCATTTTCAATACTTTCTGGATATCTTCTTTTTTAGTTACATCGGCAGGAGTACCGTAAATCTCACCTTGCGGATATTTTTCCTTGATTTCATTAATGGCACATTCAAAATCTTCTTCATTTCTTCCGAAGATAAAAACACGCCCTCCAAGAGAAACCAGCAATTCTGCTGTAACTTTTCCAATTCCGGTTGTACCGCCTGTGATTATAATTCTTTTTTGATCGATGTTCTGTCCAAAATATTCAGATAACTGCTTCATAATATGTCTGTTTTATATATTTAAATTTAATCTTGCAGCAGTTTTTACTGCTTTATTTCCATTGAATTTTAATTGTACCCGTTCCTGCAATTTTATATTCCTGTATTTTTGAATTCTTTTTAAATGATTTAAGTATTTCTCCATCCTGAAACACTTTTGTTTCCTTACCAATTTCAGTAACTTTTATCAGTTTTAAATTGCAGGACATATCTATATCACCATCGATTTTTATTGTTAGCGAATTGCCTCTTCTGGCAGAAACCATAATGGGATAATCGATAAAAACCAGAAAATCTTCATCGACTTTAATGTATTGTCTTGGTACGATACCAAACGCCATTCCGGCACCGTACACTTCCTGCCCCACCTGACCACTTTTCTCCCAGCCGTTATATAAATCCTCTAGCGGAACCCATAAATCATGTTGAAGTTCTCCTGTTTTGACTTCTTCAGACAACATTTCTTTTGGAAGCATCGGCGGATAATAATAAGCAATTCTATTCACCGCATATTTAATAAACTCCGGAATCAGGGTTTTTAGCGATGGCAGAATGGCAACATCTTTCGCCTGAATAAAATATTCTGATAATGCAGCGTATACTTCTAATTCTTCATACGCAGCGGTATAAGGGGCATCATTGAGCGGGAATATGGAGAAGAAATTGGTATAATTTTTTCCGTAACCATAGTTGCAGTCATAGAGCTGTACATTTTTAAATAATCCGGTAATGCAGGTATAACTTATTTCCAGATATAATTTTTTGTTGGTGATTTTATATAATTCTAATAATGCTCCCGCAGCAAAGGCAGTGTTGTTGGCCTGATATAAAACCTCAACACCCATTTCTTCTAATTTTTTTGCTGCTTTCTGGGCTTCGTTTAAGTAGCGTTTTTCCTTGGTTAATTTATAAGCCAACAGCATCAGGTGTGCATAAGCGCCCGGAACATCTCTTTCTCCACCAGCGCCTGGAGCAGTCTCCTTTTTGATTATTTCAAGCGTTTCCATATCATAAAACACAGGCCATGTATATTTAAAATGATGGGCCACTTTTATAACATAGTCAATAGAATCCAATACCAGTTTCTCTGTTTTTTTGTCTCCGTGTAGCGCCAGTCTTGACAAATTCATTAACGGATGATGTAAATACCAGGAATCCATCACCATTTCCTTTTTTTGTTCTTCAGAATGATCCAGCTGGTCAGAGAGCGCAGGAAGCCATCGGTTGATGCAGTTTATTTTTGAATCATAAAAAGCAGGCAATCCGTGGATTAAATCATCGTATAATGGGTGTTTTTCATTGTTCCATTTTTCATATTCCTTATATGGAGATAAAACGGCAAGCTGAACCATACTTTCAGCAGGCGTATCATAGTCACACAAATAAGCATTTAAATAAGCATTTCCATTGGTTTGAGTCCATGCGCCTTTATTATGAGATAAATCACGTAAAACATTTTGGGCAATTTCAGGCCAGTTGTGATATTCGATTTTGGGCTGTGGAAGCACTTTGTAGATCTTAACTAGGTTATCCAAAAAGTGCTCACAGATCGATGATGTTGCCTCTATTATTTCAGGCATTAGCGTTACATAAGCATCAGATATTGTAAAAGCCTTACCTGCCGGAAGCGGCAATTGATCCGTTACTGGCAGCTGAAAACCAATTTCAGGCCAACTTCCTCCAACGGTATTTTTTGATTCGGTTTCAGTAGCTTCGCAATATTCGGATAATGAAGTAAGATTTTGAAAATAAAAAAATGAACCTGTTTTTGGTTTTGTAATACTGGCAAACAATAATCCTGAGCGTGATCCAAATTGCTCCATATGAATTTTTCCACTTGTATTTTCTACACTTCCATTTTGTGTCAACGGTACAATATCACGAGGCCAAAACGGAATCATAATGGGCATATTAGCCGTAAAAGAAGTGGTATAATGCAATAAAGGAGCTGAACTGTCAGGAAAATCGATTCGGACTTCATAATTTCCAAGTCTGGAACTGAGTACGATAACAATAGTATTTTCATCCTCAAAAAGATTAACCACTTCAAAACAGCTGTTCATACCAAACGCTGCACGAAAAGCTATCTTACCATTATCGGGCATAAGGGCCACTATCCATAACGAATCTCCCGTATTATAAATTTGAAAAGTATAATTCAGGATATGTTTTTCTAAAAGTATGTCACTATTTTCAATATCTGCCTGAGCAGTAGCGCTCCAGGGTGTAACTGTATTCATAATGATAAGTTTAGAGTTGATTTAATTTTTTTATACTTGCAATTGTTATGCTCCAGTTTGCATATGTGGAGCATCAACAGGTTTTGATTGTGATGAACCAATCTGGCGCAAATAGACAGACAGAATAACAATGGCAAAAACGGATAGAAATTCACTTTGCCAATTTTGAAAAGATTCAAACCAAAACCTCGAATCTCCAATGTAATCAGATGCTGATTGTAAAGGAAGTCCCTGCAATGACAAATGTTCATTTTCATTTTTGAGACTGCCATAAAAATGGGCTAGAAAAGAAATCAAAAAGAGAAACAGCAAGGCGATAGAAAGGGAATGTTTATAAAGGCTAAGGATCCAGCCACCTTTTCGAACCGGCCATGGAGCACCTGTCCGGATAGGAGAGGGAATCCTGTCAACCTCTTCCTCTTCGTCTAAATCTTTGGATTCAGATGATCCTTTCTGCATTAGAAAGATGGTAAAAATGACAAATAATGCCATTTGTAGAAACTCACTTTCCCAGTTCTCAAAAGTAGCCTGAAAAAAGTGGCCTGAAATCAGATAGGAGGAAAGGCTTATCGCAGCACTTCCGTCTTCAATGAGTTCTTTATTATTTTCCTGAAAACCAAAAATTATCTGACCTATCATAGCTCCTGCAAACAAGAGTAAAAAACAGATACTTAGGCCATTATTGCGTATAAATGTTTTCATGCTTTAAAATTTTATACAAATTTCACGAACTATATGGATTTGAGCTTATATAATTTGATACATCATTTATATAATGAGCAGTTGATTTATAAAACAAAAAATCCTTTTCAATTATGAAAAGGATTTTTAGATGAAGAAGCGCCATTTTTCCTACTCCGGAATATAAATATTAAATAAAGCTCCTTCCATTGGAGCTGCTGTCGCAGTAATTATTCCGTTATGATTTTCGACAATTTTTTTAACAATGGCTAGTCCAATACCAGTTCCATCATAAATTTCCCTGCCATGCAATCTTTGAAAGACCCCGAATATTTTTTCGCTATGTTCCGGGTCAAAGCCTATTCCGTTATCCTGGAAGGTAATGTGACAATAATTTCCTGTAGTAAGCAGTTTTTCATTTTGCAGCTCTGATCCACTCACAATCCTACTTTTAATCTCGATATGAGGAGGAACATCTTCTTTGCAGAATTTCAAGGCGTTATTAACCAGATTTTCTATCAGCTGAACGAAAAGAAAAGGTATAATCCTGATATTACCATGTAATTCGGTAGTAATCACCGCATTCTTTTCCTTGATATTTTCACGCAAAGCATCTGTTACACTTTCAAGAATTTTGTTAAGGTCTGTATTCTCATACTTTCTGTCCACAATATTGGTACGTGAAAAAGCCAATAAATCATTGATAAGTTCACGCATTCTGTTGGTAGAATATAGTATTCTTTCAAATCTTGCTTTTCCGTCAGCACTTAAATTTTGAAATTCATTGCTTAGTAATATATTGGTAAACGTTTGAATTTTTCGAAGCGGTTCCTGCAAATCGTGACTTGCAATATAAGTAAATGCATCCAGTTCACTGTTTTTCTTTTTGAGTTCAATAGCATGTTTCTCAATAGCAAGATATTGTTTGGCGAGTTCTTCATTCGCTTTTGTAATCTTGGCATTTAGGATGTTGGCTTCTTCCTCCCTGATACGAAGTTCCCTGTTCTTTTTATACAATTCTGAAAACACCATTACTTTCGCCTGTAATATTTCGGCAGACAAAGGTTTGATCATATAATCTACTGCACCGGATTGATATCCTTTAAAAATATAATCCGTTGTATTCATATTGGCTGTCAGGAAAATAATAGGTACATTCTTGAGTTTTTCGCTTTGACGGATTAACTCGGCTGTTTCAAAACCATCCATAAGCGGCATCTGTACATCCATCAGGATAATGGCAAAATCCTGATTTTTTAAAAGAATCCGTAAGGCATCTTTCCCGGATGCAGCTTCCACAAACTGATAGCCCCGGTCAGCAAGAATTACCTGTAATGAAAGGAGGTTTTCTTTCTTGTCATCAACCATTAAAATTTTTACCGGATGTTCTTCCATTGCATTTTTCATTGTGAAATTGTTATTTGAGCCATACCCGCATTAAAGAAGACAGTTGTTCCACATTCACCGGTTTTGTGATATAATCTGATGCACCGGATTCTATACAGCGTTGTCTGTCGCCTTTCATTGCCTTTGCCGTTACGGCTATAATAGTCAAATCCTTATGTTTTTCTTTTTTTCTAATAATTTTCATTGTTTCATATCCATCCAGTTCAGGCATCATGATATCCATCAGCACAATATCAATTTTTGGATTCTCATTCAGTATCTCAATGGCTTCATGACCGCTTTCTGCACTAATTACATCGAGTCCAAAACGCTCCAGGGCAGTTGTTAGTGCAAATAAATTTCGAACATCATCATCAACGAGCAATACTTTTTTGTTGATAAGTACATCTTCTTTCAAATAATACGTTTCTATTCTTTCTCTCATGCTATCCGGTAATTCCTTATGGATTCTATGCATGAATAATGCCGTCTGGTCTACCAATTCATCAAGTGAAGTACTGCTTTTTGTAATAATACTGTGGGCAAATCTATTCAGTCTGCTGCGTTGTTTTTTGTTCACATCACCTGCTGAATGTATAATGATGGCTGTTTCCTGTCCGGCAATATTATTCTCCAGATCATTGATAATATCCAGACCTTCAGCATCCGGAAGTTTTAAATCCAATATAATACAATCAAAAGATTTTTTACTTATAAGTGATACCGCTTCTTTTGCAGTTTTGGCACTATGAATGATGATATCTGAGCCGTTTACTGCTTCTAATATACGATTCAAATCAGATTCATTATCATCAACAACGAGTAAATTTTTTATTTTTTTGAAGTTGTGTACATCATTAAATAGGGATGTTAAAGATTCATTTTTCACAGGTTTAAGAAGGAAGTTTCGTGCTCCGCGTTTCAAACCTTTGTTTCTTTCGTCTTCTCCCGAAATAATGTAAACCGGAATATGACGAAGAGTAAAATCAGTTTTTAACCTGTCTAATATTTTCCATCCGCTTGTATCCGGCATATTTAGATCCATCGTTATAGCATGAGGCTGAAACTGATTTATAAAATCAATAACATCGTTTCCTTTTGTGGTCACGATAGCCTTAACACCATGTTGATGTGCCTGTTCCAGCATTATTCTGGCAAAGATCAAATTATCTTCGGCAATCAGCAAAATTTTATCATCGGGTTTGATATCGGTACGGTCATCACCAATTTCATCCACAAAAAACAAATCAATGTCTGATCTGTTGAAATTGGATGAAGGAAGTGATTTTAAACCACTTTTTCCAGTATCGGCCATATTGGTTTCTTCATTGACATCCATATTTTCAATTTCCGGAATATGGACAAATTTCAGAGGAAGAAAGAGCGTAAATTTACTACCAACATTAGTGTCGCTTTCCAGTTCAATGCTACCGCCCAATAAATCCGAAAGTCCACGGCTGATAGATAATCCCAAACCTGTTCCTCCATATTTACGGCTTGTTGATCCTTCTGCCTGCTGGAAGGCTTCGAATATGATGTTTTGTTTTTCTTTAGAAATTCCTATACCGGTATCCGAAATTTCAAAAGCAACAACAGATTCAGCATTATCCAGACTATTATTTTTGGTTTTCCAATTGTTGTTGGCTTTGTAAATATTCAGTTTCACTTCACCTTTTTCCGTAAACTTAAAGGAATTGGACAACAGGTTTTTCAGGATCTGATTCAGTCGCTGTGAATCGGTTTCCATCAGTTCAGGAAGATTATCATCCATATTGATTTGGAAACGCAGATGTTTGGCCTGAGAAATCGGGTTGAAAGTAGATTCCACAAATCGGCTGATTTCGGCAAAGCTAATCGGGTTGTAATCGACAGAAATATAACCGGATTCAATTTTGGAAAGATCCAGAATATCGTTAATCAATTGGATAAGGTCATCTCCACAAGCATTGATGGTTTTAGCAAACTGAATTTGTTTCTCGGATAAATTTCCGTCGCGGTTGGCGATCAGTTCATTGGCCAGAATCTGCAAACTGTTCAGTGGAGTTCTAAGCTCGTGTGACATGTTGGCCAGGAATTCTGATTTGTATTTTGAAGTCAGTGTAAGCTGATCGGCTTTTTCTTCCAAAGCTTTTCTGGCCACCTCAACCTCCTGGTTTTTCAATTCCACTTCTTCTTTCTGATTTGCCAGAAGGAATGCTTTTTCTTCCAGCTCCTCGTTTGTGTTTTTCAATACTTCCTGCTGACTCTTCAGCTCGCCGGCAAGCGATTGGGATTGCACCAGTAATTCTTCGGTTCTGGAATTCGACTCGATCGTATTCAGTACAATTCCGATACTTTCTGTTAATCCTTCAAGGAAATCAAGATGCGTCTGGCTAAAAGTATCCAAAGAAGCCAATTCGATAACAGCTTTTAGTTGCCCCTCAAAAAGTACGGGTAATATAATCACGTCTTTTGGTTTCGCATCTCCTAAACCTGAATTGATTCTGATATAATCTTTCGGGACGTTGCTTAAAATAATTCTTTCCTTTTCAACGGCCACTTGTCCAATCAATCCTTCTCCCATAGCATATTGGGTAGGGGAGTTCTTCCTTTTGATGTAGGCATAAGAAGCGATGAGGTTTAATTTGGAGTCCATGAATTCCTCATCTTCCTGCAAAATATAAAACAATCCATGTTGAGCTGTTACAACGGTAGCCAGCTCAGAAAGAATTTTTTTTGTAACCGAATTCAATTCTTTCTGACCCTGAAGCATTTGCGTAAATTTCGCTAAATTCGATTTCAGCCAGTCTTGTTCCTGATTTCTTAAAGTCGTTGCTTTCAGGTTCGAAATCATCTGGTTGATGGTATCTTTCAAAGCCTCAACTTCACCTTTAGCTTCTACACCAATTGTTCGCGTTAAATCCCCTTGCGTTACCGCAGAAGCCACCTCAGAAATCGCACGTACCTGCGTCGTTAAATTCGCAGCCAGTTGGTTTACGTTTTCGGTTAAGTTTTTCCATGTTCCGGAAGCTCCCGGCACATTGGCCTGGCCTCCCAGTTTTCCTTCTGCCCCCACCTC
>Ga0247805_1000195_pt1 | contig 37890 bp, 63 predicted proteins | sample UWRJL044104R1_FD_180930 | JGI IMG/M metagenome (GOLD analysis project Ga0247805, IMG submission 180930) | Plant litter microbial communities from Arlington Agricultural Research Station in Wisconsin, United States - UWRJ-L044-104R-1 | ecosystem: Environmental > Terrestrial > Plant litter >...
GGTTTAGGTTTTCATTGTATGTGCCGTTGCCACCGATAGTGTCAGCGGCGGCGCCCAAACGGTTGACTAGCCCGAGTGAACCAGCATTTGCCGCACCACGCACGATAGCGCCTGCCGTACCATCGCCGGGATTTACTGCCTTGGCCTCGATGCCCGAATAGTCCACGCCGACTTCAGTGCCGCCCTTGGCGAAATACTCGGCAAGCTGCGCGGCGTTTTCGGGCGACAGTTCGCCAGCGCCGTAGATCGCGTAACGTTCGCGCAACGCATCTGCCGACGGCTTTGTGAGTGCGAATGCCTTCAGATCCGCTTCCTGTGCGGGGCTTAGGCGGTTTAGGCCGGCCTGCGTGGGTGCGAGTTGGTCGTTGAAGGTTAGGGCGCCGGGATCACGGCTTGCGGCTGGCTGTGGGCCGCGCAATGCGTCAACCTCATCAGCGCCTCGACCAGCGCCAATCTTGAAGCTTTCAATGATACGCTGGCGCGCACGTCGTTTCTGTTCGATAACTTCCGGCCCTTCATTGGGCTGCGGAAAGAAGGTCTTTTCCTGCTTATCAAACTCCTGCGGGGAAATGGCCGCGCCCGATTCATAGCGAAGGCTGGCGGCGATGAAGTCGCGCTTCGCTTGTTCCGCCTTTTGACGCTCCGAGCTTGAGAATGCGTTGGTCACACCATCCGGTAGGATGTCCACTGCCGTCTGAGCAAGATATCCACGAGGCTCAGTCGCAACTCCACTAGACTCAAAATCACGGTTGGCACCAAGGGCTCGATTGTAAAAAGCCGTGGTCTTGCCTTCGTTTTCGGTGAGACGAGTTTCATTAGTGATTTTGCGGCTATCTAGCGCGGCCTGCCGTTCGGCAGCAGCAGCGGCCCTAGCAGCAGCGGCATCTTGCCTTTCAGCAGAGCGGTCCGCCCGAGCATCGGAGTTAACCGACAACTGGAACCGCGCCGCCTCCATCGGATCAACGGGCTTGGGCCCGCCATAAATACGTGCGGGCGGCTGTCCAGACTGCGGCTGTGCTGGGATGAGGTCTGCGAACGGGTTGTCTTGCGCCATTATTTACTGCCCCTGCGCCCGAAATACGGGACTTTCCCATAACCCGGCAACGTCACGTGTACGTGATCACCTTCGTCTAAATAGCGTGCTTTGTCACCAAAGTATCCACGCAGCGCACCTACAGAAGTACCGGCGTAATCCACACCATCGCCGGTTAGATGATGACTGGTCGGAACCCCGCCGACGGCACGATTTCCTGCGATTGTTCGGCGCCCGCTGGTCAACGTGCCTGGAGCCTTGAGGGGATCAGGGAAACGTAGCACCCCCTTGCGAGGGCGCACCTCCCTGCATCTGGCGAAGACGTGCATACACCGCTGAAGGATCCGCACCAGCCGCAATTGCTTGTGCCGCCTGAGCCTCCAGATTGCCAGCAGACTGCGGCGCTGCCGGTGCCTGCTGTTGTGGCGGCGCAGTCTGCGCACCACCTAGCGGGGCACCGCGAGAGTCGAAGCCTTGAAGGTATCCACCGGGCGGAATGACCTTGTACTCAACCTGCTGTTGCTTCAGATATTCGCTGGCTTTGCCGGCCTGAGCGATGATCGAAGCGCGCGATTCCGGCGAGAACTGTCCAATGAACTTAGCCGCCTCAGGGTGGCCCTGCTGCACATACTGCTGTGCATAAGCGTCCCATTTTTCGGGCGTGTCGGCAAGCAACGCGATCTGTCCCAGATCCTCGATCTGCTGGAGCGCCTCTTTATGGCCGACCTCCGCGGCCTTGGTGGCAAACCCGGCATAGTCGAAATCGCCGCCGGCAGCAGCGGTTTGAGCCGCGCCCTGATAGTTGCCCTGCTGTAGCTGCTGTGACGCGGCCTGACGTGCTGCTAGAACCTGTTGCTGTTCCTGAGCCTTCATCGCCAACTGCTGACGCTGCAAACCCTGCTGCTGCGCCTGTCCGAACGCCTGCAACGACTCCAGCGCGTTGAAGCCCGGTCCCTGCAATCCCCATTGTACGGCCATTAGAAGCCCCTGAAGTTAAGAAGGCCATTCGGCAGGCGCCCACCAATCGGACCGGCGTAGCCCGGTGTCTGGTAGCCCGTTGGCTGTTGTGGCAACATCGACTGTCCGTAGCTCGACGCCATCCCGCCGCCGGCAAACGCGCCGCCGATGTTCGCCAGATTCTGCAACGCACCCGACCATGCCGCACCGCCGGCAAGTGTAGCATTCGATGAAGCATCCGCCGCGTTCTGCGCCGACTGGTTGATGTTGTTGACGGTGTTGGTAGCCGCCCCCGCAACCTGCCCAATGGCCTGCTGGCCCTGCGAAGACAGGTTCTGAAGCCCATTGAGCCACGAACCAGAAGACTGATCAGCCAGCGCCTGCCCCTTAGCCTGTAGCGCCTTCAGAGTGGCACCAGACGCCCCCAAACCGCGTGCGTAGGCGTTGGAGTTGACCGCGCCAAGGCCAGAGTTAAGCAAGTCCTGATAGCCAGTAGATCCGCGGTACGTCGCCAAGGCCGAAGCTGCGCCGCTATCACCCTGCGTGCCAAGAAAACCGCCGATTAGATTGCCAGCAGCATTGCCGCGGTCAATCGTCGGCTGGTTTAAGCCCGTGATGTATTGCTGGTTCGCTTGCAAGCGCGCCTGTTCAGATGCCGCCGATGCCGCCTGCGTCTTTGCCGCCTTCTTGGCAGCACTCGACTGGATAGCGCCACCGATAAGCGAACCGCCGGCTGCTACACCTGCTGCAATGGCAATGGGTGGCATATCAGAGACCTTCCGTTACGAAATACTGCACTTCGCCAGCAATTGCATCAGTACCAAAGCCAGCCGGTTTCAAACCCATGCGGCGGATATAACAAATCGCAGCGCGATTGTATATCGAAGGCTGGCCCCATACAGTATGCGCGCCTTCTGCCTTGACGAATGCAAGCATTTCTCGCCCTATGCGCATACTTTCGGCACCGCGCGCATCTTTTCGTATCATCAGATGGCACTCATAGATACCCGGTCCACGCCATACGAACATCGCAACGAACCCGCCATCGCGCAGGATGATGTTGCGAGGATCCTCTACCCATGGCGAGAAGTCCAACTGCTCAGGGGGATACATTGCCCCAAGAAACATCAGCGCGCGAACGGTCGGATCGTTTCCGATGGCGTTGACTTGTTCGGCGTCGGTTTCACGGATGATCATTCTAGCTGGGTCCTTGGCGATACAGCACCTGGACGGCGCGGGCCTTCGCCACCATCAGCCGTGCCAGTAGCTGGAATCTCTACCGCGCCGACAACGTGCGTGCTTCCGGTCTGCACCGGTGGCGTAGTCGAAACCTGATAAGTAACAGCACCACCGGCGCGCGTCGGGTCCGAGTAAAAGATGTAATCCACATCATCCGGCGCGGTGGCAGCAATTGAACCACCGTTTACCGCGACCGTCGTTGCAGGACCACCAGCAGCGCCGGGATAGATGCGGTTGTGAGGCGCAATTGTGATCGTGGTGGGCGTTGCCGTCAGCACCGACGAAGGATCGATATAGCTAGCCTGTAGCGATGCCTCACGCGCATTGGCAGCGGTTGCGGCAGCGCTTGCAGCGGCTGCGTCCATACTATCTGCCGCGGCTTGTGATGCCGCTGCTGCCGCCTCCGTGGCGGCTTGCGTAGCCAAGTCTAGCTGCTCCAGCGCCTCTTGAATAATCGGCAACTGCTGAAGCTGCCGAATAGCCTCTGCAAGCGTCTTCAAAATGCCATTCAACGTGCGCAGGAAGTAGTTGGTCGGCTTCATCTGCGCGTCAACGATAGGCTCTGCCTGCGTGAGCGTCGGAATGCGGACTAGGACAGGCTCTACCGCCATGCCATATTCGCCCCAGCACCCGCCAACCGAACTCGCTCCGGCCCTATGGCAGATATCTCAACGGTGCGATAAGGCTGCTCAGGCCGTCCCAAGCGATACAGCGATACAACGTCAAACGGCGCTCGTGCCGTCAACTCTTCGTATTGATCCGGGTAACCGTCCTGCCCATCCATCCAGCGGATGCGGATCGTTGCTTGGTCTGAACAGCCGACACCAACGGAGATATTGTCGTTACGAGTAGGCTTGCCAAACAGCGCAACGGTCCCGGTGATGACTCGCTCTATCAAGAGCCCGTCGTCATCGCCGCGGTTGGGATCTACCTTGAACACGCGCCCATCAATAGATGATCCGCATACCGTCACGCCGTTACGCTCATACCCAACGCGGGCGACCCATTCGGTACGTCCGAACGTGGCAAACTCGGACCATGCCTGCGTTGATGCGTCCATTGCGAATGTGCCTTGTCCCGGTATCGTTAGGACGTAAAACTTGTGGCCGTCTTGACCAAACACCCAGGCGGATAGATCACCTCCCCTCCGGCGTATGCGTTCAGCGATACCGTTATCACTGACGACTTGCGGTACCGCACCACCGCGGCAAACCTCGCCATCATCTGACACCCACATGACCGAGTTGTCAAATCGCTTTACCGTGTCCCTTGCGAGGCAACCTCGTTCATAGATACGTCCGGTAACGCGCTGGAACGGTGCATCCACATCACCCGTCGATTGCCACGGCTCGATACTGTCTTCCGAGAAGATCCAGAACTCGTCCCCGACACGGCAGATGGCAATGGCTTTATCTGGCGAGCTTTCGGCAGTGGCGAAGTTCAGCGGATCAACCGTAGTAGCGCCCGGTTCCATCCAGTAGAACTTGCCCGAGCGTGTCAGGATCAACACGTACTGATTAAGCTGCTCTACGTCGATCACTTCGCCTGCGTCGTCGGGCATGACTAGCGGCGTTAGCGTCGTGCCGTACAAATACAGCGTGGAACCGCCAAGAATGACGTATGCAAACGTCGTGCCGACCATGCTGACTAGGCCAGTGCCGGCGATCGTGCCTTTACTGGTTCCGCCCGAGAACAACACACCACCCGACACCGCCAGCGCCTCATCCGTTGCCACACGGTAATCCATGCCGCGGATTGGGCCGGTTCCCAACGTTACATTGGGGGCCAAGCCGGGGCGCTGAATCCTCAGCGTATCATCTGGTGAAATACCCGACTCGTCCTTTTCCACGTAGAAATTACGCAGCTTGACTTCCGGCACGAAGCCGTCTGCACGCTGGTAACTCTTCAATCCTAAAGGTACTATCGGCATATTTTCCCGCCTGCGATGCGCCTGGGGTGATGGGTGGGGTTAGGTGAGCGATATGCCGAGGTACGCGGCAAACTCGGTCGGCGTGACGATCCGGCACAACCCTGCGTCCTGTCGCGCGGCCAGATCTTTCATAACGGCAATGAACGCCGTCTTCTCCGTATCGATCGCCGCGGCAGACCCATCCTTAACCGTGTGGAAAAGCAGCGACAGCGTCTCACCACATGCAAGAGCCGTGTCGATCCAGCCCGTCATTGTTGCGGTCGTGCGTAACCCGCAGTCGAATGTGTTGACCCCCATCAGGTTGCTAACACCTAGGTTGCTGATCACGTTAGGAGGCCCGCCATTAAGGCGCGACATCACGACTCCCTTGCCTGCAAGAGTTGCATCGGTTGCGTCGGTGCGAGCTGTATTCGGGTACACGAAGAAGCGTCTGGCCCTTGTGAAACCTTCCGCGTCTAGCAATGCCCTTCCCTGATCGTACTGCCCGGATAGTAGCGTTGGGTTATCCGAATAATTCGTGTGGTACATACCGCTGTTGACGATATCCCACCCTTGCGCATAGCGATCCTGAAGGAAGCCGCGGACGACCGATATCTGATCACCGTCGCCAGCGAAATATCCTCGCAGGCCAAGTTTATCCAGAAGCGGCTTTACGACGGTTTGATGCGACGTAAGCTCAAACCCATCAAAGCCGAGGATCACTAGCGGTAACGCCTTGCCGTTGATCGCAACCTGATCAACCAGCATATATTGCTGATCAGCAGGGACGGCAGCGCTGCAACTACAGAATATCTCAAGATACTCGATCTTGCTTGAGTCCGGTGTGCCAGTTGTACTCCAGCCAACACCGTCAGGCACGCCGGGACCATAGATCTTGCCATCTCGGTCTATTGACGCAATGCACGTATAAACGCCCGGAACGTACTTACCGGCGTCCAGTGTAATGCGTTGACGATTTGAAGGCGTGCCACTTGGCGGGTCGGCCGCAGGAGTGTCGGAGCTTTTGGTTATGCCGAAATACATAGTTCCAGCGGTTATCTTCGGAAGATAGCCCCAGATTTCTAACTTACCGCTGACTACGCGCGGGTATACTTTTATCCGCGCGGAGATCTCCGAGCCGGGCGTCATCGTGATACGGAGCGCAGGCACGCCGGGGCGGCGAACATTGATTGTCTCGAGCGACAGCACGCCAACAGACGCATTCCACCCGCCAGCAGGGGCGGCACCTGACCCGACGCGGATGCCATCAGTACCGCTCGCGATGATGCCCGAACGACGCGTGATCAGCGCATTCGCCCTCGCCACCCCATCAGCAAACACAACCCCAGCGGCAGTGGCGGCGTTTGCGTTTGCTTGCGTTAGAGCCGGATTAGCCTTGGCATCAGCGGCAGCAGCGCGCGCAACCGTATCACCGCCGGCATTCGTAATGGCCGTAGCCGTCAGCGTAGGATTAGCCTTAGCATCCACAGCCATCCCAGCCGCAGTAGCAGCCGCCGCAGATGCCGTGGCAGCAGCAGAACGCGCCGCAGGATCCACCACACCGCCAAGCGAAGAAACTTCAGAAATCTCAATCGTCATGCCGCTGCTCCGTATGTCACGTACTCACCGTTATAGGTGATAGGCACGCCGTTGTAGGTGATTGCGTTGGATGGAATGACGGAAAGGACAATTCCTGTATCTTCCACCACCCCATCCGAGTACGTCACAACCAGCAAACCGTCAGCATCCAGCGAAGCCGCAACCACGGACCGAGCTTGGTACGTCAGGCGAATGATGTTTCCGCCGCGCTGGATGATGGGATTAGCCATTTACATCCCCGCGCAAGGATCAGTAGGCCAGCCAAGCGCTGCGCCGATATCTGGATAAAGCGGCTGGGGGATGTCCAGAATATACACCGGCTGGTTAGGATTGCCGATAGTCACGCGGATAATCTTGGGATCGAACGTTGCGATGCATTCAACGGAAATGACATTCATGTTCAATACCCTTAGCTGTAGCCGAACCATCCGGTAGGGCCGTATTCCAGAAGCTTTGTATTACCACCAAGCAGGGTGATATTGCTACCGATAAGACCTGTAATCGTGGTGGTGAACAGGCCTAGCGTGCCTTCCTGAATAACCCGCTGTTGCTGTCCGATAAAAGCATTGGTCGCAATCGGCGTGACGTTGATGTTGCCCAGCAAATTGCCGGTCAATCGCAGAGTCGGCGCCGTCACCAATGGAATGATGCTCACCGAACCCGACGTAGAAGCGGTTACAGCCGTAAAGAACGGGCGCTGTGGAACCCAACGATAGTTCACGCCATCGAACCGGCAACGCATAATGTCGTCTACAGAGCCGTACAGGTCCGAAACGCGCGCATACTGGTTGACGTAGTTGGCTGCTGGTGGAAAGTTCGTCATGAGGTCCGCAACCGTCATGGTCGTGGTAGGGCTAGCCACATAACCCGCGCCTGCCGACTGTGCGATCATCGCTGCTACCTGAGCGGCGGTGACGCCACCTGCTACTTCAGCCATGCTAGAACTCCGTCGCGGTGTAGGCGAGTGAGGCAGCAGCCCCGACAACCGAGATAGCACGATTGGTACGGATGCTGATCGATGCGCCCGCTGCAACGGTATAGGTGCCGGCAGTGCCGATAGCAGCGGTACCGCCAACCTCGTTGATACCGATGTTGCTCGCGCTAATGTTCTGGATATTGAGGCCACGGCGTGCAGGGTTTGCCGGCGCAAGTGTGGTAGCCGTGCCAGCAGTCGCGCTTGTCGTGCCGCTGCGATCCGTGCCAGCAGTTAGCGCGGGCTGCGATGCAACGGTTTGAATAGGAGATGCAGCGCCACCAAGGGCATTGCCGTCATCGTCAACCTGATAGAACGGTATCGCGTTCTGCGAACGACTCCAAAACCCTGGCATTACATGTACACTCCCGGTGTGGATTCACGGCGCATTCCGAAACGCGCCACCATTGCAGTCTTGTATCGACCAGCGGCGACAATCGTCTGATCCGAGATGTCCGCTCCGAACTGGTCTGAAATTTCTATCGCCAAGCACGACGCCAGCCCCTGCAAGTCCGCATCCGAACGAGGGGCGTCATCGTCTAGGCCCAAGCCTTCCACCGTCTGCCAGCGCTTGCTATGGCCGTCGTACAGTGCGGTAAGCGTCTGCCCGCCAACCTGATCCGAAATCACCACCACTGAGGCATCCCGCGGCGGCACTGCGTACCCAATGGGCTGCGATGCTTCCACCAGCACGGTTGTCACGTCGCCAACGGTGGAAACGGTGATATTCGTGCCGTAATAGCGCGTCGGCTCATGCCCGTAGTCGCTCTGCTGGCACTCTGACACGAGTTCGGGGAGCGTGACGGTCAATGTCGCGGCGGACTGGCGGAAGATACGCTCTCCACCAGTAGCCGTGTAGTTCGTGCCCGTAGGCACGACATCCCATAGTCGACCAAAAGCACCCGACGACACCCACGCGGTATACATACCACGCAAAGCGTCGAGGGTGTCAGTCATGTCGGTACCGCGCGCGTCCCTGCCGGAACCCAGCACACCCAATTTACGCAGGGCAAGGTTGCAGACGGCGCGCGCGGTAGCCATTACTTGGTCGCGTCCGCGAGCTTGCCGCGGAGAGTATCGAGGCTGGGGTTGCCCTGGATAACGATACCCAGCTTGCGGAGTTCAGTCTTGATAGCAGCCTTCTCCGTCCCCTCCTCAGCACGCTCGCGCTGTTCGTCTTCGCTGGGTTCGTCTACCTCGACCGTTTCGGCCTTGGCATTGTCCACCGCGAACGTCGGGTTGCCATGAATCGCATCGTACATCGCGTGGCCCTTGGGGACAGTCACCGACTGCCCCTTCACGAACACGAGATCGCCCATGCGAACCACCTGCGAGGCAGGATCCTCATCACCCAGCCATACGGCTTTGAACGCGCCGCTCATGCTGGATTCTCGATGACACCGTCGAGCGATGCGATGATCTGCCCGGTAGCGGTGGTGGCAGCGCCAGTGACGGTCAGGATGATGGTGGTGAACGCGGTGTTGTTGAAATCGCGTCCCTTCACATCGATCGCCGCGACCTGGCCTGCTGCGGCAGCCGACGTGGCGGGAAAGTACCGCGTAGGATCGCCTGCGTCACCAAGCGAAATCAGCACGCCCGCACCCAATGCGTCCCACTTCATGAAGCCGGATTTGGTCAGGAAGTTGCGGTGAACGCGGAACATCAGAACCGTGTCGTTGACGGCAAGAGCGCCCGCCGACTGCACACCGAGGTTGAATACGCCGCGTGCGTTCTGCACCGATCGACCGTCACCCGTCGGACCCGAAACCGGGTACGCAGGTGCAGTCATCTGTAGGGATCGAAACTGAGCCATATCTGATACTCCTTATGCGAGGGCCGGAACGGCGGTTACGCTGGTCACCACGCCGTACTGGACGCCGCCATAGCTGGTCTTCTTGACGCCGCGGAGTTCTTCGATCGCGACGGCAGGACGGAAGCCATAATCTTCCGTATAGTCGGTACGCGGCTGCGGGGTCTGGCCGATGCCGACGGCGATTGCCGACTGACCGCACAGGAAGCCCATTGCGAGATCCGTACCACCAGAACCAGCGGCCGGCAGCAGAAGCTGATCCAGTTCCGGGACTTCGCGGATGATGACGCCCTGGTACATGAGATCGCCGTCCTGGAACAGCGGGTTGCTGTCCACGCCACCAGCTTCGCGCGGGCGAGACGAGGTGTTGATGCTGACGATGGTGGGATCCAGCGACAGCACACCGAACTCACGGCTACCGACGAAGTACACGAACCACTCGCGGCCCGCCGTCATATCGGCACGGAAGGGGCGGATGTTCGTGGTCATGCCGGTTGGGCCGACAGGTGCGCCGCCAGCGTTCTTGGCGATGGTCTTCAGCAAGCGCACATGCGCCGCCGACGACTGACCGCTTGCCTGCGACACGGTGCCGAGCGAGGTTGCCCAGTTACCCGACGTGATGTTGGCGCGAGCGTTGCCGAACACGATACGATCGCTGTTATTGACGAGGTAGGCGTTGCGCTGTGCCGCCGTCGAGAAGCCGTAGAGAACGGTCTGATCGGTGCCAGGAAGGCCCTGATTGTCGAGCGCGCCGGGGATGACCACCGATGCGAACTCGTTGATCACGTCATCGCGCAGGCTCTCGGTGCACCAGTCGCGCAACTGCGGCTTGGCCTCCGACAGCAGGTTGATTTCCGTGCGAAGCTGCGTCGACTTCGGAACCTTGACGGCGTTACGACGCCAATCGACTGTGACCGCAGTATTGAACAGGCCAAGATCGGTTTCGTTGCCCTTCAGGATTTCCGAACCACGGACGCCGCGGCCCTTGATGCGGGTGATCATCGGGAAGTTGATCGTATCGCCGCCCTTGTCCTTGAACTCGTTCAGCATACGAATGATGCTGGTGTTCTCGGTGCCCATGTAAGGGAACAGGGCATTGGCGCGAATGTATTCGCGAGTGAGATTGTCGCTCCACTTCTGAACCTGGAGCGCAGTGGCTAGTACGACTTCTGCCATGATAGGCTACCTTTGAAAGATAGCGTCGAAGCTAGCCGGTGCCGCTGGTTCCTTGGTGCTGATCGGACTTGCATCCGCTGCAATGGAACGTGGCGGCATGGCTGGCTTGGGCGCCGGTTGTAACGTGGCCGCGACAGGCGCGACCGCTGCGGGTGCGGTAAGGCCACGTTTCGCAATTTCCCGCTCAATCAACTCATCCAGTGAGTTCACGTCTGTGGGCAACTGCGAATAGAGACCTTCTCGCTTGTGCTGCTGGACGATCCATTCGAAAGGCATAGCCTGCATAGGCATTTCAGCTTCAAGCTTGGCGCGAAAACCTGGATCGGTCTGCGCCTTTTCGAGCGCCCAAGTGCGGGCTGACTCGACACTATCCTTGCCGTGCTTATCGACGGCCCAATAGTGGCTCAATTCCATCTTCTGCGCTTGCAAGGCCTGCGAAAGATGCTGTTGCTGAAAGGCTAGGTAGCCTTCGGGATCGTCATAGGCGTCAGGGATGGCCTGCGGAGCGGTCTGCTGAGCCTGCTCAAGACGGGTGGCGCGTTCTTCAGCTGCCTTCCGCTTGTCACGCTCGTCCATCATAGCCGCCAGTGGGACGTATCCCGGCTTGGGCTCCTCTGGTACTCGCTCAGTCTGGACTTCGGATGTTACCGGCTCGGGCGCTGGTGCCTCTGCTACGGGTTCCGGTGCTGGAGTTGGCGTCTCGACTACTTCGGCGTCCTTCGCCTCGTTTTCGGGAAATGCCTGATCCAGAAAGTCCGCCATTATGACTCCTACTTGGTCGTCTCGTGACCAACATACGCAGCGCCCGATGCAGCGGCGGCCTGTGCAGTGTTACGGTCTGCCAACCTATCGCCCTTAACCCATGGCGGCGGGTATTATGGTACCTGTTCTATCCTTATCAATCCTGCAACGCAAGTAGTGGATTGATGCCAACAGATGCCAATGTCTGCACCTCGACGGCATCAGCATCTACCGCGGCCTTATGCGCCGTTGCAGCATCCCTGAACGCCGAAGCATTGTTCTTTTCGACCGTAGAAGCGCTTACCGCCGCATCCGTAGCCTGCTTGGCCTGCAACGCTTCCTGTAGCTGCTGGACCTGCGCAGTTAGCTGCTGAACCTGCGACTCCTCGCGCTCCTTCGTGAACTTATCCAACCTCTCGATGATGCGCGTCTTGTCATCCAGCGGGCTAATCTCAAGCATCAGCTTGAACTCAGGCGTGGAGACAGCCTGTAAGCCACCAGCGTTCGTAACCAGCGAAGTCAGTTCGGCCCAAACTTCCTGCTGAAGGTTGGCGGTATCGGGCGTGGTGTCGAGGATGATGTCAACCTGCATTTCGGCAAGGCGATTGTTGTAACCGACGATGCCCTCAGCCATCTGGACCATGGGCTGGCCCGTCATCGGATCCATAGCCGGTTGCCCAGTGGCGGGATCCATCATCATTTGCGGAACCATGCCCATCTGTGGCTCATTGACCTGCAAGAACGACATGGCTTTGGGATCGTCCGTGGTACGCACAAACCATGGCTCATTCTTGAACTGGCGCGCGCGGTCCCACATCGCACGGTAGCAATCCAGTTCCCACGAAGTCAGGCGAGCCAAAGGACGCGCAAGCTCAGTCAACCCGGCCTGCTGCGACACCAAACGTGCACGGCCCGACTGCGATGCGCCTTCCTGCCTACCCAGCACAGCAGGCGTCGGACCCATGCGCTCAATTTCGTTCTTAGCCTCCTGCATCCGCATCAGGTTGGCGTTGGACTGTTCCGCTGTCGAAACGATTGCCCAGCCACCGGGAATAACACCGTCGGCCTTAGCGGCTTCCATGCGCGCCGTATCAGCATCGACCGGGGGCGCATTGGGATCCGTCTGCTGAACCTGCCGGCTGTTCATCAGATGCAGCGAGCGCGAACGGGATGCGTTCACCTCGTCCTGGATCGGTATCATGTCCTGAATAGGACCATACCGCCAGTTCTTAGCATCAACGTAGCAGCTTGTGGCCTTGATGGGGTTATCAGGCCGCTGCTTGTCGTCAAGGTACGGCGATGGTCCATATTCCAGCACACCCGACGCGATGTAGACGATACGCTTCCACTCGCCGTCAATTACGCGGTATTCTTCCACCACCAAGACACGACGGCGACGGGTGTTGATCCAGCCCGCGCCCTCATCGCCAGTGTCCTCGAACTTGTCGGCGCCGAACATGCCAACGCCGTCAGGACGCAAGGGATCGCCTAGCTCATCAATCCGCGTCCGCCACTTCTCCATGACCTGTTCGGCGTCCATCCACTTCGCCATGCCCATGTAGCGAGCGTCGGCGAAGTCATTGCGGCGGCTGTAGCGGTCCGCATAGAACTCTTTCCACCGGATCTGCGTGGCAACGATGCGGTCGCCATCCATCTCGATAATGACGGCGCCGGTGCCCTCGACCAAGAAGGACTCAGCCACCTCCATCTTCACATCGCCAAAGTCGCAATCGTCCGCGATGTAGCGCAATACCTTGCTGGCAACGTCCGCGCTGTCCTGATCGTCAGGGTTTCTTGGGTAGGCTTGAGGATCGCTGCGTGCGGCCTCCAAGACGCCTAGAATGCCGTTAATGGCAGGGCGAATGCGGTTTGTATAAATCGCTGGCTGGTTGCGTGTTTTCAGCGTTGCGCGGACCTCGCTCGATAGCTGCCCAGGCCCGTCGAAATAGTCACGCGCCTTCTGGTTACGCGCTGACATACCGCCATCTTCAGAAGCACGCGCGTCATCGAATCCCTGCCGCAATCGCTCGATGCTCGGCGGCGTGCCCTTGATGTATTCGGGTAGCGTCTCGGTTGCGCCGGTCAGCGCAATGCCGTCTTTGTTGTCGTCATCAGAGATCATGCGCGCAGCCTCAAGGCGTGGTATCTGGATACCTGTACCACCTAACCCCACGCACTGCTAGATGGCTGCGGCGGCTTACGGTAATCCCCCATTGGCGGGTTGGTAGACACAACCTTAACCTTCACAATAGCCGGATGCGCCATGTCGATAGCCCGCCCAATGTTAGCCGCGGCGTCCACCTCATCATCCCACTTGCCAGCAGGAAACTTGCGGTACTGATCCAGCACCTCTTCGCCCATAGGCCCGATAGGGATATGAACCTCGCCCATCGCAGCCTTGGCCTGAAACGGCTGTGCCTTGGTCGCCTTGTCACCGCCAGCGGTCGATAGCGGTTCAATGCGGCACAGCACCCGATTACGACGCATCGCGGCCCTCACGAACGGTTCAGCCGATTTCCAGTTATTGTCCGCTTCAGGGAACCAACACAACGGCTTCCACTTCTTGATCAGTGGGAGTGCGCCCGCTTCGGCTAGAGTCTGTTCCCCGGTGCGTTCGTCCAGCTTGACGCCCATAGCAACGTCAATCGTGCCCTGCACACGGTATCCGTCGAGCAACCAGATTCCTTGGTGCTCATCAATTCCCCATACCCGGAACACGTTAAAGTCGTTCTTCTCGCCGCCTCCAGGCGCGTGATCGCTGGTCATGTAGATGTTGAGCGCGCGTGGACGATCGGCGAGCGAGAACCGCTTGAACCAATCCGTCTTGAAGAATGTGCCTTCGTCCGCTGTCGGCTTCTGCTGATACAGGCTGGTCCACGTGCGGGTGTTGCGCTGGAACGGCGCCCAATGCTCATGGCTGAACCACTCAGGCCACAGCGTCTCGCCTATGGCGCGCTCCAGAGGGTCGTCATCGCGGTCTGCGATAGCGGGTAGGCAGATCACCTCCCACCAGCGACCATCGCGCCCGTAGAACGCTCCTGACTGCCCATCCCAGTCCTCAGGCAAGATGCGGCCAGCGGGATCATCACTGTGCCAGCGGGTGAGAATCATGATCTGCGGCGAACCTGGAATAAGGCGCGAGCAAAAGTCATCCGTGTAGGCATCCCACGTCGTGTCGCGGATCACCTGCGACTCCGCCGCCTGCCTGCCCTTGATAGGATCATCCAGCACCCCGAGCGCGCCACGGTTGCCGGTGAGGCCCGACAGGATGCCGCCAGCCATGTACTCCGAGCCGTTCTCCAGCGCCCATTCGTCCGCTGCGGACTGATCGGAACGCAGCGCGCACGATGGGAATATTCGGTTGAAACCCGGCGTCTTGATCAACTGGCGAGCGCGCCGCCCCTGCTTCTTCGCGATGTCGCTGGCGTAGCTCGCAAGGATCACGTTGCGCTTGGGCTTTGCCGCCATGAACCACGGCACATAGACCACGTCCACATAGGTGGATTTGGCCGAACCTGGAGGCATCAGCACCATCAGGTTAGGGACCGCGGCGGTGCCGAGTAGCTGAAGCTTCCTCAGCAACAGAGCGTGATGGCTGGCTAGCTTAGGCTGATGAAGTTCGGTGAAGCGCTGTTCGTCTGGATCCTCGCTAACCGGAACAGTCGGAATGTCCACCGAGCAAGCAAAGTCCGCGACGTAGCGGCGGGCTAGTTCGTCGCGGGCTGCTTGTACGTCAGCTTGCGTAAGTCTAAGCGCCACCCTTTGCCGCCAGTTCGCGCAGAGTTGCTTCTGACAAGTCATTAACAGGAAGCGACTTCACTTCATGCTGAATAGGCTCACCCTCAGGACCACTAATTTCCTTGGGCATAAGTGAGGCGATAATCTTGACATAGTCCGCGGGCTTTTCGTCCCGCATATCAATTATCGCCTTGATACCGTTTTCTTTCCAGTCTGCCAGCAACGCGTCAATGAATGCTTCGCCCAACTTAGTCCGTGCACCCTTTGGCTTACCGGCTGGGTTTCCCGACTGTCCAGGCAAGAACGGCCTGCCGATAACGCGCTTCTGCTGCACAGGCGCTGTATTTTCAGCTTTCTCCATCCCCCTCATCTAACCCCTATCGCGCGCAGGAGCAAGTGGGTGACGATAGCCATTGATAAGTGCCCGCAAGATTGCCTTAGCAGCGTCATCACCAGCCATCACATGCGCGTTGAGCAAATAGATATCCGCGTGCATATCGCCGGCCTGGAATGGCACCGGTCCATAATCGTCAGTCTTGTAAGACACTGGACCGCTGTCTGTGGTAAAATCAAATGGCACATCCTCTGGCACATGAGTTCGATACATCGGCATACCGACAGGCACTCGTCGCGTATCACCGTCTAGAACGCCACCGATAAACAGGCATGTTTCCTCTTTCATTGTCTTAGCCTTTTGGATGAAGCGTCATGCGGAGGTGGCCGGGGTGGCGAGAGCGAGGATTGCGTTGATCACCTCGTCAGCCTGCACATCGCCGTCCTGTGGAGGCCACTCGTGCGCAACCAAGGCATCGCGGGCTGCATCTGCGCACCGTTGGATCGTCGCGTTCACGATGATGCGGATAGCGGGCTTGCCGTCGATCGGATCGGTCAGCCGCATTGCGATCTCACAGAGGTCGGCCCATACCTGACGGTTCGGTTGCCAGTCCGAAATACTCAAGCTGTCGTGGCAAGCCTCGACGTAGCAACGATCGGGATGCTCATACCGCGAGTTGGTGTCATTCTCACTCATCATCCTTCTCCAATTTGCGATGTGTTGCGGGCGGGGGTGGTGGAGAGGATATCCTTCAAATTAGGTCTAAATATCACATAACATAAAGGCTGAGGAAGTCCGTGTGTCACGTCTCCAAACTTAGGACGACCCCGCACAAACCTAACTTCACCTTTGCCTAAAGCCAAGTCGTGAAACCAATTTGTATTGGTCCTCGCTGGTATTAGCATTACTACGGTTGCTCCACTACATGATTCTTTGTATGCTTTTCTTACCCATTCCTGTAAAGATTTATTCTTTCCTCCATAAGGAGGGTTTAGCCAAACCGTATTATTCCCCCATGACTTAGAAAAGGCGTTATCTTTTTCTGTAAAATACGAATCTAAAACTTTAGTATTTTCGTCTGAAGCCGCTGCATCTAATGTAAAGGAGAATTCTTGATCAACTTTCGCAAATAAAGATTGAGGAGTGGCCCAATCTTGCCGCGAGCTGGAAAATCTTCTTGAGAAATCGGCCATTGTTTTTACCTCCCAGTGATCTGTTCACTGTAGAACTCATGCGCTCGCTCTAACTCATGACGAATGTAGTTCTGCCACCATTCGATATTACCCCCACCACCATCGCCCAGTAATCCAGTGTCATAAGCTTCCAATATGACTTCACAGCCATGCTGCCGCGTTGCGTCCTGCGCAGCCTTCGCGAGCGGTGATGGGCTGACGAGGGAGGCATACAACATGGCCGCGGCAAACCCGTTCAGGTCGAGTGACGCGTTAACTTCGAACAGACCGGAGCCGTCGTCAGCCGTGCCGCACGTTCCCGCACCGATGCCGCACTGACGGGCAATCTCAGAGCCTATCGCCTGCTGCCAAAACCGTGCGTCCTGCTTGTCACTCATCTTCCTGCTCCTTCATTCGTAACGGGGGACTCACCCCTTTCCAGAGCGCGCCCGCGTTTGATGGCGGCAGCAATTGGATCCAGATTGAGCGATGGGCTTAGACCGAAACTGTCTGCGATTTCCCGAGCGATCTGCAAGTCAGGGTCTACCGGCTCCAACTCAGCAAGAATGGCGCGGGCTTCAAAGATAGCGGCTTGCACACCATCACTTTGATGCGAACGAATATCTTCCGATGCCAGAGACTTCAGGCAATCCTCCATCCTCTGCTCAAGCGCGGTGCGGGTGGGGGTGGCTGGTTTTGTGTAGTGGGAGTGGTTGGCGTGGAGACGGATGAAACTCACCTCATTCCACCGAAGCATTAACTCGTTCGCCGTCCAGTCGTTAAAAGCGGTCCATTCATCATTTACGCCTTTCCAGCCAAATTCCTCATCATCCCCCAACCACTCAGGCCGCTTACCCTGAACCTTAATCTCCGGACCCCACTCGACTTCCTTTGGGGCTACGTTGCCGCAATCTGGATCGATTGGCCGCTGACGGTCACTCATGCTGCTAAACATTTCAACGCACTCCAGACTGATAGACAACACGCAGATTTCGACGTTTTGCCTCCTGAAAGGCGGCCAGATCAAACGTGCCGTATGTGCGGATCGAAGCGATAAGTTCGCCATCCGAAACATCGCGGATTGACGTAACATTCAATTTTCCTTTATCACTCATCTCAGCGCCCTCCTTAGGCGTATACCACCGGGTTGATCGGAGCTCCACAACGATCCCCGGTGGTTGGAACATAATCACGATATAGCGATACGGTCAATCAGCCGTCGCGTATTTGACGACATCGACACTGCCGCTAGGTAATTCCCGCAAATACATGTTCCAGCCTGAGGGCAAGCCGCCCATTATGCGCAACAAACTATGCGCCGAGTAACGTGCGTCTTGTTCGTTGGAATGGCTGCTAACAATCTCATGACCTTCAGGTAACTCATCCATCTCGCCATCTCCTTATGCCCCACAGGGCGTTTCTACCGGGTCTACAGCGCCAATCCTAAGATTTGGCAGGGTCAGTAGGGTTGAGGGCGGCGGAAGCTATCTCTGCGGCCGTAAAAATCCCAGCTTCATATCCAACCGCCCACTCTCCTTGCTCATAACATCCCGACAGGTCCGCTATCCGTTCCAAAGCTCCCTCATACCTCGCCATCTTCTCCGCCATGCGCCGACGATGGGCTTTCTGCTTTTCTGCGTTGGTTAGGGGCATGTCAGTAACCCCGCACGGCATGACGATCAGCCAGAATGCGATCATCATAGCTACGAACCCACATGCCGTCGCAAATCACATCGTAGCGGACGTTGCTGTTCAGCAGTGCTTTGCGTTCAATGACCTGAAACATTATGCGGTTTCCTCTGTTGCCCAGATCCAGGCGTCGATTTCTTCAATGATGGCATCACGCGTTTTTGCGGCGACATGCCGATCATCAAGCGGGCCATCGTAATCAGGATGGGAGGCAACATATTCCTCGTTCGAATCCTGCTCGATAAGCCAACTGCGATAAAAGTCCTGAGCCACCCTCAAGCCTCCTGAAACTTGAGGGTAGCCGCCGCTTGGTTCCTGGCGCCGACGGTCCAATTATGGACACCGCGCTCTGGACCCCAGCTAGTCACTTCCCAGCCACCGCAATCGCGTGGGTCTGAGTAAGTCAGTTCGATCCGCTGGCCGTTGGCGTTCTTGCGGGTGTCGATGATTTTGCGCTGGTCCATGTCGTCTGCCCCATCTCGTCTTGATGCCCTCTTATACCCAGCAGTTACGGCACCGTCAATACGTAACCAAAGATTATTTTCACCCCCACCCCACACACCCTGCTCCAACGCGGGCGGTGGGGTTAGTGGCGGTGCAAACGAAGGTAGCCGGCTGCGTGGGTGGGGTTAGCCCGCCGCAAACGGTACATCGCTCAACTCGTCATTGAGCTTGCTGCGAACCGCCTTGGGTGGCCGTACGCTCTCAACCACAGCACCTGGAAACGATTCCTTTGCCGCGGCGATCAAGGGATGATTGCGGATGACGCTGGCGATCTCGTCTAGTGACCAGATCTGTCCCTGACGCCCACCAAGATCCACACGGCCCGCATCGGCAATATCCCTAACGAGGATAATCAATTCCTCATCAACGCCGACGATAAACTCCCAATGCTCAGGCTGTCCGGGTTCGCCGTGTGTCGCCGTCGCCAGTTCGTCCAGCTTGGCATAGGCTCGCAGCATCGCGTCACCGTGCTTGCGAACGTCTTCAAGATTGAGGTCGAGGGTGGCCGCAGAAAACTTGCGCCGCTGCACCCTAAACTTCTCCCCCAACTCAGGTGGGACGATCGTGGTTAGCCTGCCGATCCCCCAGCGCTGGTCCATCTCCCGCCCCCGCCGATCCACCGCCCGTACGATGACATCCATCTGCTCAAGTTCCTGATGAGCCGTCATTGGTGCGCCGATCATTTGGAAGCTCCCTTTCCGTAATTGCACGGCGAACACAGCGCCTGAAGATTGTTGAATACCGTGCGCCCGCCGTTGGCTATCGCGGTTACATGATCGATGTGCAGATGGGCTCCGGTTTCAGGGCTGGCACCGCAGGCTCGGCACTGGAAGTTGTCGCGCTTCAAAACCTCGTATCGCAGTTTGGGCGTCAACAGCGCCCTCTCTTCGGTATTGCTGGTTGTCCTAACGGTTAGCTCGGCACCGACGCGCTCGAATGCCCCGTAGGGTTTCCAGCCATTGATATGAGCGATCAAGCCGATGAACAGTGACACTCGCTTGGGTGTCATGTGTTCCCACCGCTTTTTCGAGACGTGATGGATTTTCCACATCACATCCTCAGGCGTGGAAAGATCAGCTAGCGGAATCGAATATTCGTAGCCTCCCCAATATATATCGACGTAGCCGAGTTCGGCGTCGTGCTTCGCCATTGAAGGGTGTTGTGGATTGCGTGGAGGTAGCTTGTAAAGCTCCAAGCCGGCTTCGTACCGTCGGCTAAGTTCGGCTAGATCAATGATCTCAATTCCTGTGTCGCCCATCTATTTTCTCCTTGCTGTTTCTCGTCACTCTCTAGGGAGCGCAAACCAATAGCGCCTCTTATAGAGGTGCGTTGTTGCGTTCGCGCGCACCCCGCAGAAATCCTAGGGTTTTTGACGAGGGTGCGCACGTTTTTGGGCTATACCTTGCGCACCCTCCCGAAAAATGGTCAAAAATGGCAGTTTTCTGCGGGGTGCGCACTTGCGTACCGGAGCCTGCGTACTTGCGCACCGTCACCGACTTTCCCACGCTTTCGCGTACTCTTTCTTGATCCAATGCGACCCGTTGCCACGCCGTTCATTGGTATAAGAGATCTTCCACGCGCCCAGAATGTGAGGCCGCGAGAGGCTGTCAGTGATGAGTCTTTCGACCGTCCGCTTGGAATCCAAGCCCATCTGACGCGCCGTGTCTTCAACAAGGTTTGCGGCAGCACTGAGCGTGATTTCCTCGCCCGGGCTCATACCTTCAGCCATCGTCTTGACGACGGCCTTCCACGTCTCTCGACGCTTCTCAGACGCCGCTTCCTTGGCATTGGACATATCAGCCCATTCAAGGACACCCATGCTATCAGCGGGCCTAAAACCCCGGGCGTTGTTGAGTGAGACAGACTGCTTCTTCCACCAGATACCCTCACCGGTTTTCAGCTTCAGGTTGGCTTTACCGTCATCGAAGCGCACATAAAGATGGCGCTCATCCTCTGGTATGTTGAGCTCCTTTGAATCGTCCTTGGACATGTTGAACAAGGTGGCTGTGAAGCGAGCGACACCGCCTAGCGCGCTGGCGCCTCGTCCTGCGTCAGCATCCCCGGCAGCAGATACATTGACGCCGTTCGGCGTCTTGCGGGTGTGATGGACCAGCCAGACGGCGCACCCGGTCTTCTGCGCGATCTCGCGATACATGCGGGCGACCTGACTGATTTGCCCATTGTCGTTCTCGCTGACACCGTGTGTTTCAATGAACGGATCGATGATTAGTAGACCGATATTGTACCGCTTGATATGCGCGATCATCTTATCGACAACCGGCATCCGCATCACGTTTCGGTTCTCGTCCAGCTTCGCCACCAGCAAGTGACGCTCTTCGCCGGTGTCGACGAACAGGTTGGGCGCTAGCCGCTCTGGCGGGATATCATTGGCTAGTAGGAACGCGGAAATACGACGGTTGAGCTCGTCTCGCGGATCCTCGTTATTGAACAGCCACACCTTGGCCTGCTCATGGGCCTTGAACGGCCCCAGATCCATCTTGAGCGCCAGCGAGATGGCCACCTCGATCGTCAGAATGGATTTACCAACGCCTGGCGGTGCGACCAACACAGATACGAACGACCGTGCGAGGATGTCACCGAACAGCCATTCCCGCGGCGGGATGGTTGAAGGATCAATGGCAACCCATTGCGTGGGCACGAAGTCCGCGGGGTCGGGCTCCACGTCTTCGGGGAGCTCGCCGTGTACGAGGTAATCGCGCACCGCATCTTCGCCGTGTAGGGCAGCCATATCGTTGAAGTCCGAAAGGCCCTCGTGACCTGAAAGCGGCGCGACCATCGAAAGCCCACCCAGGATTGCGGCGGACTGGTCTGCGCACTCACGCCCGACGTTAGGCAATGGCGGGTCATACGATGGCAGTTCCCAATCGTCGTCGCCGGCAACCACCCACGCCAGATTGCTGTGATGCTCGTTAAGCCACTTTGCGACCTCGACCATGTTCTTGCCATTGAAGGCGCACACAACAGGCGATGACGTAGCTTTCTGGATAGTGGCACCAGTTGAGAAGCCCTCGCACAGATATGCGGTGGTCCCCGGGGCCGCGCGGCTTAACCCGGGCCCAAGTGGCAGGAAGGAGCCTTGGACTGGGGCTCCAGCATGAAAGCGCTTCGACCCCTCAGGGTTGATGCTCTGGACGGTTTGAATAGCTTTGTCGGGCCCGAATGCCGGAATGAGAAGGTTGCCACCCTCCAGGCGCAAAACGGGCGCTGTGACGTTCTTCGTTTCCAGATAGGGATGCGAATGACCGTTAAGCTTCTCTGCTGAGTTCCAACGAATTTGCGCGGTCAAGGTGCCTGCGCGCTGTTGCTCGCGGCGCTCCCTGTCGCGCTTCTCCATGAGCTCGCGCAAATCTATCCGCGCTGGCCGACCAATGACACGCTGCGACTTCCAATGGTGCTTTTGCCCACCAAGCCGCCAGTCCGATACGACACCCTGAGGGTATTCGTCATCATACAGAATATACCACCCGGGCTTACGCCCGCGCTTGCCATTCTCGATTGGGGAAAAGCGATGGATCTTACCATCAGCGATGATCTGCTTCGGAGTAAGGCCCAGTGCTGAGCAAAATTCCGAAAACTCCGTGACCGTATCCGTCACGACTTGAACCAAGCACAAGATATGGTAGTTATAAACACGTCGGTTGGCCTCCAAAGCTAGCCACGAAAGTTGTAAGCATGGGCGACCGCCTAGAAGCCCTGCGAACAAGCCGACAATAGACCACATATCGCCGGAATTGAAAAGGCCCGGTTTCCCGGGCCTAGTAGTTCAAAATTCCACATCATCCGACTTAGCGGCAGGCGGTCCGACGTGGGCAGCGGGCCCGCTCGGTGCGGGCGCCGGAGATGGTGCAGGAGCCGGGGAAGCCGCGGGCTTGTCATCACCTGCGAGCTCGGCGGGACGATCTGCCCAAGCCACGATTTCCCACTTCGGCTTGTAGTTCGTGCCGTGCTTGTTGGTAACGGGCGACACGCCGCTGCACTTGACGACTGGCAGCTTGCCGGTAGCCGTTTCGGGTGCGGCTTGCCACATGTCGTAGAGCTCGTTGAGGCTGTCGATGACGATGCCGGCAGTGGAAGCAAACTCGCGAACGCCGCCCAGGTTTTTCTCGCTGAAGATGTCGATCTCGAAACCACGCTTGAACCCGTCCCCGGGCTTTGGTGCCGCTTGCGACAGCGAAGGATCGAACGTCTTGGCTGGTGCCACGCCAGCCGCGAAGAGAAACCAGCCGGTGCGAATGTTCGGCATGTCGAAGATAGCCGTGAAGTTGGTCACTTCGTACTGCTCGGCGTTCTGCTCGTCGGGTTTGGTATAGAACCTCCCGGCCTTGGCGTTGAAGGAGGCAAAGATCTTGAAGCTGCCGCCTTCAGTGCCCGAATTCATGAAGCCCATAAATATTTCCTATTCACTCGTTCTCGGACAAGCGGTCCGTGCGCACCAGCTTCTGCTGATTCTTTGCTGACAGTTTCGCGCAGTTTTTACACTGGCGTCCATTGCCATCTGATCTGGTGTAAACATTATCAGGCGTTAGCGCGTGACCATGTTTGCATATTTCACGAATTCCCCAACGACCCTTGCCCGGTCCGCCAGCGCGCTTATTAAGCTTTGAAGCCGTGTTGCACGTCCTGCACTGACGTCTGCCATCCTTTAGATAAAGGGTGTTTGAAGCGTCGTAAGGGTGCCCTTTAGGGCAATGGGTTTTTAAGACCCTAGGGTTGCGACCTTTGCTAATCTGGTCTCGCATATTTTCTGATTGCGTACCCCACCAGAGGTGCTTTGGGTTAACGCAGGCCGGATTGTCGCATTTATGAAGAGCGAAGAGGTTCGCCCCCGGCCTTGGATATCCAGCGAGCTCCAAAGATACGTGAGTTGCCATCCGTGGCTTTCCGTTCTCCCCTATTACACCGTAACCCGCATTGGTTTTCGATCCAGTCCATTCAATGCAGCCATCAGTATCAATGATATCTACAAAGTAGGGGAACCGCTCAATAGCGGGGGTTGGGCCTCGTCTGCTGCTCATAGCTGTTGTATATGCCGTACAACAGCAGACGACAAGCCCTATTTTATCCCCAAATTTCACGCGCTAAAGAATGGCCGCTTTCGCCTGCCCAGTAGAAGGTTGACATATCAGGGGTAAAGCAACGTGTGATCGCCTCACTATCGTCTGACAGCGACAACAGCCGTTCAATCGCTTTGGCTGTACGCGCCGCTCGGGCGATTTGCGCAGCCGGATCGGGCAGGACGTACACGGCGATTTTCTTGGCCGAGACATACCCAAAGCGTACTTCGTGATTGCTCTTGGCTGCTGCGTAGATCCCGCCCTGGAGACAATGTGCGTCAGACATTTCGGACGGTACGCGGGCAGTGGTCTTCAGGTCGAAAATGATCCCGTGTTGTGGCCACACAAAATCCAGAAACCCGATAACCGGAATGGGTACGTCAGGCAGACGGATTTCTATCTTATGCTGGCGACCGTCTTCGGGCTTCTCAGGCACGCCATATTGACGGAGCTCGGCTAATGCCACCTCCACTGACGGCGCGATAGTCTCACGCTCTTTCTCAATACGTCCGTCGCCTGAGAATCGAGTAAGCGTGTGGTATTTTGCCAGCGCGATCTCCTGCGCCGCCGCTACGGGCATTTCCGGGTCAAACAGCGCGGCTTCCACGCCGCACTCAATGGACGTTCCCCGGTGCGCTGCTGGCCCTACTCCCGTCCGCTTCTTCATCAAATAAGACGCCGCCCACATTGCTGGGGCGGCGACAAAGAGATTCAGATGGCTGGCGGAAAGGTGGCCAATTGAATGGCGCTCGAATGCGTTAGACATTTCTATTTCCTCGTCGAGCCTTGATGGCCTGTGTATCCTATAGCATAGCGTACTGCATACCCAACGCGCTTAAATAAGTCTCCAGCACGGTCATTTCCTCTTGGACCTTACCCTGCTCCTTCTTCCGAATAGCAATGATGGTCTTCATAGCTTTCGTATCAAAGCCTCTCGCCTTTGCCTCTTTAAAGACATCACTGATATCCTCGGCAATCCCAGACTTCTCGTCGGCAAGTCTTTCAGCTCGCTCAATCAAAAGGCGAAGCTCATCGGCGGCTACATTGGCTACGTTGCTCATTATAATTTCCTCTTTAGGTTAGTAGAAATACGTTTTTGTAAATAGTTTTACGGCGTCACACCTGCATCACGCAGCCGCTCTTCCGTGTCCTGAAGCTTTCCGCCGCATTCATCTAACTCAATCTCCAAAGTTAGAATGGCGCAGGCAATTTCATCAATGGTTAGGTTGCGTAGTTCCGCCACCTTGCTGTTGATAACCTGTGTGCTGTGTTTCATTGTTTATTATCCTCTATATTGCCGATCCGGATAACCACGCGCCCCGGCTTTTCAGGCTCCATGAACCGGTACGTGGCACGAAAGCGGCGATCGTTGACGTTTAATCCGTCGGCTATGCCGTCTCGGGCCGACTTGATCGCGCCGACCATGCCGTCATCATCACGATGGCGCCGGTCTGGCGGATAGAACTCGACATCGAACGGGATCTTGTCGAGACCGGCAAGAATCGCAAAATCAGTCTGGGTAGGTGAACAACGCTCCGCTATGGCCTTAGCCGTGTCGCGCTGTGATTTGCGCTGTTCGGTAAAGCTGGTCCAGTGATGGCTTTGGCGATAATTGGGAAAGACCTCTTTCACCGGCCAAGGGATTTCGAGTGTTATCATCGTGTCTCCTATGGCCGAACTCGCTAAGATTCCTCCGCGCGTTCGACCTTGGGTTGAGAGGGAGGTTAGGCGGGTTTGGGTTATGAGGCGGGATCTTTGATTTCCCGAATCTCGTAGGAAAAGCCCTCAAGGTCATATTTCGTTCTGGCGGCTATCATGCCAGAGGACCAGCCGCGGTCTGCGTAGAACACGGCGTAATCCGCTACCCGTCGCCACTCTAACCCAGCGGCAATGCCCAGCGCCCGCTCCTCTGGTATGGTGTCATCCAGAATACCCGGCTGCGTATACAGCAGGTGGCTGGCAATCGGCGCCTCGCCACACTTTAGGCTATCTGCCATACAGGTGCGCGCGTAGGCCACGTTCGCTTCTACATCCCCTGCGTAGGGGCTTTCTAGGATAACTAGCTTCATGCGAACAGACTCCCTTGGCGTTGGGCGTCTTCGATGCGCTTGCAGGCTATGTCGAAATATTTAGGCTCGCGTTCAATGCCGATGAATGCCCGACCCTCAAGGGCACATGCAACGCCAGTTGTGCCTGAGCCCATATATGGATCCATGATAACCTTGGCGTCTTCAGGCAGGTCAGATATGCACCATCGCATCAACTCGACGGGCTTCTGCGTGGGGTGGCAGAATGTGCGATTTTCTTCACACCCCTCGCGCTTTCCTCCGTCCCACACCTGTTTGAAGAAACGACTTTTACCAAAGTCGCTCCACGCAAGCTCGGTAGTGCTATGGGTTTGACGTTTAGTTATGCCATCCAGCGGACGCTTTACCCATGTCGCCCACCCCTGTTGAGGCGGCAAAGTGTCTGCAAAATACTGGCCTCCCCAAAACATATGATAGCGGCCAACAGCGAGCCAAGGACGAACGTTGGCTCGTTCCGCGTCCCAGTCCTGCGGTGTCGGGTGATTAACGCGCGCGCGAATATTGATGCCGTATGGCGGGTCGGTAATGACGGCATCAACGCCCACACGGCAATTGCCACCGCAGCAGTCACCGCGATCATAAACCTCGGGAAACGGACAGGGAGTGTCACGCCAAACACCGTGATGCAGCCAACGCTCGCAATCGCCTAAAATCAGAGTGGCGTTGCCGATTATCTCAATGCGGCTCATGCAGCCCTCCCGTACAACCGAAAGTTACGCTCCCGAATCTCACCAGCCTTTGCGACTAGTTCCCGATCCGTCAGCCCAACAGTACGCCCGCAGATCCACAGCGCTCCATGCTGCTTGGCAACCCCCGCGGCGTCACACCGAACCACCGGACGATACCCCAGCGATTGCAGATAACGCTGAGCCTCCCCCGCCGCTGAGTCCTCCTTATACCCGCGATCGACAGGCGCGGTCATGTAGCCGGGTTTGGGGATCTTGGGGGCTACGGAGGCGGGTTGGCGGGTGAAGTCTACGGCGCGGACGTTGGCACCCTTCTGGACCCGCTTGAGCCCCTTAGACACAACCCAACGGCGGACGGTCTTCGTGCTAACCCCGTAGTGCTTACACAGCCACGATACAGGGTTGTCCGACCACCTTTGCACAAAGTCATCGGGAACGGGCTTGGCGGGCACTCTACGCGACTGTGGTGTGCCCTTGGACAGCCTATAGCGATCGACAGCGTTGCAGACACGCTTGCGGCCCACGTTCATCTGCTTGGCGATGGCGTCGTAGGAATAGCCGTCCTCGACCAGTTCCTTTAGCGTGTTGAGCATTTCGTCCGTCCAGGCGCGCTGGTGGACCGACACGCCCGACATACGCCGCCAGCGCATGATGGTATGGCGACCAACCGAGTAGCGTGCCATCTGCTCCGGCACCGTCTTGTGTAGGTGTTCGCGGAAGTCGGCGGGGAGGGGGTTTTTAAGGGGGGTCATGCTTCGTCCTCTGGATAAGCATCAATTGCGGTCACTTGTGGGTCTTCACATTTTGACGCGCATTGATGGCAGAAGCAGACCCACGCTTCTTCTTCAGCCATTTGCTTTGCGGCTTCCGCATCGTCTGCCTCGTATTCTCCGAGGTAAATTGATCCGGTGACTGTTCCATAAACCAGATACTTCATGCTTCATCCTCCCATTCATCAACGCCAGCTCCGGAATGCCAGCCATCGAGGTCTTGCCAGCCATCCGGCGCCTTGATTACCTCCCAAGCTATCCAGCCAAGCAGAATCACAAAGAACGCGATGAAGGCGTATGCGCCGGGGGTCATGATTCACCGCCAAGTGGTGTGGTGACAGTCATCGTGCCTTCAACGCCGTCAGCGCTGACCGTCATGTTGCATTCGCCAAGATTGTCATCGACCCACGTTGGCTGCTCAGCACGCATCGCCATCATGCCGTTGAACGCCTCGTTGAAGCCACCCATCATAATCTTAACGCGCTTTACGTCAGCCAGGATAAGTGGAAGCTCTGCAAGGAAGCGCGGCATAGCTTCGTCGGGAATGTCGGCCATCTCGTAAAGCGTGCCCATTGGATATTCTGCTGCTCCGGTCATGCCTTCTTCTCCACAGTGTTAAGCGCCTTCTCCAGCTTCCCAATCGTAGCCAACGACGGAACATTGCCCGTCTCGTCGCCACGCAGATGCTTGATCCAGCGAGTGATTGACGTGCCAGACACCTTTGCTTCAGCGGCAAGCGCATAAAGGCTGATCCTGGCGGCGAAAGCTCGTTCGCGAACGGCGAGCATGAGGGTGTTTCTTTCATCCATTCGCAATCCGTACACGTATATAAATGTGCGGTCAACGTATATTTGTGTGTTGACACTTCCACGACACGCGCCCATAACCCCTCCAACAGCAATGGAGCAAATGAGATGAAAGCGGGAATGATGATCGAGACACACAAGCAGCGGCCTTACATCGAGAACCTGCGCAAAGATCCGCGTACCCGCGCGCTTATGGAGTCCTGGGTGGTGCAGGCCATGATGGCGTCCGAGAACAGCGGAAAGCCACGCGATGAGCATGAAGCCATGTCGTTTGCACACGCCGTCGCGAAGGATGCAGTGGCGCTTGCTATGGCGTTCGTGCTGGACAATGACGGTGAATACCAGACGATTTGCCGGGAGCGTGATCGTTATCGTGACGCTCACTTGCAGTTCGCGATGATCACCCCGACTTCGTTGGTAATGCCATCATGACCCACGACTACGACGCCATAACCCGCGCCATCAAGGAGTTGCCGCTGGGCAAGCAGTTACGGATCATTCGTGGGATCGTGCAGGCGAAGGATTTCCAGCCATTCACCTGCGATGCCACCAACGCAATCGACTTCGCCCTGGACGACATGGACGCGCAGGCAATTGAGATGCTGCGTGAGGAAGATGTTCAGATGTATGGAGAGAAGGCATGAGGGATCTACTTCCAGAACGCTGCCTCAAGTTCATTGAGGAACAATCGGCAGGTGAATGGGGCGAAAAGGTAGAGCGCGAGGATGCTGCAAAGTTGCTCGCCTTCGTTCGTGCTGAAATCGCATACGCAAATCAGGAGCCTGACGCATGATCACCCCCTTCATCCCACTAGCCGACCGCGTTGACACCAGGGCCATGCTTGCTGCGCTGAAAGTGCGGTTCCCGCAGTATTTTCCTAAGGAGACGGGGAAGTGATCTACCAACGCCCATCATCAAACCACACCCGAGACCGCGACATCGCCAACATGCCGCTGGAGCCGGCATATGCCAAGGATGAGCCTTGGTGGGTTTCCTTGGCGCTGTGGCTCGCAATCATTGGCGCTGTAGGCATGGTCTACATCGCGTTTCATTCGTAGGAATCTGGATATGACTGATTATACAGAACAGCAAGCGGTGCCGGTTGCGCGGGAAGACATGACTCTCGCGAAGGCTATCATCGAAGTCGAGTTCGACAATTCGCACGCCGCCTACGAGCATGACGTGGCGACCGTCATCGCCCGCCACCGCCTCGCCTCCCTTCCTTGCAAGTCGGGCGAAGGTGCGGGGGAGATTGAGAAGTTAGCCCAATTCCTTCACGACGAGGGCGGGTTCGGCGACGCAATGACAGGTCGGACTTGGCCCGAGCATGACGGCGACACAGGCCAGCGCGGCGACGGGTGGGTCAAGATCGTGCCGTCGGACGTGGTGGCAAAGTTCCGCGATGTCGCCCGCCGTTGGTTGCTTCCTCGCGCCGCCCTCACTCCCGATGACACCCAGACGCGAGAAGCGGAGGGCGAGGCGATTTACCGCGCCCGTCGCAGCGTCAACGAGGGATATCATCACGACAAGGCCGATCTTACCAACCGCGATCTTCGCCAAGTCCTGCATAGTTTGGACGCCGCCCGCGCCGCCCTCAACGCCCGGGGTGGGGCATGAGCGGGGGTGTCGCGATCGGGAGGGATCGGTTTTTCGTTACCGTGTCAGGCGGAGCGACCTTCGACGCTTACAACGCGGCACGCGCGCTGATGACCGATGCGGGCTTCTCACTTGGGCCTAGTCAGCGAGGCGCGCCGGTTGCCTGCATGTTCGGGGACTGGTCCGTCGCCAAGTGGAAGAACCTCAACCGCATCGAGCGCGGCGAGACGCATGCGGTCATTGAGGGCGACAATCGCGACGGCCCGTTGCGCATCCGGCTACTGCCCGCCGCGCCCGATGATGCCGTTCGTACCTTCGAAGATCTGCCGCTTCCCCGCGCTCAACAGGAGCCCTCTGCATGACCTATCCCAACCCGAGCCCCGAGTTGCTGCCGTGTCCGAACCCTTGGTGCCATTCGCACGAGCGCGATTTCCCGCTGCATCGTCTTGGCATCATCGAATGGCCTATCGTGCATGGACGCATCGGCTTCCGTGTTCGGTGCAGCGACTGCGGTATTTGCGGGCCTATCGTCGAAACGAAAGTCGCGGTCTATGCGGCCTGGAACACCCGCGCCCTCTCGCAGACACTGCCAGCGGCGGGGGAGGTGGAGCATCCTGACGAACGCGCCGTTGACCTGTTTGCAGCCAATATGAAGACAAAACTGGCGAAGGCGCGCGAGAAGGGCCGAGGCGGCTGGGACGATCCGTCGCAGTGCACGGTCCCGTACCTCCAGCAGCTTTTGCACGAACACATCGTCAAGGGCGATCCCGTCGATGTCGCCAACTTCTGCATGATGCTGAACCATTACGGCGCATCGACCGCCATCGCCAAGCAGTGCAACATCTGCGACGGCACTGGTAGGACGGATTATGCCGGGTTCGCCATAGACGATTGCTCGCGCTGCTGTCCCGCAACGTCGCGATCTGCTCCCCGCGCCAACTGCTTCGGCATCCCCGACGAACACAACGGCTGGACGATCACCCAGGGGCCTGACGATCGTTTCTATGCGACCGCCGAGCATAGCGGGGATACATGGGATGAACTTGCAGAGATATTGGCATCCCCCACCCTCGCCACCGTTGCGGCAGCGAATGACGAAGCGTTTGCTCGTGGGGTCGAGGCTGCTGCGAGGGTGGCTGAGCGTTGGATGAGTCCTAGCGCGAAGTTGACCGCTCCGAACCTTCCCGCCGCCATCCGCCTCTTGTCGCAGGGAGGGGGGAAGGCATGAGCGGCTTTCTCATCAAGCGGTGGTGCGTGTCCGTCGATGGCTACGGAACCGCGCGCTACGAGGCACGCTCGCGAGGCAAGGCAATGTCCGACGCCTGGTCCTGCGATGCCTTCTCCCACGTCACGTTCGGCCAGTTCATGAAGATGGCGCGGTGCGTTCGGGACCATGACCTTCCGGCGCGCTGGGGCGACCCGATAATCGTTGGAGGCAAGCCCGCGTTCTTCGTCGAGAACAATCGGCAGTACGTCCGCTTCGCCTATCCAGGTGTCGCGCACGTATCGAACGCGCACCCGTACGACGTCCTGCCTGTTGAATACCGTCCCGACACGTACCGCGATCGCGACACTGATGCCGCTCTCGCCACCTCACGCTCGCAACACGAAGGGGCTGGGCGATGAGCGGCTTGTGCATCGTGTGCCGGGGCGCTGGCAACATCGGGTCCTATCCAAATTTCTGGCAGTGCCCGCCATGTGGCGGTGCGGGTGTTCGCATTCAGCACGGTCCTGCCGTTCTCTTGAAGGGAGGTAAATCCTCATGAACCCGACCACCACCCCCAAGGCGGGGGCTGTTGCAGACGTGGCGGCGATGATCGACAGCAATGTGTACGGCCGGAACTTCTATGGCATTTTGAACAAAGACGGCCAGTTCTGGACTCCGTTGGCATTTGAAAGCGAACGCAAGGCCCACGAGCATATCGCGGCGTTCTTCACCGACGTTGCCATGCGTGGAACGGCGATGCGGGACTTCACCATCGTCCCCGTCCGCATCCAGTTGACGCACCTTGAGCAGGGGGCGACGGCGGATGAGTGAACCATGCGAACACTGTTGCCACGAACCGACGTTCAAGGCAGTGGAGCGCCAGCAACAGCCTTACAGGGGGCTTTGGCAGGGTTTCATAGCACGCATATCCTCAGTGCCCTTTAACGCCGCTCCAGATGACCGTGTGACGCGTGAGGATCTGGAGCGTTGGTCGGTAGAGCTATGGAACGAGCAACCGGATGCTAAGGCGGCTTTTGCCTTGAATACGACGTTGCTGGGTAGGGAGGGGGAGGTTACAAACCCGCCCTCTTAACCACCACCCTCAACCCCTCTTCCTTGCCCGCCTCAACCAAAGCATCCTTGGCCGCATCGAGCGTCAGGGGTGCTTTTGGGTTTGCGGCGATCTTGGCGACGGCGGGGATGAGGAATCGCTTGGCGGCGTAGGTGGCTAGTTTGCCGAAGATGCTCATGGTTTTTGCTCCGTAACGCTGATTGGATCTGCTGGCGTACCCGTCGGCGTGGCGGTGGTCTGCTTCACGATGTCGGCGTTGGTCTGTGCCAGATTACGACCACTGGACGTGCTGCCGAACTCCGACTGCACGACAGAGCCACCCCATCCGAATACGATGCCCAGTGCCAACAGCAGGGCTTCGTTGTTGCCGTCTGGCACCTTGACGAAGAACAGCAGCAGCAAGCCAACGGCGCTTAGGATAATGGCGGACCAGCCTACGACGGTGCGGAAGGTTCGGTCGTTCACGACACAATCCGATCCAGCCAGCCAAACATAAAACGCTCCTGCGATGGCGAACCTTCAGCCAAAGACAGGTAGCGAGCCCCCTGGAGCGCATTTAGGAGCGCCAGAAGCCGACGCTCGCCCTCCTTGCCGCGCTTGGCAATGTAGGCCTTCAGAGCGGCCACGGTGGCAGGGCCAATCTTGCCGTCAGCTACGATGTCCTTGTAATCAGCGCCCTGCTGGTTCAGCGCGTTCAAGGACCGCTGTAGGAAGCCGCTAGGCACTGCTGGCCCCATGTTCACGCCCGTATCGACCAACTCGGAAGCGATCAGCGGGGAAACCTCAGCAATGGCCGCAAAGCCCGGTTTTACGACATACTGCGTGCGGTAGATATCCAACGCCTTATCGCGCGGCATATCCTTCATCGCGCCGCCGTAGCCATTCGTGCGGGCTACGTTGACGGTGATGCCCCAGTTGGTTTCGCCGCCGCGATCGCTGGGGTCGTTGACGTAGCCGCCTTCGTTGCGAAGTACGGTTTCTAGGATTGCATCTATCATCACGGCTTCCCCCTCTGCGCCCGCCAAATCTCACCCTGCTGGATCATGATCTTGTTGGCGCGCGAATGCTTGTAATCCCGCCAAGTCCTGCCAGCGAGGAACAGAATGACTCCGTACGTCAGTAGAGACACCGCCCAACCTTCAAACGGGTTATCGTTCTTGAACATGATGACGGGGATCGTAAGGAATGAACCAGCGCCCATCATACCAAGTCCGGAACGCTCGCAAAAGTTGGTCATCTCGCGAAACTGGGTGAGCTTGAACACGACGATGGACGTTACGATCAACCGCCCCGCGACGTTCAGGATGTCAAAGACGGTCATGCCGTATCCTTCCCGCCGAACAGGGCGACACCAGCTTTGGCCTTTTGAATGGCGAACGGCAGAAGGATGTTCCACCCAGTACCGCCGATGTAAACGATAGCGTTGGTTGCACGGATGTTCGCCTCTTCAATGCCCATCCATTGAGCAACGGATGGCATGAAGAATACGGCAAACCCGAACCCCGAAAAGAGTGTCAGTGCGATTTGCACCCACGTCATTTCCTTATAGGTCATTTGTGCCAACGCGGTGACAGCGCCAGCGAGTGCGGACATGAACATCCACACGTGGCGCATATCGCTGTCATTAATCACGACGCATTTTCAACCACTCGGCGGGAACCACCGCGTACACCACGAAGGCTGCGCCAACCAACAAGCAAACGATCTGCACAGTCACCACCCCCAACCACAAAAAGCGTTGCAAGCTGGAGAATCAATGCCGCGTCCAGCACACGGCGATAGTCGAGATATTCCAGCCCGTTAGCCCACGCTACAGCGTGCATGGAGAGCGTTACCAGATATGCAGACCAAAGGATAGGTGACCACCAGAACCGACGGCACACGATGCCTACAACCATCAAAGAGAGCAGGTCCATAACCGACCATGTATCCTCATGGGTCATATAAACCCCGAGGTCCGTCATGACGAACGCTGGCGATGCCTCTGGGTGGATCCAGGCCATTGCGAACAGCAGCCAGTTAGCGGATATTACCAACGCCGCAGTCAGCACGGCGTTGCGGTCCACCTTCACGCATGCGGACACCGCCACCGCAAGGGCGCACATCAGGCCGAAGGTGTAGGTGGACCACATGGCTGTTAGCCGCCCGTCGGCTTCTTGGGCTGCGTCGGATTGGTATTGCCGCCGCCGCCACTGCGATTTAGCGATACATCAACCGGAACTGGTTTCGGCTTATTTGGGGTGGTTGGTTTGGTCATAGTATCCATTCCCTCTTACGGATGAGCAATCACATTACCAGCAACCAGGAAGCGGCGCCACGTAAGTTTGTTGAGATCCATGTTGCCGGCGGGTGTGAGACCCGTATCCGGGAACTTCAGCAGGTCGACGTGGATGTTGGCAAAGTTGTTCGTGCCTTCGCCGTGCAGAGCCTCGTTGATCGTCTGCGATTTCAGACGCGTTCCGGCGGCCTGCAATCGCTCGTAATAGTGATCGCCGGTCGCGGTCGGCATGAACAAGAACGGGTAGCCGTCGCAGCCCTCGATCACAATGCTGCCCTGCCCATCCTGCCCGCCGAGCTGCACGCACGCCGCGGCAGTGGATGGGCCGCTTATGTTTTCCAAAGTCAGGTCGTACTCAGGGCGATAGTTATACTGACTATCTGAACGCAGCCCGTATGAAGCAACAGCCCCGGCACCCACGACACGTCCGCTAACGAAGGGATCGTGCACGCCAAGTGACTGCACCGATCCGTCAGACAGCGTGACATTGCCGGTTCGGCCCGAAATGATGATTATTGCCTGCGCCAACATCGGTCGATCGACGCCAGTTACGCAATATTCCGCGTACAGGTTTTCGACGCGTGCATTGCGACAACCCAGCGTATTAAAGCTGTCTGCGCCTTCGCTGACAATGTATACGGCAGCGGCGCTAGAGCGAATGATAGTGGAATTCCGGTGGAAGCTGTCGAGGCACCCAAGCACCGACAGCCCGCGCGCCTTTACGTCGATAGCCCGCAGCCCGTTAGTATGGATGCGTTTGTTGATCGTGCCCTGATAATCGTATGACACCACCGCGAACCCGTCATCGCCTACACCGATCGACGTGGGGTTTTCGAACGTCAGATCCTCGCACCCGTCCGAACAATGGTGACCGTCAGCCTTCGAATACAGCGCCTGGCTGTTGCGGATCGTGCCGCGCTTTGCGCCAGCGAAGAAGATGGCAGCGGCACCGTGGCCCTTGCCTTCCTCGACGCGGCTCGCGACCACGTTTTCCAAGACAAAATCGGTGGCGGTGCAATAAATTCCGCCATCAGTAGAGTCTGCGCTTGTCCGTACTGAAGCCGCCCCCAAGGTGATGAAGTTCTTGTAGGTTCGCCCAGCACCAGTCAGCTGCACAGCATTGCTATTGCCCGAACCCAGGAACGTGCAGCCCTGTCCGTCGAAGTCGAACCCAATCGAAACAGGCGCATCCTTGGCGTACTTAGCGTCGGGATGACCAATCAGCTTCAGCCTGTCTCCGGTCGCGTTGGCAAAAGCAGAAATAAGAGAACCGGTCTGACTTACCGACGTAAAGGGATCGACACCCATGTACGACAATGTGCGAGGAATAGAGCGATCCAGGGGGAGAAGAATATTAGTCCTGCCGTCACCGTACAGCGACGTGTTGGCGTCAGGACGAACCAATGCGCCTACCGTTATAGGAACGTCGTTTAGCTGCACAACATCGGGGCGACCAGTGAAGTTGCCGGAGCGATACGTAAACGGTCCATTGATGTATCCACCATCGGAACCAGACGAAGCGGCAAGATTGTATGTGCGATTGCTGACGGGGGCAGACTTCATGGCGGCAAGGGTCGCATAGGTGCTGTTTGCGGGCCCGGTAGGTCCAGCTGCCGCCGAAAGCGCGCCAATGAACTTCCAGCGCCCCGCCTGTAATCCAGTCACATCGTTAGGCTTGATTACCCGCAACCCATCGTCGGCATCAGTGGAACTAGGCTTGAAAATGTAAGCACCGCCACCGCCGTCCCCGGATGCAGACCCACCCTGCACCAAAACGTTAGTGTCTCCACTAAGCGTGGCAGCAGGAATAGCCCTAAGCAGGGGAAGGGTAGCCACAGCCGGCAAATTACCGGGGAACGTGATGTTGTCTTGGTTGCCGATCATTTGCTGTTCCTCGGGTATTCTGGTACCATAGCGTACATGCGGGTTATCATCAAATGGGCCGTGGGGCTATTCTTGATGTACTGGTCACTGCCTGCGATTCTGTTTCTTATCTTCCGCCGCAGCCTGTCGTGGTAGGCTTTCCTGCAAGGCGCGCTGAATAGGCAGAATGTCATTGGCGATGGCGGGCTCGCGAGTTGCGATCTGGGATAGGCGCGTGATGATTGCCGACTGAGCTTGTGGGGTTCGCGCTCGCCCAGCAGCTGCAAGAGTGGACAGCAAGCGCTGGCTACCAAGAGCCCTAGCAGTCAGATTGGACACCACCAGACCCGCGCCAATGGCACCAGCGCCAGAACCAGCTCCGACACCCGCAGCGGCACCTAAGCCAGCGCCAGCGCCACCGCCCACGACAATGCCCTTGACGGCTTGAAACCAGTTCGAAACTGCACCCGAACGACTGTTATTCAACCTTCCGATTACCCCGCCACGCTGCTCTGCAATGCGCGCCAAATCGGCAATATCCGCAGCACCTTGGCGTCCCCAGATTGCGGCACGCGCCTCAGGCGAATACTTCTGGATCTGACTGAAAAACAATGCTGGAGAAAAAGCGTTGTCGCCATCGACACCGCGGCGGCCTAGTTCAGCCGCTATGGTGCCTGCAACCTGCTGCCGCTCCTGAGGCTCAAGCGTGCTAATCATGCGCGTTAGACGCGCATGATCTCCGCCGATAGGGTTCGACATAGTGGCAACCTTGTTGGCGGTCTGCTCCGCCGACATAGCCTTGGTATCAGTACCCCCAAGGAATCGCTTGGCAATGTCGTCAATGAAGCCGACACGCTCGGCATGAAGACGATCTGCACGGTTGTACGCACGCGCCGCGCCACCCGGAAGCTGGGTGCCGATATCAGTGCGAAGTGCATCTAGAACCTGCCCAGCGCGCCGCTGATAATCGGTAGAGCGAAGCGCTTCCGTTTGTGCCTGCTCTCGAACGTTGGTACGCAAGCGACGAACCGCTGCAACCGATAGCGCGTTTGGATTAGCGCCGTTCGCCATATCAGCGCGTAGCGTTTCCAGCGCCTGAATAACGGGGGCGCTGGTATTGGCAGTAGCGCCAAGATCGGTTAGCTGCTGGTCGATGTTGGCAACCGCAGCGCGCGGAGTAATAGTGGCATTGCCTGCTGCCCGCTCCGCTCGGTCATAAGCGCGGCCAACTACGGCACCCATACGAGTATCGCGGTTTTGCAATCCCGTCTGTATCGCATCACCCATGCCGGCGCGGCCCACATTCTGATCGCCACCAATTTCAGCGACACGCTGCTCGATCCGGTCAGTACCAGCCTGTAGAGGGCGCCTGATAGCACCGCTGGAGCCAGGAACCGCTTCTAGGGCCCCGACAGTCCCGCGCAAGCCAGGGTAGGCGTCAGCAGCCGTAATGGGAACGTTCTGCCTGCCAGCCGCCGCAATCAGTTCCTGCCCCGGTCCAGGCGGCGGCGGCGGTCCACCACGCCCCGCCAGATACTCAGCAGCACGCCCGCCAGCATAACCCAGCGCGCCGCCT
>Ga0247805_1000196_pt1 | contig 37804 bp, 42 predicted proteins | sample UWRJL044104R1_FD_180930 | JGI IMG/M metagenome (GOLD analysis project Ga0247805, IMG submission 180930) | Plant litter microbial communities from Arlington Agricultural Research Station in Wisconsin, United States - UWRJ-L044-104R-1 | ecosystem: Environmental > Terrestrial > Plant litter >...
TGTTTCAAGCCTGAGCGGGGATGCGACGATCATCACGGGCGACTTCAACACGGCGGTCGACACGTCGCCATTCGCCGAGTTCGCGCGCGACGGATTTCACGACACCTGGGATTCGGCTCCGCGCCGTCTCACAGCCGAGTGGGGAACGTACCCGAACTATCGGGCACCCAAGCTCGACCGCAAGCGGATCGACTGGATTCTCGCCGGCCGCCGGATCGAGGCCAGCGAGGTGGGCATCAACGTCGCGAGATACGGCGGCATCGCGCCATCCGACCATCTGCCTGTTCAGGCGGTAGTGCGGGTCGTCTAGAGAACGCCGACCTCAACGAGCTTCGCCTCGAGATCGGCGTTGCTGGGCTCGACCTGGTGCGTGCCGTCGGGGAAGGTGATGACGGGAATGTTTGTGCGTCCGCTGATCGCGAGAGCCGCGTCGGCGGCAGAGGGAATCGCCTCGAGGTCGATGTACTCGAACTCAACGCCCTTCGTGTCGAGCAGGGTCTTTGCGCGGCGGCAGTCGATGCACCATTCGGCGCCGTACATGGTTATAGGGGAAGTCATTATTCGAGCCTAGGGGCAGCCCGGCGCGATTGCTGGCTGGCTAGGCTTGGCCCATGCTGACACCCGACCAGAGTTCGAGAGCCGTAGCGTCAATTCTGGCAACGGCGAGTGGTGATGCGCTCGGCGCGGGCTACGAGTTCGGGCCGGCCCTGCCCGCGGGCACCGAGGTCGGCATGGTGGGCGGCGGCGTTTTTGACTGGGCACCGGGGGAGTGGACAGACGACACGTCGATGGCTTTTCCGCTGCTCGAAGAATTGGCCGCCGGGCACGACCTGCGCGACGAAGCAACACTTGACCGAGTCTGCGCTGCCTGGATCACGTGGGCGTCAACCGCTCAGGACGTCGGCAACCAGGTGCGTGCCGTGCTGAGCGCAAGCGCACCGACAGCAGCGGCCGTACGGGCATCGGCGGCGCGATTCACCAGCGGAAACCCGAGAGCCGCGGGCAACGGTTCACTTATGCGCACGGCTCCCGTGGCGCTCGGCTACCTCGACGACCGTGCCGCGCTTGTCGCGACCGCCCGCGCAGTGAGCGAACTCACGCACCCCGACCCCGATGCGGTCGACGCGTGTGTGATCTGGTGCGAGCTCATCAGATCGGCGATTCTCACCGGTGTCTACGACGTGGATGGCGCGCTCGAATCGATTGCCAACCGCGAGCTGTGGCGCGCGCGGTTCGACGAGGCCGAGGCGCAGCAGCCCGTCTTCTTCAGCAACAACGGCTGGGTGGTTCACGCAATTCAGGCTGCCTGGTCGGCGATCTCGCACACCGCGGAAGATTCCTCGCAACTGCGACTTGCACTCGAGACGATTGCCCGCTCGGGCGGCGACACTGACACAGTCGCGGCGATCGCCGGCGGTCTGCTCGGTGCACGCTGGGGAACCGCGGTGATCCCCACGCAATGGCGCGCCGCGATCCACGGGTGGCCATCGTCGACCGGCGACGATCTCGAACGGTTGGCGCTGTCGGCCGTGTCATAGGTCGCCGCTACCCTCGAAGCAACCCGACCCTTCCGGAGCCCCATGTTCTTGCTCGACGACACAGTCATTTACAGCGCGAGCGACCTCACCGCCGCCGCGAGCTGCGAATGGGCTCTGATGCGCCGCCTCGACGCGAAGCTCGGGCGCATCACGGCTGTCGAGCAGCCGGTCGACGAGATGCTCGAGCGCGCGGGAAAGCTCGGCACCGTGCACGAGCTCGCGACTCTCGATTCGCTCAAGCTCACTCGCGAGGTCGTCGAGTTTTCGCCGCGCTTTGGCAATCAGGTTGCCGATGCCGCAGAGACCGAGACCGCGTTGCGCGCCGGCGCAGACGTGCTTTTTCAGGCCACCTTCTTCGACGGGCGTCTTCTCGGCTACGCAGACTTCATCATGCGCTCGCCCGACGGCAGCTACGAGATCTACGACACAAAGCTCGCTCGCAAGGCAAAAATCACCGCGCTGCTGCAGCTCGCCGCGTACAGCGACCAACTCGAACTGCTCGACATTGCGATCGGGCCAGAGGTGCACCTGCTGCTCGGCGACGGACGCACGAGCACACACGCACTTCGCGACATCCTTCCGGTGTATCGCAAGCGTCGGGCGCGACTTCAAGAAATCATTGATGAACGACAGTTGGATGTCGCGGCCACCGAATGGGGAGATCCCCGCTACACCGCGTGCGGTCGCTGCGCCGAGTGTTCCGCGCAGGTTGAGGCACACCGCGATGTTCTGCTGGTCGCCGGCATCCAGCTCACGCAGCGCCACCGCCTCGCCGCTGCGGGCATCACAACTATTGATCAGCTCGCGTCGGCTCCCGCAACGGTCGACGGCATGGCTGCCTCGACGCTCGCGAAGCTGCGCGCCCAGGCTCGCGTGCAGCTCGCCACAACGGGCGCCGTTCCCGCCTTTGACGTCTTCGCACCCGAGGCACTCGCGGCCCTGCCAGCCCCCGACGCTGGCGACATCTTCTTCGACTTCGAGGGCGACCCGTTGTACAGCGAGAGTGCCGACGACGGGGCGGAGTGGGGGCTCGACTACCTCTTTGGTCTCGTCGAACCGGACTCCACCTTCCGCGCCTTCTGGGCTCACGACTACGCGCACGAGCGTGAGGCCCTCATCGCGTTTCTCGCCTACGTTGCCGAGCGTCGGGCGCGACATCCACTCATGCATATCTATCACTACGCGGCATACGAGAGAACGCACCTTTTGTCGCTCGCCGCGCGTCACGGGGTAGGCGAAGAGGCCGTCGACGACCTGCTGCGCGAGGGTGTGCTGATCGATCTCTACCCGCTCGTGACAAAGAGCACGCGAGTCGGATCGCACAGCTACTCGATAAAGAAGCTCGAGCCCCTGTACATGTCGACTCATCGCTCTGGCGTTGCAAACGCCGCCGACTCGGTGAGCGAATACGCAGACGCCCGCCAGCTCATTGCCGACGGAAACGTCGACGAGGGCGAGGCGAAGCTTGCCGCGATCGCGTCGTACAACGAATACGACTGCGTCTCGACGCTCGCCCTGCGTGACTGGCTTCTCGACCGCGCGCGTGAGAACGGCATAACGCCGACCCCGGCTCGTGACCTCGAGCTCGACCTACCGGTGCCGAGGGAGCCGAGCCCGGTCTACCTCGAGCTCGCCGCGCATGTCGCCGACATCCCATTCGGCGATCGCACCGACGACGACACGGCAATCGCACTCGCGTCGGCGGCCATCGACTACCACCGCCGCGAGGCCAAGAAGTTCTGGCAGGATCACTTCGACCGCCTCGCCCGCCCCGTCGACGAGTGGGCCGATGTGCGCGATGTGCTCGTCATCGAGCACGCCGAGGTCGTCGACGACTGGTCACTCACCGGTCGCCAGACGAAGGCTCGCCGAACGCTCAAGATCACCGGTCGCCTGGCCCCCGGCAGCTCTCTCCGTGCAGAATCGAAGCCCTACCTCGTCTACGGCGACCCCCAGCCGCCGATTTCTGAGCGACGCACCCCCGGTTCTGCGGCATCCAGCGATGGCGAGATTCTCGAGGTTACCGAGAATGGATGGCTCGTTCGCGAGTTGCTCGAAGTCGGGGCCGAGCAGCACGACCATCTTCCGGTTGCGCTGTCGCCCGGTAAGCCGCCGCCCGCGAAGCCGCAGCCCGAGGCGATCGAAGCGTGGGGCTCCCGCGTGCTTCGTGCGCTGCCGTCGATGCTGCCCGACGCCGCGCTCGATATCCTGCGCAAAGCGCCGCCACGAGGGCCGATCGCCGCCGCGGGCGACGACGTCATTGGCGCGATTCGCGACACGCTTCTCGGGCTCGACAACTCCTACCTTGCCGTGCAGGGCCCACCCGGAACGGGCAAGACTTATACGGGAGCGCGCGTGATTCGCGACCTCGTCGAAAATCACGGCTGGAAGGTCGGCATCGTCGCGCAATCGCACGAGACGGTCAAGAACATGCTGCACGGCATCGTCGCGGCAGGGCTCGACCCCGACCTGATCGGCAAGAAGCCGAAGGCTGGCGACACCGACGACGTGCCGTGGCAGTCGCTCAGCACGCTTCCCGGCTTCGTTGCGCAGGAAGGCGGCTGGGTGCTTGGCGGCACAGCCTGGACCTTCGCGAACGCCAACGCGCTGCCGCCCGGCACTCTCGACCTGCTCGTTGTCGATGAGGCTGGCCAGTTCTCTCTCGCGAGCACAATCGCCTCGGCGGGGGCGGCACAGCGGCTGCTTCTTCTGGGCGACCCGCAGCAACTGCCGCAGGTCAGTCAGGGCTCGCACCCTGAGCCCGTCGACGTGTCAGCGCTCGGCTGGCTATCTGCCGGCCACGACGTGCTGCCGCCCGAGTTCGGCTACTTTCTTGCCCGATCGTGGCGTATGCACCCCGCCGTGTGCGCACCCGTTTCGCGATTGTCATACGAGGGCAAGCTCGAGTCGCGCGCGGGGGAGCGACTGCTTGAGGGAGTCGAACCCGGCCTGCACCCCGTGCCCGTCGCGCACGTTCAGAACTCGACCTCGTCGCTCGAAGAGGCAGAGCGCGTCGTCGAGCTCGTGCGCGAGTCGCTCGGTCGCCCGTGGACAACCGACGGTGCGACGCGTCAACTGGAGCAGGCAGACATCATCGTCGTCGCTCCGTATAACGCGCAGGTCGAGCTCGTGCGCGAGTCACTCTTTGGCGCGGGCTTTGGCGGGGTACCCGTCGGCACAGTCGACAAGTTTCAGGGCAAAGAAGCGGCGATAGCCATCGTGACGCTTGCCGCATCGTCTGCCGCAGAAGTGCCCCGCGGTCTCGAGTTTTTGCTGCTCGCCAACCGGCTCAACGTTGCAATCTCGCGCGCCCAGTGGGCCGCGTACCTGCTCTACTCGCCAGCGCTACTCGACTATCTGCCGGGCAACGCCACAACCCTCGCGCAACTGAGTGCGTTCATCGAGCTCGTTGAGTGATAGCCCTGTGCATAACCCGGCTCGAGTGTCGGGGGCCGGGCGCACCATGCCTGCATGACAGATACCGAACCCACAATTGACCACATTCTCACGACGTTTTTCGCCGAGCAGACCGATTGCCTGACGGGTCTCGCGCGCACTCGTGTGCTCACTGTCGCCGAGTCCCTTCGCCGTTGCGTCGAGCAGTTCGGCGAGAGCGTTCTCATCGATAATGAGCGCACACTCCTGGCGGCAGAGCGGGTGTTCGACCCCGAGGTCGCGATCGCGACTCTCACCCACGCCGACGACCTGCTTTACCTGCTCGCGATCTTCGTCGAACGCGAGCGGCTTCCAGCGCTGGCCGCCGATGTGCGGGTGCACCTGCGCATGTGCGAACGACTGGCGAAGTGGATCACGCGACGCAGGTTGGTCTACTGGGACGAGGTCAACTGCGCGCTTTACGACATCGAAGCGCGCGTGAGGCAAGCCCGAATCGCGCTTAAATCAGCCGACGCAGCAACTCGTCGACGGTGATGCCCTCGGCTCGCGCGCGGTCGGCAAGCTTGGACTGCTGCGCACCGGTGAGCGAGATCTCGTCGAAATCGAAGGCGACCTGACTGACGACGGGTGACGCCTGCTTGTCGGCCGTGACCGAGGGTGCCGCACCGGGAAAGCCCGGGCCGATGGGAATGGCGGCGCCACGCGCAAAGGCCTCAGACACGGCTCGTGCCCGTGAGTCGGCAGCCTCATTGAGCACGTGACCGACGTGTCCCTTAACCCATTCGAAGCGGTAACGACGACCAGTGATGGCCTCGTCGATTTCCTTGAGCAGGTCGAGATTCATCACCGGCTTGCCGTCGCCCTTGCGCCATCCCTTGGCCTTCCAGCCCGGCATCCACTTGGTGACCGAGTTGATGACGTACTGGCTGTCGCACAGAATGTGCAGGTCGTCGTCGATGTGCGCCGTTGCGCGAAAAAGTTCGAGAACCGCCTTGAGCTCGCCCTGGTTGTTCGTCGCGTGCTTCCACCCACCGGCATCCCAGGTGTTGTCGTCGATGTACCAGGCCCAGCCAGCGGGACCGGGATTTCCCAGTGCGGAACCGTCTGCCGCGGCGGTGATCGTCATGCCCTCAAGACTACTTGTCCTCCACAGGCGGCCTTGGCGCGCGATACTTCACAGGCGGCGATGGATGTCGCGTGCGCGGTGCCGCGACCGGCGACACTTGGCCGATGAAACCTCCCCACTACGACACGGTGCGCGACCTCGCACTCACGACAGACGATCTCCTGCTCGAGCGCGTACGGGTGCTTCTCGACGACGGGTACCGCAGGCAACTCTGGCTGATGTTTCTCGACGAGCGCGATCGTCAGATGCCGCTCATTATGCCCACCGACATCCCCAAGCGACCGCGCCCCGGTGACACCGTCGGCTTCGGCGAGTTTCTCGTCGCACTCAACGACGACGTCGGCGCGACCTCGATCGTCGTCACCCTCGAGCGCCGGGGGAGCGACGCGATCAGCGAACTCGACGCTGAGTGGCTGCGGCTCGTCTGCGCGTCGTGTGTCTACGCCGATGTGAGGCTGCGCGGTCCGCTGCTGTGCCACAGCAACGGCGTTCGCTGGGTCGGCGCAGAAGACTATGCGATCGGGTAAGACAGCACGGTGAAGACGATGCAGCCACCGATGACCACCGCGAAGAGCAGCAACCAGACCGGCGACGGAACGTGCGTGCTGCGGTAGAGCAGGTACGCATCCGACATCTGAAGCTGGTCGCGACGACGGGTGTGAACGCCGACGACGGTGAGCAGCCCGCGAACCGAACCGATGAGCAGCGCGATGCCGATCACCAGCAACGCATAGCCCTGCACCTCGGGTGTCGCGTAGAACCAGAGCCCGGCGCTCACCGCGGCCGATGCCGCGACGACGAGGAAGCCGAAGAGATTGCGGATCACAAGCAGCGTGAGCACAAGAATGACCCCGCCCACAAAGAGGGCGATTGCCGTGTAGCCGGTGAAGACACTCCACAACTGGGCGGCGCCGACAATTGCGGGTGCCGGGTAGCCGAAAAAGCCGCTGATCACCGGACCGATTCCGCCGCGACCACTGCTGAGCGCGTCGCCCGAGTGATTGCGCCGAATCCGTATCCCGTGAACAACCCGCCCCGTCAGCAGAGCCGCGACAGCGTGGCCGAGCTCATGCACAAGAGTCGTAAAGAGGCCAAACCACTGCCAAGTGAATCGCGGAATGCTGAGTGCGAGTGAGACAACGATGATCGTGACGAGCGTCGCCGTTGGAATGGCGAGCGGTGCGGTCTGCGCGAAGAGAGTGTCGATGAGACCAGTCTCGCAGGTACCGTAGTCAGGTGCCCTCGTTTCGCGTGACCCTCATCGTCGGAGCACTGGCTCCCGGAGTCGCCCCGACCCGGGTGCTGCCCGCGGCGAAAGAGGCGGCCGAGACGCTCGCGGTTGTCGAGGCAACCGACGTTCAGGTCGTCGCCGGCCAGGCCCGCCTGATCGTGCGGTTCGCTGCGGAGTCGCGAGAGATCGCGACACAGATCGGCGAGCACGTCGCATCCACCGTTTCGACAATTGCGACAGTCGCGAGCTGGCGTGTGACCGAGAGGGTGAAGTCCGCATGGCTGTAGAGGATTTTCTGTCGCAAGATACGGTCGACGCGTATGCCGAGCTGGCATCGGCGACGCAGCCGCTCGACCGGCTGCGTGGCATCCGATCGCTCGTGACAGCTCTTGAAGCTGACGCCGCCTCGCTCACCGCGGTTCGCGCCGCGATCGACGCGGGAGCGACGTGGAACGAGGTGGCTGCCGCCGCTGGCCTCGGTGCCGCTGCCGCCAAGTGGCGTTGGCAGGGCACCGACGACGACATCGAAACGCGGCTCGAAGCGGGCCGCAAGCGTTCTGCGCGGCCCTCGAGCAAGCCGACCGATCTTCCCGGCGTGTCGGTCGCCGAGGCGGCGAAGCGCCTGGGGGTCTCTGTGCAGGCAGTGTATTTGCGCATCACTCGCGGCACACTCATCGCTAAAACCGTGACTCTCGACGACGGCCGCTCGTATCGCAGGGTGATGAACCTCTCGACTTCGGGGGCAGACGAACGCTAAGGTTGTGCCAACTGCACGCCAGCCAGTCAACCGTTAGGAAAGGAGAACGCCATGTTTGCGACAACCGTTCTCCACACATTCTCCTAACCATCGCGTGTGCCGCTCCGTCACCGAGAGCGCGCGCTTGACTCAGAGGCTTTCTCTTGACTCTTTTGCAGTACGGCTATACCCATTTTTCCGTTCCCTCCGGCACAGAGCCGGCACGCGTCATCCGGCACGACGGCTCGACCCTCACTGTTGTGACCGACGCTGGAATCACCACCCTGCGCAACGTTCCCGGGCTGTCGCCGGCGCCGACGGTCGGCGATTGGCTCGCCGCTGAACCATCCGGTCGCATCCGCGCAGTTGTCGAACGCGTGGGGCTGTTGACCCGCGAAGCCGCGCACAAGCAGGGCGAGCAGGTGCTCGCGGCAAACGTCGACATTGTTCTCATCGCGTGCGGCGTCGACAGGCCGATCAAAGATGGGCGCATCCAGCGCGTTGTCGCGATGGCCTGGGACGCGGGCGCGACCCCGGTCATCGTGATCACGAAGGCGAGCGTCGCCGACGTCGAGCTGCCGCATCATCCCGGAGTTCTTGTGCTCGTTACCGATGCCGTCGATGGCACGGGCATAGATGACGTGCGCGAGGTGATCGCCGAGAAGACCGCTGTGCTCATCGGCGAGTCAGGTGCCGGCAAGTCGACGCTCACCAACGCCCTGCTCGGCAGCGACGATGCGGCAACCGGTCGCGTGCGCACCGGCGACAACAAGGGTCGGCACACAACAACCTCCCGCCAGCTGCACCTTGTGCCGCCGATGCCCGACGGGCGCCCGGGAGGTCTGATCATCGACACTCCCGGAATCCGTTCTGTGGGGCTCGTCGCCGACGCAGAATCGGTCACCGCATCGTTCGGCGAGATCGCGCTTCTTGCGAGCAGTTGCCGCTTCACCGACTGTCGGCACGCGGGGGAGCCGGGCTGCGCCGTTGCCGAGGCGCTTGAGTCTGGTTCGCTCGACGCCGCGCGCTACAACGACTGGCGCAAACTCGAGCGCGAGGCACTCTCTGCGGCGCGCAGGGCAGACGAGCACGCGCACCGCTCGCACGCGAAACAGTTCTCACGCGCTGGTCGCGAGGGTGCCGCCCGAAAGCGGGGCGATTACTAGCAGACGGCGCTTCTAATAGACATCAATGATGAGCGAACGCAGGGCGCGCGCCAGCCAGTCTTCGTACCTGTCTGGCCGCCAGCCGCGGTCTTCTGCGAAGGCGAGGTAGGTCTCCGGCCCGGTCACGTAACCGAGAACGTCGGCGGCCTCGGCGGTCGAGGTGAGCGCTACAAGGCCGCGGCTGACCAACCATCGAGCGCCGTTGACCATGTCGCGGTGTCGCCGCTCTTCAAGGTCGCGATAGGCGGCACGGGCGGCGGCATCGGCGTCGGCAGCCGCTCGCAGGGCACGAACGATCGGCGCAGAACGCTGATTGGCTTCGCTGAGAAAGGTGACGTAGGCCGCGAGAGCCGCCTCCGTGTCGGGGTTGCCCATAATCTCCACGAGCGCGGGGCGCGAGGTAAGAGCGTGGCGCCCCTCGTCGCCCGCGAACGAGAGTTCGAAGGCGGCGATCAGTAGCGAGGCCTTCGGGCCTGCGAGGTTCACGGATTGCACCGACACGTCGGCCTCAGCGGCGATCGCCTTCATGGATGTCGCGGCAAAACCGTCGCGCACGAACAGCCGTGCCGCGGCGTCGATGATGCGCCGCCTGGTCGCAGCGGCATCGGCGTCACGCGTCGGCGAGGAATATGTTCGCAACGGGTCTCCCTATTGGTTAGAGTGGCAGTCTAGTCAATGAATCGAGCCGCGTGTCTACCTATCTCGTCTGCGCCACACCCATCTACGGCAATGTCGCACCTCTCGTCGCGATCACCGAGCACCTCGTCGCCGCCGGTCATCGCATCATTTTTCTCACCGGTTCACGCTTCGAGAAGACGGTGCGAGAAGCAGGCGCCGAGTTCGTGGCTCTCAGCGGCAACGCAGACTTCGACGATCGCGACCCTGACTCACACCTGCCCGACCGTCTCAAGTACTCCGGGTTAGCGCGGGCACAGTACGACATCCAGACAATCTTCGTCACTCCCATACCCGCGCAATATCGCTCCGTGAAGGCGCTCATCGAAACGGTGTCGCCCGACGCCATCCTCGCCGATTCGATGTTTGCCGGGGTTGGCCCCCTGTTGGCGAACGCGGCACACCGCCCGCCGATCGTCGCTGTTGGCGTCACGCCACTCGCACAAGAGAGCGTGGATGTCGCACCCATGGGTACAGCGATGCAGCCGAGTGCGACGCCCCTTGGCCGCATCCGCAATCGCGCGCTCAACGTCGTGGCGACGAAGGTTCTCTTCCGTGCAACTCAAAACACCGGTCGACGTATGTTCGCCGAGGTCGGCGAAAAACTCGGCTCCAGCATCATGGATCTCTCCCGCGACTTCGACGCCTTTGTGCAGCTCACCGTGCCAAGGTTCGAGTACCCGCGCAGCGACCTCTCGGCAAACCTGAGCTTCGGTGGTCCGATCATTCCCAGGCCGAGCGGCCTCGCCCTGCCCGAGTGGTGGAACGACCTCGACGACCGCCCGATCGTTCACGTGACGCAGGGCACAATCGACAATCACGACCTCGGCCGACTCATCCGCCCGACAATCGAGGCCCTCGCCGACGACGACGTGCAGGTCATCGTCTCGATGGGTGGCCGGCCGGCCGACGATCTCGGCGCGGTGCCCGCCAACGTTCGCGTCGCGAGCTTTCTGCCCTACGACATACTTCTGCCGCGCACGAGCGTCTACGTGACAAACGGCGGCTACGGGGGAGTGCAGCACGCGCTCAGCTGTGGGGTTCCCCTCGTTGTCGCCGGCTCAACCGAAGACAAGCCTGAGGTCGCGGCCCGCGTCGCGTGGTCGGGCGCCGGCATCGATCTTCGATCCGGGTCGCCGAAGTCGAGCGCGGTCGGAGCCGCCGTGCGCGACATCCTCACCAATTCTGCGTACGGTGCCCGAGCGCGCGCCATTGCCGACGACATGGCACAGACAAAAGCGGCGGCCACTGTGGCCGCCGCGCTCGAGGGTGCTGTCGTTCGCTAAGCGAGCTTCTCGAACACAAGAGTCGCCTGAATGCGGTCGCCGCCCGCGAGGCCCTTGCTTCCCGATGATGCGGTCGTGATGGTGTGCAGGCGGTAGCCCTTCGCCGCCTGAGCGTTGAGTACCTTCTCGAGCTCGGTGAGGTTTCCTGAGCCGGTGCCGAACATCTTTTCTTTCAAGATGACCTGCAGAACTTCGTAGTTCATTTTCTACTGCTTTCTTCGCAACTCGGGTGTGCGTGTGGCGCAAGGCTATCGGCGCGTTTTGGCGACGGTCGATTCCCCAATTGGGGGAATGGCCGACCCGTTCTGCCCGTTGCACCCGGTATGAAGCGCATCGGATTCCTCTCGTTTGGCCACTACCAAGACGTGCCCGGGTCTCTCGTGCACACCGCGGCCGACGCGCTCACGCAGACGATCGAGCTCGCGGTCGCTGCCGAAGAGATCGGGGTGGATGGCGCGTACGTGCGAGTTCACCACTTTGCGCCGCAGCTCGCTTCGCCGTTCCCGCTGCTCTCCGCTATGGGCGCGCGCACGAAGACGATCGAAATCGGCACGGGCGTCATCGACATGCGGTACGAAAACCCGCTCTACATGGCCGAAGAAGCCGCCGCGACAGATCTCATTGCGGGCGGCAACCGACTGCAGCTCGGCCTGAGCCGCGGCTCACCCGAGACCGCGCTCAACGGCTTCGAGACTTTCGGCTACGACGGCGATTCGTCGCGCGAGAAGACCGAGATCTTCCGCGCCGCGATCGCGGGCGCCGCCATCGCTCGTGGTGCTCGTGGCGGTGTGCTGCCGATCGAACCGCACTCGCCCGGACTCTCCGAACGCATCTGGTGGGGATCGGGCACTCGCGCGACAGCCGAGTGGACCGGCGAGCAGGGCATGAACCTCATGAGCTCGACGCTTCTCACCGAAGACACCGGCGTTCCGTTCGACGAGCTTCAACTCGAACAGATCGAGATGTACCGCGCCGCCTACACGGAGGCCGGGCACACAGGCACCCCTCGAGTCTCGGTCAGCCGCAGCATCATCCCGCTCGTCAGTGACGCCGACCGCAACTTCTTCGGCCTTCGCGCACAGGTCGAGGGCAAAGACCAGATCGGGCACCTCGACGGCGGCTCGGCACGTTTCGGCCGCAGCTATATCGGCGAGCCCGACGTGATCGCCGAAGAGCTTGCGAAGGACGTCGCGATCCAGGCTGCCGACACCCTGCTCGTTACAGTGCCGAACCAGCTCGGAGTCGACTACAACGCGGCCCTGCTCGAGTCGCTGTTGAGGTACGTTGCGCCGGCGGCAGGCTGGCGCTAATCAGCAGACTCAAGTTCGATCGTCATGAGCAGTGAGTTGCCATACGGCTCACTCACCTCAACGATGCCGGTCTCAATGAAGCCGAGCTTTGCGAGTACCCGCCGCGATGCGGTGTTCCATTCGCGCACGCCCGCGAGCAACCGGCTGACTCCGGTCGACTGGGCGTAGTCGATGACCGCACGGGCGGCCTCGGTCGCATAGCCGTCGCCCCAGAAACCTCGGAGCAGTTCAAACGCGAGTTCTGGCTCGCGGTTGTCGCTTTCGATAAGACCGCAGTACCCGATCGCTTCTCCCGTGCACGACAACTCGATCACGAAGAGCCCCTGCGGGCCGCGCGCTTCGAGTTCCGCGACCGTCGGGCGGCCGTCGGCGTCAAGCCGACGGTGGGGCGGCACCCGAGCATCGCGCTCTGCCCAGAGTTGGTGCTGCATTGCAGCATCGGAGACTCGCCACGGGCGAAGGTGCAGCCGATCGGTCTCGAGCATAACTCCGACGCTAGCAGCGCTTTCTCTGATAGAACCGAACCGAAACCGTCGGGCTCCGCTCAGCGCGTGAGCAGACCCGAGCGAGACGGGTTCTTGTCGAACCACTCGCCGACGTACCAGCACATCGGCACGATGCGACGGTCGGAGGTCTTCTCGACATCGGCGACGGCAAACTCGACGACCTCGCCCGCGTAACCGCGTCCGCGTAGGTTCGGGGCGGTGTAGGTGTGGTTGAACGAGATTGACGAGCCGTTGATGCGGTAGTCGGCGACGGCCGCAATGGCGCCGTCGATGCGCAGTACGTAGCGCGAGGCATCCGGTTCATGGCTGAATTGTTTGTCCACGCTCCCAGCCTATGACCGAACCCGTAGCATTGCAGGATGCTGCGCAGCCTCGGGGGGATCGGCCGAATTCTGGCGATGACCTGGCCCGCCCTTCTTGCCTGGTACCTGGGCGGCCTTCTCGTGCGCGCTCTCGTCATCGCGGTTGCCGCTCCGATCGGTCCGGAGAGTCCGCTCGCGGCGCTGCTCATCGTTCCCATCGCCGCTCTGGCCCGGCTTGTCTCGTACGTCGGCATGTTCCTTGCCGTTCGGCGCGGCATGCGCGCCTACGCCGAGATTTCGGGCGGTGACGTGAAGTTCGAATCGTTTAAGGATGTCGCTGGCGAGTTCATTCGCGTGCTGCTCGCGAGCATCATCCCGTTCTTTACCCTGTACGCCGTTATCGGTCTCGTTCAGGAAGACCTCTCTGACTACGCCCGCAGCGCCTTCTGGTATTCGATCGGCAGTGAGAACGGCGTCTTACGCGTCGGCGACGGCCCGCTGGTTGTGATCGTGATCGTCGGCGCGCTGCTCGGGCGTATCTTGCTCAAGATCTTTGGCTCCAAGCTGCCGCGCTGGCTCGCGGTCGTCGAGATCTATCTCGAGGCGACGTGGATCTTCGTTGCACTCACGGGTGTGAGCGCCGTTTTTGGCCAGGTCATCGAGTGGATCGAGCAACGTCGGGTCGTCGACTGGGTGATCAACGCCCGCGAGTTCTTCAGCAGTCTCGCCGACCCCATTCGCCTCGTCTTCGAGAGCATTGACTGGCTCGCGCCGGTTGTCGCGCAGCTCGTGCTTCTGCCGCTCGCCTGGCTTCTTATCGCCGGAGTCATCTATACCCGGGCTCTCGCCAACATCGTCGACGACGCCGTTCTGCCTGAAAAGATCAGCAAGACCGTGTCAACCGGGTACTCGCGGCTTCCACGCATCCTGCAGCGCCAGGCGTTTCTGCTGACCGACGAGTGGGACGACGTCGGAAGCCCCTTCACCCAGTCGGGCAAGCTCATCGCGAGAGCCGGAGTTGTGAGCCTCACGATCTTCGTGAGCGCCTACGGAGTTCTCTTTGCACTCAGCGAGTGGTTCACCTTCGGCATCTACCGGGCAATCGGCCCGCACGAGCAGTCCTGGTGGTACACGCTCGACCCGCTGCTGACTGTCGCGGTGACCGTTGTGACAGAGCCCATACGCATCGTGCTTCTCGCTGCGGCCTTCGACTGGTGCCTGCGCCGCTGGCAGGAGCGCCGAGCGCTCAAGAAGCCAGAAGAGTCAGTGCTTGAGATCGAAGCGGTAGATACTGTCTGATTCGCCAAGATCGAGATCGACAGTCGCGGCGTCGTACGTTTGCAAGGGCGTGAGAAAAACGACCTCGAGCGAGAACGGTTGGCCGTCGAGCGAGCAGTACGAGGCTGAGTCCGCGAGTCGCGCGTAGCCGAACGAAGCCACGTCACTCACGGTTCGCCATTCGCGCTCGACCCCGCTGCTGCGCGATGACAGCGACACGTCACAGGTCGAGTCACCGGGGGAGGCGCCAACCGGCGTGACGGTGAGTATGGCCGCGACAAGACTCGTGCCGAGCGGGATGTCATTGACGGCACGACCCTCGCCTGCGATCTCGACACTCTCGGTGAGCTTCCACGAATAGCCGTCGGCTTGCACCGTGTCGCCGACGGAGATCTCGACCACATCGGTCGACTTCGAGTTGCGGCTCAGCACCTCGAACCCGAAGAGCACGCCAACGAGAGACGGCACGCACACGGCGATAACGATGAGTGAGATTCGATTGCGGGTCAGCCAGCTCATTCGCGCGACTCCGCAATCTCGGCGGAACCGATGACCTCGAGATCGGTTACGGTGAGGCCACTGAGGTCGACCGCAACGACGGCGATGTCATCGAGTTGAGACGAGAGAATCGAGCGAAGCACCAGCTCGGCGTCAGCCGCGACATCCAAATCAAGAACCGCTGTGGGAACCTCGAAAGCGAAGCTTCCGGCGATGGGAATTCCGGGATCCCCGACGGTGCCGACGAGCGCTGGCGCTGGAAGGTAGTCGGTGGCGCGATACTCGACGCCACCGATGCGCAGTCTCGTGTTGTCGAGAGAAATATTCGCGACTCGCGCCTCGACCACCGCGTCGACGATGACCCAGGTCTGCTCTGTGTCGAGCACGTCGAGCGAGAACGTCAGGGTCTGCCGCTCGGTCACATCGAGCGCGCGGGTCAGCCGGGCACCCTGCACCTCGACGGTGAGCGTGCGGGTCTCGACGGGCTCGTTCGACGCGCCCGACACGTAGAACGGTTGCGTGAGCTGCTCACTCGTCGGGGCGGTTCCAATGGCGAACGCCGCTATGCCGAGCATCGCGACAGAAGCAAGACCGGCTTGGATGCGACGGCGCACGCTCAAAACGTCACCTCTTCTGGCGGCTCAACGAACTCCACGTCGTCGACAGTCGTCTCGAGCAGTGCGACGACCTGCGGCCTTGTAAAAGCGCCGTCGCCGAAGATCGGGTCGCCGTAGACGCGAAACTGGTCGAAGAGACCCAGGTAGACGGTGTCTCCAGTCGCGACGGAATCGGCGGGAATCACCCAGATGAAGTCGACGGTTGTTGGAATGTCTGCGCCGAGCGAGGTCACTCGCTGTCCGCGCAACACGTCGAGCACAACGTCGGGGTCGGTTGCAGCTTCGACCACACCGTCGATCTCAATGCGCAGCACTTCGGAACCGAAGGAAGATGGCGCGTTTTTGACGTTCTCCAGTCGGGTCTGCACGATGAGAAACTGTTCGCCATCTTCGGCGAAGTCGCCGTTCGTGGGCTGCTGGTTGCTCACCCAGACACGCTCGACAACCGTGCTCACTTCACCGCCGACGTACGCGTCACCGATGGCGACCTTCGGCAGTTTCTCTTCCGGGATCGCGGTGAACCCGCCGAGAAGGGCGACGACGGCCACGACTGTTGCCAGAACAGCGAGAGTCCACACCCACCACGGCACCCGACGCACGCGGGAGGGAGTGGGGGAAGTCACGCCCCCAGCTAATCAGATGAGAACTCAGCTTGCGCCGAATTGGGTGAAAACGAGCAAATCGGCGCCGCTGGCAAAGAACAGGATGATCGAAATCGCCTGCGCGATGATCATCAGAATGCCGAGAGCACCGAAGATTTTGCCGAGCGCGGAGCCGACCGCGAGGGCGACGATGCCGGTCAGCAGGGTGACAAGCGCGAAGATCGGCACAACCGCGAACGAGCCGAGCCCGAGCACAGCGGCGATCGACACAAGCGTCGGGTCACCGGGTAGGGCCGCAATCGCCAGGGCCACAACAACCGCGAACCAGACGAGAATCACGAGCGAGAGCGCGAATGACCAGACACCCAGTGTCGCGCTGCGCGGTCGTTCGTTCGAGTTCGCAGTCATCAGAGAATGACTGTAGCCGCGATGCCGAGGGCAACGAGCTGGGCAATGACAAGCGATAGGGCGATGAGCGAGAGCACCCTGCCGATCCAGTTGTTGGCGATCAACGACGCGATTGCGAGCACCAGAACAGCAACGAAGGCGATCGGCAAAACGACAAACGATGCGGTTATCAGGGCGTCGGCTGCCGCTGTGTTGTCGCCTCCGCTCGCAACGGCGAACACAACGAGCAGCCAGACCGCCGGAACGAGCGAGCCGATGAGTGCCGCGGCACCGAGTCCGGCGCGGCGGGTGCGGGTGGGGAGTTCAGTCACACCCTCAGGGTAGCGGCGCCCCCTGTACACAGAGGACGCCGCCGTTGTTAGTCGCCCTTGACGTTGAGCACTTGCCGAAGCGTGTGCCGAATCTCAACGAGGTCACCGGCGTCTGCCATGACCTGGTCGATGTTCTTGTACGCCTGCGGGATCTCGTCGATGAAGGCATCGGTATCGCGGTACTCGATACCGACCATCGCTTGTCTCAGCTCGTCATGGCTGAAGCGCTTACGCGCGGCAGTTCGAGAGAACTGCCGACCAGCACCGTGGGGTGACGACTCGAGCGCGAGCTTGTTGCCAAGCCCACTCACGACGTACGACGCGGTTCCCATCGACCCGGGGATGAGTCCGGGCTGCCCGAGCTTTGCAGAGATCGCTCCCTTACGGGAGAGCCAGACACTCTTGCCGAAATGAGTTTCCTCTTCGGTGAAGTTGTGGTGACAGTTGATCCGCTCGGTCTCGACGATGGCTTCGCCAAAGAACTCCGCAGCTTGGCGAATCACCCTATCCATCATTTCTTCACGGTTGAGCAGGGCGAAGTGCTGCGCCCACCGCAGGTCGGCGATGTACCTGTCGAACTCTTCTGTTCCCTCGGCGAGGTAGGCGAGGTCACGATCGGGGAGTGCGATGTGAAACTGCTCCATCACCTTCTGCGCTACGCCAATGTGGTGCCCCGCGATGCGGTTGCCCACACCACGGCTACCCGAGTGAAGAAACAGCCACACGGCGCCCGTCTCGTCGAGGCTGACCTCGATGAAGTGGTTGCCGCTGCCGAGCGAACCCAGCTGCAGTGCCCACTTCGCCGCGTGGTCACCAGGCTCGAGGCTGATCGCCTCGGCGTATTCGGTGAGTTCCGCGATGCGCGGCTCGGCGGTCGCCACGATCGTGCGGTTGAAGCCGCCGGCCGAGAGCGGGATGGCGCGCTCAATCTGTTCCCTCAGCGGCTTCAGCGCACCCGCCGAGGCGAGGTCGTCAGCCGTGAACTGCGTACGCACCGCGATCATTCCGCAGCCGATGTCGACACCGACCGCCGCGGGCATAATTGCCCCGCGCGTGGGAATGACCGACCCGACTGTTGCGCCGCGCCCGAGGTGGGCATCCGGCATCAGAGCGAGGTGGGGGAAGATGAACGGCATTGTCGACGCAAGGCGAGCCTGCTCGAGCGTGTTCGGCTCGAGGATGCTCGCCCAGCTGAACAGGCGTTCTGTGATCTTTTCCATTGTCCTTTCAATTCTTTGTTGTGTTGCGGTTTTCCCACGCGTCGCTGATCGGGCGAATCGCGGGACGGGAGGCGTCCGGGCGAACGCTGCAGCGTGCTGGCACAAAAAAGTGCCCCGGACCTCGACGGGCACGGGGCAGAGACCAGAGGGGTCTAGAGAATCCGTGCGGGCGCGAGTTTGTGGAAGGGTCGCTCACTGAGCGACTGAGGCAGATTTTCGTAGCGATAGACGTTCACGGTTCTGCTCCTTCCACGGTTGTTGTGCCGGTCGGCACGGACTTGCCAACCTAGTGCAGGCGCGTCCCCGAACGCAACACAACCGTCGAAAACTGCTCCACACTCGAGAGTTTGGAGCAGTTTTCGACGGTTGGGCGACTAGATCAGTGCGAGAAGGCTCGGCAGAATCGCCGGCACCACAAACAGGCTCATCGCCGCGCTGCTCACAACTCCGGCGAGTATCCAGGCGACGAGAGCGCCGGCACCGCCACGTCCGACACGAACCGTGCGAACGATGAGGTAGATGAGCGGAAGAATCGCGAGGAGAACCGACGGCAAGCGCGAGTGCCCGAGAGCATCGAGCTTCTTACGGTCTTTCTCGGCGGCGAGCAGGTAGAGGATAAACGGCGCCGCGAGCGAGACGAGGCTTGCTGGCTCTGTGATGCCCATCGCGAGGTACACGTAGATGAGGTAGGCGAGGCCGGCTTGCACAAGCGGGATGACTGCGAAGAACCAGATGCCGCCGGTCTGTGCCGAGAGGGAATCGTTCTGCTCCGCTGCGACGGCCGGCACAACATCGAAGTTGAACGGCGACGCGCCATCGCTCGTCGTCTCGAATGTCACGGGGGCGCTGAACGGGTTGGCCTCCGGGGAACCAAACGGGCTACCCGTCGCCGCAAATGGATTTGCCGACGGCGCGAACGTCTGAGTGACACTCGGAACGGTGGATGCAGCGGGCGCAACGATCACGGAAGGGTCAGAGAACGGGTTTGTCGATGTGGCAAACGGGTTCGCCGGAGTCTCAGAGCTCTGGGGAACCATCGCGGGCGACGCGAGTCCCTCGTAGGAGGTCACGGGAGCCGCAATCGCAGCGGGTGCCGGGCGCGAGACCGCAGCAACCGGGGTAGCAGTGACGGCTGGCCCGGGGTAGGCGCTGAGCGGAAGGCTTGCTGCGGCCGGGGCTGGCGCGGCAGCGGGAGTCGGGGCTACCGGCTCTTGCACCACGGGCGCCGGCACAACAGCGGCCGGAACGTACGTGGGCACCTCGGCAACGGGAGCTGGCGTGACAGGCGTGCCGTAGCTCGGCATCACAGCGACGTCACCGTAGAGGGTGCCAGGTGCCGCCGACGGAGCGGGAACAGCGATCGCTGGAGCGGCGGGCTCCACAGGGGCTACGGCCGTGGGGGCCGTTCCGCTGGCGGTGAGCTCACGCAGCTGGCGACGTGTGAGAGTGCCGTCGGTGGGGAGTGCAGCGTGTGCGCCGGTGGGGTTCACAAACTGCTGAAGTTCGGCTTGCTGCGGCATAAAGGCCGGCTGCGCTGCAGGAATCGCCGGAATCTCGGCGGCAGGCTCAAAGGGAAGCTGCTCGAAGTGTGTCTGCGGCCCGGGAAGACTCGCCTGCACAAACGGCTCAAGCGGGGGAGCGGGGGGCTGCGGCTCTGAAACGGAGGCCGTCCAGGCCGTTCCATCCCACCAGCGCGAACGCGCGTTGTCTTCAGGGTCTGGATACCAGCCCGCTGGGATGGTTGTTACATCCCCAATAGTCGACACAATTTCCCCCAAGCGTCGTCCCCCACGGACGAATAACTAGTTTAGCGCGCCGCCCCCATCTGACGACGACACTCGAACGGGGGCGATTAGCCGGGAATGTGCTGGTAGCGGGCAACAATAAAGCGCCTCCGACCAATCAATCCGCTCAACGCCAACGGACAGTTGTGTGGGTAAACACCGGAACGCGGCATCCACGTGGCAGCGGCACCTAGACTGGCGACAGATTTTCAGGGAGCGATTGGCTAAGTGACTACAGAAAAAATTCAGACCACCGAGATCAAGGTTGCGAGTTACAACCTTCTCAAGAACACCGCGAGTGCAGAGCTCGCGGCGCTTGTTCTCGACAATGATCTCGACATCCTCTGCTTGCAAGAGGTGGAGTCAGCCGGACTTCCGACCCGCATCGGCGACCTTGCGCTCGCCGACGCGACGAAGTCGAACCGTCTTGGGCTCGCCATCTTCTATCGCGAGAGCCGATTCACGGCGAAAGAGACAAAGTCGTTTGCGCTCAAGAAGTCGCTGCACGATCTCGTTCTTTCACCCGCGCACGAGCGACTCATCGCAACGCGCATGACCGACTCGACATCGGGCAAAGACATCGTTATCGCGTCGTTCCACGCGGCCCCGCTCACGGCGACGAACTCGCTTCGACGCAACCAGATCAATGCCGCGCACGAGGCGCTCAAGGGCCTGGGCGAGTCAATTCCGCACCTTATGGTCGGAGACTTCAACTACCCGTTGTTCCAGAACGGCCTCACGGCAAAGCTCGGTAAGTCCGGTTATGACCTGACGTTGAGCGACCGAGTGACCTACACGCGCTACAAGGTGTTTCGCGGACACTTCGATTTCGCGACATCCGCCGGCATGAAAATTGACAGCGTTCGTACGCTCAAGCGCGGAAAGTCTGACCACCTGCCGATCATCGTCACGGCGACAATCACGCAGTAGAGGCAGCAGAGACCAAGAAAGCCCCGGTGGATAACCACCGGGGCTTTTCTGTGTCTGACTTACCTTGAGTGCTTGGCAGTAGCACGGTAAATCAGGCGAGGTTGTCCGGACTTTAACAAGTCCAGTGCGCGAAAGGGGACTTGAACCCCTACGTCCGTTAGGACACTAGCACCTCAAGCTAGCGCGTCTGCCAATTCCGCCACCCGCGCGCTCTGGCGATCCTTTGCAGAACCACCGGAAATGACAATAGCACGATGCGGAGGGTGTCAAAAACACATCACGCAATCGCGCCCTTCGGTCGGGGTAGCGTTGAAGCATGAACCCCGGTAACGAGCTAGAAGAGACAGCGAAAATCGCCCGAGATCTCATCCGTTTTGATACGTCAAACTTCGGAGAAGGAGTTTCGAACGGAGAGACGGATGCTGCGGAATATCTCGGAGCCAAGCTCGAAGCCCTCGGTCTTACCCCTCAATACTTTGATTCAGAACCCGGCCGCACAAGCGTTGTCGCTCGCGTAGAAGGTTCTGACCCGTCGAAACCCGCGCTGGTCGTGCACGGCCACACCGACGTTGTTCCGGCCGACGCGGCCAATTGGAGCGTCGATCCCTTCGGCGGCGAAATCAAAGACGGCATGCTGTGGGGCCGCGGCGCCGTTGACATGAAAAACATGGACGCGATGATGATCACCGCTCTTGGCGACATCCTCGGAGCCGGTAAGCAACCGTCTCGCGACCTCGTCATTGCGTTCTTCGCCGACGAGGAGGCCGGGGGAGTTCTTGGAGCGCATCACCTCGTCGACAACCATCCCGAACTCTTCGCGGGCGCCACAGAGGCAATCAGCGAGGTCGGTGGTTACTCGATAACCCTCGCCGGCGAGCGCGCCTATCTCTTGCAGACCGGCGAAAAAGCTCTCGTCTGGATCAAGCTCGTGGCTCGTGGCACTGCCGCTCACGGTAGCCGCGTCATTCACAACAACGCGATAACCAAGCTTGCCGAGGCTGTGGCGAAGGTCGGTCGCCGCGAATGGCCGCTGCGCCTCACCGACACAACAGAGCAGCTCATCGGTGAACTTGCCCGCATCCTCGAGGTCGACCCACAGCGCTTGTCTCCTGACGAGATCGTTCTGTCGACGGGAACCGCCGCCGGGTTTATCCAGGCAACGCTGCGCACAACGTCGAACCCGACCCTCCTCAAGGCCGGATACAAGCACAACGTGATTCCCGATCTTGCCGAGGCGCTCATCGACGTGCGCCCGCTCCCTGGCGAAGAAGACGCCGTTCTCGACGAAATCCGTGAGCTCGTCGGCCCCGATATCGAGGTCGTTGTGATGACGCGTGACGTCGGACTGGAGAATCCGTTCTCTGGTGACCTCGTCGAGTCAATGATCGCGGCAATCGGCACACACGACCCCGGGGCTCCCGTTTTGCCCTACCTGCTCAGCGGAGGCACAGACAACAAGGCTCTTTCACAATTGGGAATAGCGGGATACGGCTTCGCACCACTCAAACTTCCGGCCGAACTGGACTTCCCCGGAATGTTCCATGGCGTTGACGAGCGCGTGCCACTCGACGCATTAGTCTTTGGCAGGCGGGTTCTCGGAGACCTGCTGCTGAACTACTAAGCGGGAGCACATGGGTTTCTTCGAAGCGATAATTCTCGGACTTGTACAGGGGCTCACAGAGTTTCTGCCGATCTCGTCGAGCGCTCATCTTCGTATAGTCGGCGAGTTTCTCAGCGGGGGAGTCGACCCGGGTGCGCGGTTTACCGCGATCACCCAGCTCGGCACCGAGACCGCTGTTGTCATCTACTTCTGGCACGACATCACCAGGATCATCGGCGCGTGGTGCAGGGGCCTCGTCCGCAAGCTTCCGCAGTCGCATCCAGACGTTCGTCTTGGTTGGTTCATCATCCTCGGCAGCATTCCGATCGCTGTGCTCGGGCTCTTGCTTCAAGACGCCATCGAGACGACGTTCCGCTCGCTGTGGATCGTTGCGATTATGCTCATCGCCTTCGGTATTTTGCTCGGCATCGCCGACTGGGTCGGGCGCAAAGAGCTGCGCCTCAAGGAGCTCACCTGGCCGCACGCCGTCGTCTACGGCTTCGCGCAGGCTCTCGCCCTCATTCCGGGCGTCTCGCGCTCTGGCGGAACGATCACGGCGGGGCTCTTTCTGGGCTACGAACGACGTGCAGCGGCTCGCTACTCGTTTCTTCTTGCGATCCCCGCCGTTTTCGCGAGTGGGCTGTACCAGGTCTACAAGGGCTTTACGTGCGACCCGGCAACCGGAGACGTCTGTGTTCCCGAGGTCTTTGGCCCCGTCGAGACGATCGTCGCGACCCTCATCGCGGGCGTTGTCGGCTTCGTCGTCATCGCGTTCTTTATGAGCTACATCTCGAAGCGCTCGTTCTTGCCCTTCGTGATCTACCGCATTCTGCTGGGCGCCGTTCTCATCGTCTTACTGTCAATGGGCGTTCTCGCCGCCTAGAACACCGCGTTCGGGTCTACTGTGAAAAGACACCACAGCCGGAGGGAAGCCCGTGACCGCGTTCGACCGCGCACGACTCGCCCTCGCGACGTCATTCGACAGCGGCACGAGCCTGTGTGATCCGTTTATGGGGCTCTTTCCCGTCGACGGCGCTGCTGTTTCACTTCTCGGCGAGCGTGTCGGGCAGTCCACCGTCTGCTCGAGCAGTGACACGGCAGCGCGACTCGACGAGATTCAGCTCGACTCTGGCGACGGTCCCTGCTGGCAGGCGATGAGCACACGAACGACGGTTGTTGCAGCCGACATCCGAGCGATGCCTGATTCGTCCTGGCCAGGTTTTCTCGACACCCTGCGATCCGATCCGATCGCCGGCGATGTCGGGTCGATGTACGCGCTTCCACTGACGGTGGGCGCGCTGGAGATCGGCGCCATTGACCTCTTTTCGTCAGAGACCGGAGTGCTCACGCGCCCGCAGCTCAAAGAGGCAACGACTCTCGCTCGCATCGCGGCGTGGCAGGTTTTGCGACGAGTTCTCTCTGAAGAGGTGGATGGCGCGCACGCGGGTGGCCCTCGACGCGAGGTGCACCAGGCGACCGGAATGGTGCTTGCCCAACTCAATGTCTCGGCTCACGACGCGGAGCTGATGCTTCGCGCTCACGCCTTTGCGACGGGCCGCACAGTGCTCGACATCGCAACGGATGTGATCGAACGCCGCTTGGACTTCTCGCGAGAGGAGTGACAGATGCGAAAAAGTGCTCACTGCTACGACTCGCGAGAGTACAATTGCGGGCATGGTTGGCCAGAACAGGGAAAGCCGTCTCGCCACCACATTCGTGCGACTCGCCGACACCCTTGTGGTGGGTTTTGACATGGTCGACCTGCTGCAGTCGCTCGTAGAAACCTCTGCCGATCTTCTCGATCGATCGGCGGCCGGTCTTGTGCTGTCTGACGGAAACGCGCAGCTCGAGCCCGTGGCCTCAACCAGCGAAGAGATCGCCCGCATTGAACTGCTCGCCGTTCGTTCCGGCGAAGGACCAAGCATTGCCTGCGTCGCGTCGGGTCTTCCCGTGGCGATAGACGATCTCGCCGACGACGTGCATTGGCCCGCCTTCAGCAGCTACGCGCAGTCACTGGGTTACGCCTCCGTCTACACGGTTCCGCTGCGCCTGCGGAAAACGGTAATTGGCGCCCTCTCGGTCTATGGAGAGCAGGCGGGGCCGCTCGCGAGCGCCGATGCGGCGATCGCACAGAGCCTTGCCGACATCGCGACGATCAGCATTCTTCAAGAGCGAGCCCTGCGCGAAAGCGGCATCGCCGTCGAGCAACTGCAGCATGCCCTCAACAGCCGCGTCATCATCGAGCAGGCCAAGGGTGTCGTCGCCTATGTACGAAGCGTAGGCATGGATGACGCGTTCACCCTGATGCGCGAATACGCACGCTCGAACAACGTGCCGTTACGCGAGGTCGCGTCGCGCATCGTTGAGCGCTCGCTGACAATTTAGTGGGAGGCACGTAGACGGAGTATTCTGTAAACGTGCCCCGGACCCCGGCGCGACGGCCTATCTGGCCACTTGCGAAGGGTTGAGTGCCATGGATGACTCCACGGACAACAGCACCGCCGACTCGATCGAAGTCGTGACCGTGCGCACGCTCGCGCACGCCCAGCCTTTCACCGACGAAGAGGCCGCAGAGTTCAGAACAGAGGCGGAGAAGCACGACTCGCTCTGAATGACGCCGAGGTTTTCGTACGGCCGTGAACGGCCTACTGTCTCGTTGGTTGAGTAGCGAGCGCCAGCGAGCGTATCGAAACCAGGTTTTGGTACGGCCGTGAGCGGCCTACTGTCCTGTTGGTTGAGTAGCGAGCGCCAGCGAGCGTATCGAAACCCGGTTTTGATACGGCCGTGAACGGCCTACTGTCCTGTTGGTTGAGTAGCGAGCGCCAGCGAGCGTATCGAAACCCGGTTTCGATACGGCCGTGAACGGCCTACTCAACCAGCGAGAGTTCCTAGCGCGGGGGATCCCCGGCCTTGCCACCGCTGTCGGGCTTGCCGTCTTCGCGACGCAGGTACTTTTCGAATTCCTGGGCGATGGCTTCACCGCTCGCCTCGGGGGAGTCGACGGTGTCGCGCGCTTGCTCCAGCTGCTCGATGTATGTAGACATGTCGTCGTCGTCTGAGGCCAGCGCGTCGATGCCGGTCTCCCATGCCGCAGCCTCGTCGACGAGGTCGCCGCGGGGAATCACGACGTCAACGATCTCTTCGAGCTTGTCGATGAGCGCGAGGGTTGCCTTGGGCGATGGCGCGTTGTGAACGTAGTGGGGAACCGACGCCCAGATCGAGAGCGTGGGGATTCCCGCGTTCTCGGCGGCCGCCGAGAGAACAGAGAGGATGCCGACCGGTCCTTCGTAGGTGCTGCGCTCGACGCTGAGTTCTTCGCGAACTTCCGCGTTTTCGCTGCTCACGAAGACCGAAATGGGCCGGGTGTGCGGAACATCGGCGAGCATCGCGCCGAGAAAAATCACCGACGTGATCTCGTTTGCTTCGATCGTCTCGAGAATCTCGGTGGTAAAGGTTTTCCATCCTCGGCTGGGCTCAGTGCCCACGAGCAGGTACACGTTGTTGCCGTTGTCGCCGGTGACATCGAGGTCGGCGTCTGTTGCGAGCCCGGCCGTGTGCGACTCGAGCGGCGAGACGGGGCCGTACATCGCGACTGTTGGCCAAATGATGCGGCGGTTGCCGTCGTCATCGAGCGCAGCAGTCGGACGATTGAACTGATAGTCGAAGTAGTCCTCGGGGTCTACCTCGGTGAGCGGCACAAGGTCGAGTTGGTCGCGAAGCGTGCGCACCGCGTTGCTCGCGGCCTCACCGGCGTCGTTCCAGCCTTCGAACGCCACAACGAGAAGTCGACCGCTCGCGAACTCCGTCTTGTCTGCCACTGATAAACCTCCGTGCGATCGGCAGTTGAATAACACCGACCTCAGTCAAGAATAGAACCGCCGGGGCTCTCGCGTAGACTCGCCCGTTGTGACTTTCTCTGCGCCAGCGGCCGTTCTGTGGGACATGGACGGCACCATCATCGATTCCGAGCAGTACTGGATGGCGGCCGAAACCACTCTTGTCGAGAGCTGGGGCGGCACCTGGACCCACGACGATGGCCTGACCCTCGTCGGTTCTGGAATGTGGCACACCGCCCGGGTTATGCAGTCCCGAGGTGTGGACCTCGCTGAGCAGCCCATCATCGACATCCTCACCGACTCGGTGCTGGGCAACATTGCTCGCGAGGTGCCGTGGCGACCAGGGGCACGCGAACTTCTTCTGGCCCTGAGCCGGGCCGGAATGCCCCAGGCACTCGTAACAATGTCTGAGCGCCCACTTGCAGAGCTCGTGGCCAGCGCGATCGACTTCGCGCCCTTCTCTGCGATCGTGTCGAGCAATGACGTCACCCACGCAAAACCGCACCCGGAGCCCTATCTTCTCGGCGCCGGCCAGCTTGGAATCGCGATTGCGGACTGTGTTGCGATCGAAGACTCAGAGCCCGGTGTCGCGTCGGCCGTTGCATCCGGCGCTGTGACGATCGGTATTCCGCACACTGTTTCGCTCGTCGACGCGCAGGCGCACACTATTTGGAACACCCTCGTTGGCCGCACACCCGCCGACGTCGCTGAAGTCTTTGTGAAAGGACGCGCATCATGACCCAGGCCTACCGTCAACAAAACGGACCGTTCCGAGCGGGCGACCGTGTGCAGCTCACCGGCCCAAAGGGCAAGCTCAACACGATCTCACTGCAGGCTGGTGGCGAGTTTCACACGCACCGCGGCGTTCTTCAGCACGACGCGATCATCGGCCAGCCCGACGCGTCTGTTGTGCTCAGTTCGAACGAGATCGAGTACCTCGCCCTTCGTCCGTTGCTCACCGATTTCGTGATGTCGATGCCGCGCGGCGCGGCAATTATTTATCCAAAGGATGCCGCGCAGATCATTGGCGCCGCTGACATCTTTCCGGGTGCTCGTGTCGTAGAGGCCGGCGTTGGCTCCGGAGCTCTCTCGCTCTGGCTTCTTCGCGCGATCGGCCAGGATGGCCACCTGCACTCGTTCGAGCGCCGCGAAGAGTTCTCGACGGTTGCTCGAGCGAACGTCGTCGGTTTTCTCGGCGCAGAGCCTGCTAACTGGGACATCACGATCGGCGACCTTACGCACACCCTGGGTGACGTCGTCGAGCCTGGAACGGCCGACCGCGTTGTTCTCGACATGCTCGCGCCCTGGGAGTGCCTCGACGCAGTCTCTGACGCGCTGGCTCCCGGGGGAGTGCTTCTCTGCTACATCGCGACTGTCACCCAGTTGTCGCGCGTCGCAGAAGCGATTCGCGGAACGGGCAACTTCACCGACCCCGACTCGAACGAAACCATAATTCGTGGATGGCACGTGGAGGGCCTTGCGGTTCGCCCCGACCATCGCATGATCGGTCACACCGGTTTTCTGCTGACGGCCCGCCGGTTGGCGCCGGGGGCAGTGCTTCCCGAGCTCAAGCGACGCGCATCCAAGTCTGATTTCTCCGATGCCGACGTCGAGGCCTGGACTCCCGGCTCGCTGGGGGAGCGCTCGACGAGCGACAAGCGCCTGCGCAAGACGGCGCGCATCGCGACGCAGGTCGCCGAGGCCTCCGCTCAAGCGGCAAGTGAGAGCAACGGAGCCGAGTAGAGTTGTCTGGTTCCCCTGGCTCGAAAGAAAGAGGCGCCGTGCGCACGATTTCCGCACTCGTCGTGGCCACCGGCCTCGTGATTTCCCTCGCAGCGTGCAGCAGCACTCCCGCAGAGCAGCTTGCGGCGTGCTCGCCTGCTGTTGCATCGGGCAGTGTCTCCGACCTCGTTTCGACGACCGGTGCACACTCGGCAGAGCCGACGGTCGCGTTCCCGACACCGCTCGTCGCCAAGTCGACGCAGCGCACACTCGAGTCGACCGGCGACGGCGCGATCCTCAGCGACGGTGACATGGCCGAGATTCAGCTGACCCAGGTCAACGGCGCTGATGCCGCAGTTATCGGTTCGAGCTACGCCTCAGGGTCGCAGCTGTACCCGGTGGGCGACGAAGACTTCATCGCCGAGATCCTTGCCTGCACACCGGTTGGTTCGCGCATCGTCGCGACGGTTCCGGTGAGCGAGTTCGCCGAGACGACTGACAAGGCAGCAACAGCCGTCTTCGTCATCGACGTGCTCGACGGCTTCAAGGGCAAGGCGAACGGCACTCCGCAGCTCGGCCAGAACGGCCTTCCGTCGATCGTCACGGCACCCGACGGAACGCCCGGTTACACGTTCACCGGCGGTGACGCACCCGAGAAGCTCCGCACAGAGCTGCTGCAGAAGGGCGACGGCGCGAAGGTTGCCGAGGGCGACAAGATCGTTATCCAGTTCACCGGTGTGACCTGGACCGACGAGACAAAGCTCACGTCGACCTGGGATTCGCGCCCGCTGCGCACAAACGCGAGCGGCGAAGACACCGTCGACAACGATGCCGGCCTCTACTTTCCCGGAACCGCAAAGCTCGAACTCGTCGGCCAGACGGTGGGCAGCCAGCTCATTATCGCGGTTCCCGCTGCATTCGGCTTCGAGGGTGGCGGCGGAATTGCCGAGGGTGAGACAGTTGTCTACGTCGTCGATATTCTTGCGATCCAGAAGTAACCTGCCGGCTGTAGCCTTCCTGTAGCAAAATAGGCTAGCGCAGCAGAACCGACACTGGCCGGGTGTCCACACACCAGAGGATTTGTCTCGTGCCGAATGACGCTTCACAGTCAAGGGTTCCCGTCGAGGAGCGGCTCTTCAGCCTCGTCCTCGCCCTTCTCGCGACCGAAAACGGCCTGACGAAGACCGAGATCCTTTCGACAGTGCAGGGCTACCGCCAAAGCTTTGATCACACCGGCGACAACGCCAACCTCGAGCGCAAGTTCGAGCGCGACAAAGACGACATTCGCGAACTCGGTGTGCCGCTCGAGACTGTTCAGGCTCCTGGAGACCCCGGCAACAACCAGAATCTTCGCTATCGCATCCCGCGCGGCGCCTACGAGCTGCCCGCCGAGATCAGCTTCTCGGCAGAGGAGACAACGCTGCTCAACCTCGCGGCGATGGTCTGGCGCGAGGGTTCGCTCTCGGCAGAGTCGCGACGTGCACTGATCAAGTTGCGCTCCCTCGGCGTATCGGCCGACGAACCGGTCATCGGCTACGCGCCGCGGCTGCGGGTGAGGGATGCCGCGTTCGAACCCTTGAACGCCGCGCTCGGCCGCAACGCTCTTGTGCGCTTCGCGTACCTCAAGCCCGGCGAGGCAGAGGCTCGCGTACGCGAGGTCGCGCCGCTGGCACTCGTTCAGCACCAGGGCCGCTGGCACCTCTGGGCGGAGGAGCCGGGCAACCCGGTTCGCAAGACTTTTCTCCTGCGCCGAATTGTGAGCAGAGTTGAGACCACCGGAAAGCTGTTCGAAGCCCCGGAGGGCGATCTCTCTGCTGTTGCACTGCGCGATCTCGAAGACGTGTGGAATCGCAACACGGCTGTCGTCGAGGTCGAAGCGGGATCGGATGCCGCGACCCGACTGCACAAGCGCCGCGGCACCGTCGAGACGGCCCCTGGCACGCTTGCGCTGCACTATGCCGACGCCAACATCCTCGCCGACGAACTCGCGGGCTTTGGCCCCGAGGTGCTTGTTGTCTCGCCTTCGACCCTGCGCGACGCGGTGCGCACCCGCCTCGAGAGAACGGTTGCCGACCATGGCTAATCTGCCCCGTAAGAGCGCGCCCATGCAGGCGGGCGACAAGCTCACCTTTCTGCTCTCCCTTGTTCCGTTCCTCATCGAGCGCGATCGCGTCAGTGTCACAGAGACGGCAGAGCACTTCGGCGTCAAGCCTCAGTTCATTCGCGAGTCGGTTCGCCTCATCGCCGTTTCCGGCGTGCCGGGGGAGACCAGCACCTACCAGTCAGAAGATCTGTTCGACATCGCGTGGGACGACTTCGACGACAATGACTTCATCACGCTGACCAATCAGGTCGCGATCGACGATTCACCGCGGTTCTCGGCCCGCGAGGCTTCCGCGCTCATCGCCGGGCTGCAATATCTGTCGTCGCTCCCCGAGAACTCGGATCGCGCCGCCGTCGCGTCGCTCGCATCCAAACTGTCGCTGGGGGCGTCCGGAGTGCCGAGCCAGGTTGCAGTGGAAGACAGCGAGACCGATACGACCCTCGCGCTCATTCGTGAGTCGGTTGCCGCGGGTGTGCAGCTTGAGTTCGATTACCGCGGCGCTGTCGGCGAACTCGAGCGTCGTCGCATCGACCCGCTGCGCATCGAGTCGGTCGACGCCGACTGGTACGTGCGCGGATGGTGCCACCTGCGCGAAGCAGTGCGCACGTTCCGTCTCGACCGCATCTCTGACCCGGTTGTGACGAGCGAGCCGATCAGCCACGCTGCGGCAGACGTTGCTCTGCCCGACACCCTCTTCGAGGCTTCCGACGACGACCTCGTTGTCACGATCGACGTCGCGAGCGCCGCAGAGCCTCTGCTCGGCGACTACGTTCCCGACGGAGCGCAGCGCACGGAAAAAGACGGTCGGGTGCGCACAACAATTCGTGTGTCGCACTATCACGGCCTCAAGCGTCTCATCGGCAGCATGCCCGGCGTCGCGACTGTCGTCGACCCGCCAGAGGCACGCGAGGCGATCGCGGCCTGGGCCGCTGCGGGGGCAGCGCGTTACAAATGACAGCCGCGATCTGGATCGTCTCGAGCGTTGCACTCGTCGCTCTGCTTGCGTACACGGTTGTTCGCGTCATCCGTGGCGGCATCCGCATCTTCGTCGATTTCAGCGAACTCGCCGACACAACGGCGCAACTCGACAACGTGCAGGTGACGCGCGATCTTGAACGCCCCGTGCAGTCCGTTTTGTTGCCCTATAAGGATGTCAGGCAGGCCCACCACGAGCATTCGACGGCACGAGGCCAGCGCAAGGCCGATCGGCGTGCGGCACGCCACGCTCGCGCGCGGGCGCTTACGAGTGCCGAAGCATCCACTCTGAAAGCACCTCAGGCACGTTCGAGGTAAACTTCTCGAAACGCAATCGATCACAAAGGGCGTACACCATGCTTCAAGGACTCACAGGCTGGCATCTTGTGCTCGTTTTGGCGATCGTTCTTCTCCTTTTCGGTGCACCCCGCCTTCCCGCTCTCGCCCGAAGCATCGGCCAGTCGATGAAGATCTTCCGCAGCGAAGTCAAGACAGAGCCGAAAGACGACGACGCTACGAGCGATGTCGCAGAAGCTCCCACCGCCAAGAAGACTGAGTCATAAGCCCGCATGGCTAGACGCCCGAAGAAGGGCGGCAATCCAGAGCGGCGGATGTCGCTCGGTGAACATCTCGTAGAACTTCGCAAGAGACTCACGATTGCCGCAATCGGCATTCTTCTCGCTGCCATCGGCGGCTTTATCCTCTCTGACCGGGTCATCGAGTTTCTGCTGATCCCAATCGCGGAGGTCGCAAACGACCGCAAGATCCTGCTGTCGTACACGACGCTCACCGAGCAGTTCGACCTCAAGTTTCAGATCGCCATCGTGCTCGGCATTCTCATCTCGAGCCCCGTGTGGCTGTACCAAATCTTCGCGTTCTTCGTTCCGGGTCTCACCGGGCGCGAGAAGCGATACACCTTCGGCTTCTTCTTCTCAGCGGTGCCGTTGTTTCTTGGCGGCGCTGCCGTCGGTTTTCTCATCTTTCCGCACATGGTCGCCCTGCTCACGAGCTTCAACGGCTCGTCTCTCGCCGTGACCTATCTGAGCGCGCGCCCCTACTACGACTTTGTGATGAAGCTCGTGCTCGCCTGCGGAATCGCCTTTGTTCTCCCGGTCTTTTTAGTTCTGCTCAACTTCGTTGGCGTTCTGACCGCTGTGACGATTCTCAAGGGCTGGCGCGTCGCGATTCTCGTCATCACCCTGTTCTGCGCGTTGGCGACACCCTCGGCCGACATCGTCTCGATGTTTGTTCTCGCGATTCCGATGGTCATCCTGTACTTCGCCGCCGCCGGTGTTGCCTGGATTCACGATCGCGGAGTCGCGCGCCGCAATGCCAAACTCGAGACGGAATTCAGCGTATGACCGACCAGCAGTTGAGCCCCGCAGAGCGTTTTGCAGCCGCGAAGAAGCGCACAGGACATCCACTCGTCGAGGCCTTTCGTGCCGCTCAGGCCTTTGATCTCGACCCGTTCCAGCGCGAGGCGTGCCAGGTGCTCGAGGGTGGCAAGAGTGTGCTCGTTGCGGCGCCCACCGGCGCGGGCAAAACGATCATCGCCGAGTTCGCCATCTATATGGCAATGCAGCAGCCGCGAGCGAAGGTCTTCTACACGGCGCCGATGAAGGCACTGAGTAACCAAAAGTTTCAAGAGCTCACCGCCGAGTACGGCGCGGAATCTGTGGGTCTGCTCACGGGCGATACAAACATCAACTCTGGCGCGCGCATCGTTGTGATGACGACCGAGGTGCTGCGTAACATGCTGTACGCCAACTCCGACCTGCTCACCAACCTCGCGTACGTCGTTATGGACGAGGTGCACTTCCTTGCCGACCGGTTCCGCGGGGCCGTGTGGGAAGAAGTGATCATCCACCTGCCGCAGCACGTGAAGATGGTGTCGCTGAGCGCAACGGTGTCGAATGCCGAGGAGTTCGGTGACTGGCTGCAGGCGGTGCGCGGCGACACCGACGTGATCGTGTCAGAAGAGCGCCCGGTTCCTCTCGAACAGCACGTGCTCGTGCGCTCGAAGATGATGGATCTTTTCGACTCCTCGGGGCTCGCCGCCACCAACCGGGTCAATCCCGAACTCGTACGGCTCGCGGCAAGCGGAGGTCGCAACGAACGCGGCCGCGCTGCCCTCGACAGCAACCGTCGTCATCCAGGGCGCAACCCCGGTCAGAACCGCCATTTCGAGGGCGGCAAGATGGATCGCTCCGAGATCGTCGCGTTGCTCGACGGCAAAAACATGCTGCCCGCCGTGTTCTTCCTCTTCAGCCGCGTGGGTTGCGACCAGGCGGTGCGCCAGGTGCTCAAGGCCGGCGTGCGGCTCACCCAGAAGCACGAGCGCGACGAGATTCGCGCGATAGTCGAAGACCGCTGCCGCACGCTTCTCGACGAAGACCTGGGCGTGCTGGGCTACTACGAGTGGCTCGACGGTCTCGAACGAGGGGTCGCCGCACACCACGCCGGAATGCTTCCGGCGTTCAAAGAGGTCGTAGAAGAGCTCTTCCAGAAGAAGCTCGTCAAGGCAGTCTTCGCAACCGAGACCCTCGCGCTGGGCATCAACATGCCCGCGCGCACCGTTGTGCTCGAGAAGCTCGAGAAGTTCAACGGCGAGGCCCGCGTTCCGATCACACCGGGCGAGTACACGCAGCTCACCGGTCGCGCCGGTCGCCGCGGAATCGACGTCGAGGGCCACTCGCTCATCCAATGGGCTGTCGGACTCGACCCGCAGGCTGTCGCTTCACTCGCTAGTCGGCGCACGTACCCGCTCAACTCGAGCTTCAAGCCGACCTACAACATGGCAGTCAACCTCATCGACCAGTTCGGCCGCGAGCGCACGCGCGAGATTCTCGAGTCGAGCTTCGCGCAGTTCCAGGCCGACCGCGCAGTCGTCGACCTCGCGCAGAAGGTGCGCCAGCAGCAGACGTCACTCGACGGCTACGCGACGAAGATGAACTGTCACCTCGGCGACTTCGTCGAGTACTCCGGAATCCGCCGCGAACTGAGCGACCTCGAACGCAAGGGCGCCGGCCGGGCCGACGTCGAAAGTCGCGGTCAGCGAGAGCGCCGACAGCACCAGCTGAACTCCCTGCGCAAGCGCATGAAGGCTCATCCCTGCCACACCTGCCCCGACCGCGAACAGCACGCACGATGGGCAGAGCGCTGGTGGAAGCTCAAGCGCGAGACCGACCGTCTCACAAGCGAGATTCGCGGCCGCACGGGCGCGGTCGCAAAGGTCTTTGACCGTGTCACCGACATTCTTATGACGCTCGGCTATCTCGTCACCGACGATGGCGTTGTCAGCCTTGCTCCAGCGGGACGGATGCTTCGGCGCATCTACGGCGAACGCGACCTGCTGGTTGCCGAATCCCTGCGGCTCGGGCTCTGGAATGACCTTGACGCGGCTTCCCTCGCCGCCATGGCCTGCTCTCTCGTCTATGAACCGCGACGCGACGAGGGCCAGCTCGGCGACGCCTACCTGCCGCGCGGAAACTTCCGTGAGGCCTTCGACGAGACAGGCAACCTCTGGGCGCGGCTCGACGACCTCGAGCGCGACTCGAAACTTCCGGGAACGCAGCCCCTGTCGACCGGCCTGTGCCTCGCCATGTATCGCTGGGCTCAGGGCGCGCGGCTCGACACGGTACTGGCAGAGGCCGACATGGCAGCGGGAGACTTCGTTCGCGTCACAAAGCAGACAATCGACCTTCTCGACCAGCTCTCGGTCGTCGCCGACATTCCCGTTGGTGGCACCGCTCGCAAGGCACTCGATGCAATCCGTCGCGGCATTGTTGCCTACAGCTCGGTCGCATAGGCTCCCGTGATGCCCGATACGCGCTCAGCGCTGCCCGACCAGCGCCCACTGCTGCCCATCTGGGCTGCCATCGCTGTTGCAGCGGGCTCCGGTCCGATTCTCGACGCCGCATTCCCAGACGGCAACTGGTGGCCTCTCGCCTACGTCGGAATTGCTCTCGTTCTCGTCGCACTGATCGGCCGTCGCGCCGGCACTGGTGCTCTCGTCGGCTTCATCGCCGGGCTGTCGTTTTACCTGTGCCACATCGAGTGGGCGTCGTTGTTTCTCGGCTTTCTGCCGATGACCGCGCTCTCGGTGCTCGAGTCGCTGTTCTTCGCGCTCGGCGCTCTCACGATCACGCTTGCGTATCGCTGGCTGCCGCGGGCATTCCCGAGCGCGACGGGGCGCCTACTGCTGCTGCCCGTCGTCGTGGCCGGTCTCTGGACCGCACGCGAAGCCATCGCAAGCGTCTGGCCGTATGGCGGCTTTGCGTGGGGCCGCGTCGCGCTCTCGCAGTCTGAGAGCCCCATTCGCGAGCTCTTCGGCTGGCTCGGCATCTCTGGCGTGAGTTTTGTGATGGTGTTGCTCGTTGCGCTCACCATCGAATGCGTGAGATCGGCAGAGCTACGCAAGGTCGCTATCGCCGTGCTTGCTGCGGGTGTTGTGCTTGTTGTACCCGCGTGGCCGACACCGACCGACGGCTCGATGCGAGTGCTCGCCGTTCAGGGCAACGGCCCCGCCGGCTACTTCGATGAACGCGAGTATGGCGACCTGCTGCGGGCGCAGCTCGAAGCCACACAGCCCTTCGTCGGCGAAGACGTGGACGTCGTCGTCTGGCCAGAGGGCGCTTCGGAATACTCGCCACTCACGACCCAGGTCGGCGCGAACGCGTTTGACGACGTGAGCGAGACCTTTGACGCTCCACTCATCGGCTGGGCCGTGACAGAGCGCGGAGAGCAGATCTTCAACACGTCGATCCTCTGGAAAGCGGGAGAGGGACAGCTCGACTACTACGACAAGCAGCACCCGATCCCGTTCGGCGAGTACGTGCCCGATCGCGCGTTCTGGCGCCCCTTTGCGCCCGATCTGATCGACCTCATCGGGCGTGAGTACACACCCGGCACTACCGACACCGTGTACGACGTTGACGGGGTAATGGTCGGGGTCAACATTTGCTTCGATATCTCTGACGACACCATTCTCGGCAACAGCGTTCGCGACGGCGCGCAGGTCATCTTTGCGCAGAGCAACAACGGCGACTTCGGCTACACAGACGAAAGTGTGCAGCAACTCGCGATCGCCCGTATTCGCGCGATGGAGTTCGGTCGCAGTGTCGTCAACGTTTCGACGGTCGGAACGAGCGCGGTAATCGGCCCCGACGGCGTGACGATCAACGAGCTTGACGACCACACGGTGGGCGGCATGCTCAACGACGTGCCGCTTTCCAGCGCCGTTACCCCTGCCGCTGTCGCCGGAAAGTGGATCGAGTGGCTTGCCTCAGCGCTCGGGCTCGCGGGCCTCGCTATTGCTGGATTCCGAATCCGTTCTTCGCGCGCCAGCCAAAGAAAATAGCCCCGTCCTCGGCTCCGTAAGGAACCAGGACGAGGCTAAGAACTCTAGATGCTATCGACTAAGCGCCGATCTTCTGCTGTCCACGACGAGCGCGAAGGTAGTCGAGGCGCTCCTGAAGGAGTTCCTCGAGTTCCGCACGCGTGCGACGCTCAAGCAGCATGTCCCAGTGGCTACGGGGGATCTTGGTCTCTACCTCTTCAGAGACGACGGGAACACCGTCGCCGTCGAGAAGCACTCCCTCTTGCCCGCTCTTCGCGGACTCCCACACACCGGGAATTTCGGCATCGGCAGCGAAAACAACCTCGAAGGTCTCACCATCTGCCGTGCGGTACGTGCTCTTCTTTCGCGGGGAAAACTCGACGCCAACTTCGCTCTGTAAGCTCTGGGTTCCGAGTCTCATGCCGCGCAAACTACGGTCCGCCATTGTGTGGCCTCCTTTTATTACTTGCGGTTCATACGAATTTATAAACCCGCCACCTGTGCGTATCCTTCCAACCGCGCCACAAACGGGTTTCGTTCACAGCACAGTCACAGTTAGGTGACCCGTGAGCGTAGCACTCCGAGAGCGAGGTCAGAGCGGTCTGTGACCAGGCCGTCGGCTCCCAAATCGAGCAAGCGATTCATGGATGTCGCGTCGTTGATCGTCCAGAAATGAACCTCGACGCCCGCACGCTGAAACCGGCTTATCGTGCGGGCGTTCGCGACCGTGAGACCGAGGGCGCGTTCGGGCACCTGCACGGCGTCGACCCTGCGCAGCACGAAGCGCAGCAGGGGAGTGGCGCCGAGCTTGGCAAGCAGAAGGGCGACAACGAAGAGCGCACCGGAGGCGCTCGTCGCGACACCGGGCAGGCCCGCGATCGCGACGCGTCGCCGCGCTCCGCTGAACGATGTCACGAGCACCCGGTCGACGGCGCCCGCGGCCTGGATGGCCGCGATAGTCGGGGCCGCGGCATCCATGGATTTAATATCGATGTTGAAGTGCGCGGTGGGAAATTGCGCGAGGGCCTCGGCGAGCGAACAGAAGCCTTCGCCGCCACCGAGATCAATCGCTGCGAGCTCTGCGGCGGTGAAATCGCAAACGCGCCCCGGGCGCCCCGCGACGCGATCGAGTACGTCGTCGTGGCTCACGATCGACACACCGTCGCTTGACGCGTGCACGTCGGTCTCGAGGTAGGTCAGCCCGAGCTCAACGGCGGCGCGAAAAGCGGCGAGAGTGTTTTCGGGTGCGCCAATGGCAAGTCCCCGGTGCGCGAAGACTCGCGGCCGGGGACTTGCCAGATACGGCTTA
>Ga0247805_1000197_pt1 | contig 37433 bp, 26 predicted proteins | sample UWRJL044104R1_FD_180930 | JGI IMG/M metagenome (GOLD analysis project Ga0247805, IMG submission 180930) | Plant litter microbial communities from Arlington Agricultural Research Station in Wisconsin, United States - UWRJ-L044-104R-1 | ecosystem: Environmental > Terrestrial > Plant litter >...
ATTCATTTTTGGACAAATAGACGGACAAGTTGTGAAGAAGAATTCCAACACATATACTTTTCCCTTATAGGAATCATTATTGATTGTTTTGTTGTCCTGGTTTGTCAATTCGAATTTTGGAGCAGGTCCAATTTTCACTAAACCACCTTCAGCATCTGAAATTGAAGAAACCTTATCCAAACGATCGGCTTTTACAACATCACTATTTTGAATACGGGAAACTATTTTTGGAACGGCGTAAATTCCGAAAATTAAAATTATAAACGAAATCCCGATGTATGACTTATTTTTAAACATAGAAATGGTATTTACAGTTGTTTGGTAGCGTTATGATTTTTCTTAAGAGCCGCACGATATTCGTAAAGAATAATCTTAAAATCATCTAACATTTCATTACTCAATTCTGAAGGATGAAAAGTATTATAACCTTCTTTATATTCTTTTTCTTCATTTCGACCTCTCAAATTTCTCTCCTTGTCAATAATATAAACATTAGGAGTTCCTGCATTAGCATCTAATTTACCAACTAATTTAAGTTGGCTATAATAGGTTTGAATTTCTTCTGGAGAAGCAAAAACAAAATGCCATTGAGAAACATCTGTAAAATCATCAAAAGCATCCAGAATGTTCTTTACATCCTTTTGAGTTCCTAAAGGACAAACCATCACAAATTGCAAATCTTTAAAGCCGTGGTATCTTTGATAGATTTTTTCATTCAAGTTAAACAAGTTCCCTCTGTTTTTCAAAATATCAGTTCCAGAAAAACCTAAGATGGTAATTTTATTATTCAAAGTTACTTTTTCCCCTCTTAACGATTCCCAATTTCCTAAATCGGCAACCTTAGGCGTAATAACAGGAAGTTTTGAGAAACTATTGACTCCTGAAGCAAAAAACAGATAAGCAACAATGGGTAAAACGAAGAGTACAAAAAGAACAATATTTTTTTTCATCAGAGAAAATAATTTTAAATGCAAAAATAAAAAAAGGCACGCAATGCGTGCCCTTTTTTTGAATTAATATAGTGTTAAAAATTCCATTTAATAATTGAATCTTTAAAAACCCCATAAATATAATGCCCTTCAGTCAACAGAATGAAAAGTAAGTATAAGACAAGAAAAATAACTGTTGAAACAATAGACCATCTAAGACTTGCTGTTTCACCTTCAAGGTGCATGAAAGCCCAAACAATGTAATATGCCTTAAAGATAGTAAGTGCATAAAAAATCCAGTTTAACAAACTTAAACCAAGGAAATGGCTGAAGTGTAAAGAATCAGGTTTGTAAATACCTAAAATAACCTCTATAATTGTAACTACTGATAAAATTCCGAATACTTTCCAGATTTTAGCTGTATTTGAAGCATGTGCGTGTGCCATAATAAATAATTTTAAAAAATTAAACTAGATAGAAAACTGTAAATACAAATACCCACACTAAATCAACAAAGTGCCAGTACAATCCAACTTTCTCCACCATTTCATAACTTTTTCTTTTCTCGTAAGTTCCAAGCAATACATTAAAGAAGATAATGATATTGATAATAACTCCAGAGAATACGTGGAATCCGTGGAAACCAGTAATAAAGAAGAAGAAATCAGCAAATAATTTATTTCCGTATTCGTTTCTAATTAAGTTAGCTCCTTCAACAACTAAAGCTGCCTGAGCTAATCTTTCTTCAGATTCTACTCTAGAAAGAACTGTTTTTTGTTTTTTATCAGTAATAACCTCAGTTCTAATTAACAAATCAGGATTAGCTTTGAAACCAGCCTGAACCTCAGCTACAGTGTATGTAGGCAAAGTTGCTTCTTCCATAAACCAAGTTCCTTGACTTCTAGACAACTGTGCTCTTTCTTGAGGTAAATGTGCAGCAAAATCAGCAAGAGCAACACGTTTTCCGTCTTTATCCACAAATTGTAATAAACTACCACCTTTTGTTTCAATAGCTCCGTACTCTCCTTTGATAAAGTTTTTCCACTCCCAAGCTTGAGAACCAACGAAAATTAAACCACCAATAATGGTTAAAAACATATACACAATTACTTTATTCTTTTTCATTTGGTGACCTGCATCAACAGCCAAAACCATTGTTACAGATGAGAAAATCAAAATAAAAGTCATTAATGCTACATAATACATAGGAGCCGCAACACCATGTAAAAATGGGAAGTGAGTAAACACTTCATCGGCCAATGGCCAAGTTTCAATAAATTTAAATCTAGAAAAACCATAAGCTGCTAGAAATCCAGAGAACGTTAAGGCATCCGATACGATAAAGAACCACATCATCATTTTACCATAACTTGCGTTCATTGGCTCATTTCCGCCTCCCCAAGTTTTTTCTTCACTATTTGCAGTAGTAACTGTCGCTTCCATAAAAGTTATTCGTTAAAAAGTTCCCAAATTTACGTTTTTTTCTTATTTAAAGAAATATAAAAATACAAATAAATAAACCCACAGGAAATCTAGAAAGTGCCAATACATTGCACCTAGTTCTATTCCAAGAGTTTGACTCGAATTGTACTTTTGTTTAAAATGATTATAAATTATAATTAAAAGTGAAATTAAGCCTCCAGCCAAGTGCAACAAGTGCATTAAGGTCACAATATACAAGAATGTAGTAGTAATTGAACTCTCTGCTCCTGTAAAATAATACCCACTATCTACTATTTGGCCAAAACCTACAAACTGTAAAACAACAAATAAAACACCTAAAGCTAATGTAGCCAAAAGCATCGTTGTAGTTTGACTTTGATTGTCTTTTTGAATGGCTTTTTTAGCCAAATGAAAGGTAACACTACAACCTATTATCGCCAATGTACTAATATAAAAAGCTGTTGGCAACTCAAAATCTTTCAACCAATCTACTCTTGACTTACTTACTACAAAAGCACTCGTTAATCCCGCAAACATCATGGTCATACTAACCATTGCAAACAACAATATCAATTTGTATGATCTTGCAGTTCTTGCCTTATGTTCATCTACTGTCATTGTAACTCCCATAACTATCTTAAAAATTTATCAATTATATAAACCAATTGTAACAATGAAATATAAGAAACACTTACTAACATCAATGTTCGAGCAGCTTTAGCCGTTTTAATTTTATAAAGCTTAACAGCATAAAACAGCATCCAAATTCCCAATAAAAACACTATTCCAGCGGCTATTGGAGAAATAAATAATTTTCCTGTATATCCAATGCAAGGCAAAAGCGATGCAATAATCAACCAAACGGTATACAAAATCACCTGCAAAGCCGTTCCTTTATCTTTTTTTCCTGTTGGCAACATAAAAATACCTGCCTTCTCATAATCTTCATACAAAAACCATCCAATTGCCCAAAAATGAGGAAATTGCCAGAAAAACTGAATTAAAAACAAAGTTCCTGCTTCAATACCAAAATTTCCTGTAGCAGCAACCCATCCTAACATAAACGGAATAGCTCCAGGAAAAGCGCCCACAAAAACCGACAAAGATGTCACCGTTTTTAATGGCGTATAAACGCTGGTATACAAAAATATTGAAATCGCCCCAAACATCGCTGTCTTAGGGTTAATCAGATACAACAATGTAAGTCCTACCAAAGTAAGTAAACTAGCTACTAACAAAGCTACATTTGGAGACATTCTTCCTGATGGCACTGGACGATTTTTAGTTCGATCCATCAAAGCATCTATATCCTTTTCAATCACCTGATTGAAAGCATTTGAAGCTCCTACCATACAATAACCACCAATACAAAGCATCAACAAAACTGACCATTGAAATGGCTGCAATTCATTAAAACCCAATAAATACCCAGCAATAGACGAAAACAACACACTAATAGCCAATCCTGCTTTTGTGATTTCTTTAAAATCCGTAAAAACCGTTTTAAGGGAAAATGTATTTGTAGTCGTATTCAATGCAGTTTCTATTAAGTTTTATAAAACTGCTGCAAAAGTAACGTAACAAAAGGGATTTGGCAAAAAACAAATCATAAAATATTGTTGAAGAAAATTCCAGGTAAAAAAATTAAAATTATACTCTTTTAATTTTCATAAACGTCTATGACTCTTTCAATTTTCTTTTTTTTGACTTTTTGTATTTATTTAGCCAAATTATAAATCCAGTAACAGGTAAAGATGCACAAACAAGGGAAGCCAAAAAAGCTAAAATTTTAGTATAAATCCCTCCAATACTCCCAACATGTAAGTCATAATTCAAAGAAGTGACACGGCTTCCAAGTTGTAAATTGTCTGAAGATTTTAATTCCTCTAATTGCCCTGTTTTTTGATTAAAAGAATAACCGTAAAAAACACCTGTTCTGTTTTTTTCCATTCTTACCTGAATAGTTTGCGGTTCAGCAATATCTTTTTCTAATCGAACCGAAAGCTGGTCGGCAGTAGGATGCTTTGTTAAAACATAATCGAAGCCATTATCCAAAATTCCAGAAGCAGTTTGTGGTATTAATGGAAATGAAAGCTTTTGTTTTTCTTTACTATCCAAAGAATTCAACTGATTACTAACTGCTTTTTTAAAAGCGGGAAAGACAAATACCAAACCTGTAAAAGCAAACAATAATGCGAAAAACAAACTGTAAAAGCCCAGAACATTATGCAAATCATAATTGAATCTTTTTTTATTGGCTTTAAAATTAATCGAAAAACTATTCTTGATTGTTTTAGGTTTCCATTTTTTTGGCCACCATAAAACAATTCCAGTAAGGCATATAATCGCAAAAAAGATTGTCGAAAAACCTACTATAAAATGACCGTACTTTTTTCCTAAAAGTAAATTCATGTGCAACTGAAGCACAATTTGAAAAAAGTTTTCTTTAGTATTTTCAACTACTTGCACATTTCCCGTATAGGGATTTACAAATACTCGTTTGTAGTACGTAAAATAATCAGAATAGAAAAAAGCATCTTTATTGGTCTTTGTCGCTCGAAAAACCCAGGTTCTATTATTTTGTGGAAAAACATCAACACGACTTATTTTTTCTCCTGGATTTAATTTTGCTTCAGCAATATTAATCAACTTACTTAATGCAATGGTTTTAGAAGGTTGTAAATTTTGCTTTTCAATAAAAAATTTTTCAGGATGAGTCATCAATTGCAACTCATCCTGAAAAACAGTAAGACATCCGGTAAGGCTAACAATTAAGACTACAAGTCCCGAGATTAAACCCAACCATTTATGTAACCATAAAAGTTTTTTTTTGAACATTCTTAAAATTTATAACGCAAATTTAAGCTAGTCGTCATACCATTACCAAGTACGTATTCTGCATTTTGAGCACGATATTGACTTACTGTTGAATAATAATTATTGTTTAATAAATTTTCCACACCTAAGTTTAATGACCAATTTTTATTAAACGAATAACTTCCTGCAAAATTAACTAAATTCACTGTCGAAATAGGTCCTTCACTATTATTATATTTCCCACTGCTGTTCAATTCAAAACGATCACGACAACCTGTATTCACCCATGATAATTGCAAATTCCAGTCGGAAGTTGGCTTGTATGTCACAAAACCCGTTGCTTTAGGCGGAGCAATACGTGATCCGTTTAGATAAACCTTACTTCCATCATCAAATTCCGCTTTTCCCTCAACATAAGAATAACTTCCTCCAAGGTTTAATTTATTAGAGAATCTATAATCTAAAGTTATTTCATATCCTTTTACATTTTCAGGTTCACGTTGTGCCACTAAATAACCACCTACATCAACTAAATTTGCACCCAATTTAGAAGTACTAATATAATAAGCTGACGTTAAAGTAAGATTGTGAATTTTACTTGAGAAACCTACTTCATAATTATTAGTAATAATTGGATCTGTTTCTAAACTTGCAATAGTATTTGCATTGGCTCTACGTAAAATTCGACCTAATTCATTAATAGCAAATGCTTGCGAAAAACTTACAAATGGATTAAAGAATTCATATTTATTAAAACGCAAACCAGCATTAAACATCGTAGCATTATACGGAATCTTACCTCCTTCTACAAAAATACTTCCCGCATTATTTGCTCCTGTTGCAATGGTATTAAAATCCTTAACACGCACTGTGGCATTTTCATAACGAATTCCTCCTTTGAAGATTAAATTTTCTAATAGATCCATTTTCAATTGTGCATAAGGAGCAATATTTAACATATCCATTTTCGGAATGTAAACACGTCCATCAACTAAATCCTGAAAAGTAACATCATTCAAAACATCAATACCATAAGTAATCTCAGAAGGCAATGAAGCAATTGTAAAAGGAGTATTCAAATTAATTCGCGTACCATTTTTAACTGAATTAATCATCGTTTGCCCAGGACCAAACCAAGCCGTTCCAGCAGTTACATAACGATTCATGGATTGAAATGAATTCATATAAGCTGACACATCCAATTGTGTATTTTCGAATAGATTATTTTTCGAAAAAGTAAACATAAAATTGTGATTGAAAGGTGTACCGGCTTCTTTACCAGGTTCTGTTCCTCGAACTCCAATTGTTGGAGTCTCTCCATAAACACCCGCCTGACTAATATATTTGGCTTTTTGAGTACTGCCATAAAAATTATAGACAACATTAAAATTAGTATGTTCGTCCATATCATAACCTAATTTCACAAAAGCATTAGCCTGATGCGAATTAGACAAACCATCTGTTTGTCCTAATGGTCTTCCTTTAGCATCTCTTTGAAGTCCTGTGTAATCATAAGATCCTCCCAAAACATAACTAAATTTATTTTTTCTTCCATTAAAAAATTGAGAAACACGATAACCAAAAGTTTCTTTACTATGAAGCGGGTTAAAAGTTGTACCAACAGTAGTTACACCTTGAAAACTATCCACCAGCGGACTTTTTTTAGTAATATAATTGATAATACCACCTCCTGAACCATTTCCATAAATAGAAGTCGCTCCTTTAATTACCTCAATACGCTCGATTGCGTTTGCATCAATAGCACGTATATCACGGGAACCGTTCATTAAAGGAGTTGATTGTGGAATTCCATCAATCAAAACCAAAACTTGTCTTCCACGCAAAGTTTGTCCTGAGTTAGTCGCTTTATTTGTTGCAGTACCTAATCCTGGAATGACATTCCCTAAAATTGAAGACAAATTAGTATTAATACTGCTTTGCTGCTGTATTTCTTTTTGAGTCATAATAGTTACCGAAGAAGGAATTGTAGCAATGTTTTCTTGTTTTCTACCCGCAGTAATTACCACTTCATCCAATTGGTTTTCGCTGTTTAAAACAATTGTAATCTCATTTTTTTCTTCCAAATTCGAAAAAGCATAAGAAAGTGATTGGTAATTTTGAGCCGAAATCAAAACAATTTTATTTTCTACCTCAGTTTTCAAAAGAGAAACTTCACCTGAAAGATTAGTTGTTCCAATTATTTTATTATTTGTAGTAATTGAAGCGTTTGCAACTGGTTTTTTTGACTCATTTTCAATTTTTAAACGAAGTGATTGTGCATTCAAACCAACAGCAAACAATACAAAAAAAGGTAACAGGAAAAATAATTTGGAATTCATTTTTTAAGCTTTTAACAAAGATAGTATCTAGTTATTTTTATTTAGATTCATTCTCGGCAAAGATAATGTTATTCTATTTTTATTCACAACAAATAGTTGTAAAATCTTGTTTACCGACTTTCCATCCTTAATTACAGCTACATTCATAAATGCAAAAACGCCACAACTCAATTGAATTGTGGCGTTTTTATTTCATATAATTTTCAAATATTAATAATCAAAATACCAGTTAAAAATATCCGAACGCAATCCAATAGAAAACCAATTGGTACTTTCTTTAAAAATAGTTGTTGTATTTTGCATTGGATTAAAATCTCGGTAAATATAACTCGCAAAAAGCTTCAAATTAGTTGATGGATTAATCAAATAACCACCTTGAATATCCGCCATGAAAAAATCAGTTTTATTTCCTTGTCCCACTTTTACACCTGAATCAGCAAAACGCTCCTCATCATAATCGCGATAGATATTTCCACCGTAATTAGAATTGGCTCCAGAACTAGCTAAATCAAGTCCGCGTACACCAACTGTAAATTTAGCATCAGCAAAAAGTCTTCCTTTGTGGTAACGTGCAATAGCTAAAAACTCACTGAAATTTCCGCCCCATTGGTGACCAATACTTTGATTATTATGTCCGTAATTCGTAATTGGATCAGAATGCGAATACACATAAGGTCGCACTCTGTTGTATTCTAATTGCAACAATAAATTAGAAACATTAAAAGCATTGTAATATTTGGCTCCTAATTGGTATCCGTATTTGTTTTTCCAGCTGTTGTCTCTTTCCTTGATATCACCTAACGAGAATTCATCTAGAATAAATTGCCCATAAAAGTTAATTTGGTTGTCCCATTTGTATTTAAAAGTCAGTCCTAAAACTGCATTTCCTGATCTCGAAGAAGAAGCAAATTCCACCGAACGATAAAAAATAATCGGGTTTACAAAACTCATATCAAAACCTCTGTCATTTGTATTATTCCAAATCACCGATTCGAAGAAACCTAAATTCAGTTTATTAGAAACATTCCAGCTCAAATAATGATTCGCCATAAATTTAGTAGCATACGTTCTATCCACAGTTACCTCTGGACGCACGTCTTTGAGCCACATAAAAGTATTGGTATATTTTAGTTTCCAAAACGTAGTATTCAACTTGAAATAAGGATACGGACTAGCGCCATCACCTTCTAACAATGAACGATAACCGTCTCCAATAAAATTCCTGCCATATCCCAATTGCAAATCCAAAAATTTACTTGGCGTAAAAGTCAAATTGGCTTCCGCCAAAGGAAAATCATATCCATCAGTTTTAAAATCTTTAGCAATTCCCACTCCTGGAATAATCGCGGGATTTCCTCCAGAAGGTTTTAGTGACTCAGCATAACGATTAAAATAATCCGCAAAACGTCCTTGGCTTTCGAAAATAGTTGTCGAAAAATTCAATTGTTTCCCTAAACCTCCTCTAAAATTAATCGCACGTGTATTTACATAAGTATTGGTCGAATTATTGCCAGAAGATTTACCTACTTGCAAATCCAACACTGGATTTACAGTAAACCAATAATCTTCTCCTCGAATTTCAACTGTATTTTCATTCCATAATTTTCTAGTCCACCAGCCCGAAGCTTTTTTCTTCAACTTTTCATTTTCCTGCTTGAAGTTGTAATATTTAGCAACTTCGGCATACGAAAATGGCTTAGAAGCGGTATGATTATTACTTCCTACCTGATTGATAGCCGAATCAAATTGCGCATAATAACTGTGCGAAAAAGGAATATTCAAATGACTTTCAAATTCCGGATTGTTGTATTTTTTATATACAATACTATCCAATTCGGTCAATTGTGGTGTTGTATTTCTAAGAACATCTGCTTTAGCTAAATTCTCTGCAGCTAAAGCTGAAGGACTTTTTAGCGGAATAGCAATTGTAATATTGTATTTAGAATATTCTGGTTTTCCATTATAAGTAGCAGCAGTAATTTTTGGAAATTTTGCAAAAACACGCTTCGTTTCAGCAATCAATTTTTCATCAACAGCATTGACATAAATTACTTTAAAAACACCATTTTCATCTACTTCAAAAAGTACTTTTACGTTTCCTTGAAAATTGTTTTGCATCAAATTTTCAGGAACAACAAAATTTTGAAAAACAAATTCCTGCACTTCATTATAAAAACAAGTCTCTAATATTTTTCCTTCTAAACTTTCACATTTTGGAAAAACCGGAAATCTTTCGGCAGTTAGCGCTACACCAGGATTCAGGTCTTTATCCTGAGCGAAAGTCAAAATCGAACTGAAACACAAAAATAAAATCAATGCGTTTTTTTTCATATTGTTTTTCATTATTATTTAATAGTCATTTGGGTTGTTTTCTCCATTTACAATTGCTTTTGCCGATGAAGTTCCTATCCGTTTTACTCCTAATTTTATCATGGCTACTGCATCTTCATAATTTCGAACTCCGCCAGCTGCTTTTACCGGAAGTGGCGATGCATTTTCTAACATCATAATTATTGAAGGAATTGTGGCGCCATTGGGTTCGTTATTTTTTGTTTTATAAAATCCAGTAGACGATTTCACAAAAACTGCCGCATAAACATCTTCTTTAAAATGAGTCATGATGGTATTTTTTATCAATGCCGATAACTGAATAATTTGTTTATCGGTTAAAGCAGCCACTTCGATAATCCATTTGATAATTTTATTATTATCCAATGCTAATTTGGTTCCGCGAAGAATTTCTTCTTTTACCAAATCTACTTTACCATTTTTAAAAGCTTCATAATTGCAAACAAAATCCAATTCGTCAGCACCATCAAGAATGGCTTGGTTGGCTTCTTCTAATTTTTCATCTATACAGGATTGTCCTTGTGGAAAATCAATTACGGTGCCTATTTGCACATTCGAATCTGACAAAGAAATCATTTGTTTGGCCACAACAACCATTTCAGGACGAATCATAATCAGCTTAAAATTTTCCTGAATGGCTTCCTGGATAAAAGTTTCTGCGACTTCCTGATTTTGGCTTTCACTAAGTCCAGCCTGCAAAGCAGTTTTTAAATAAGTGGAATCTATAAATGATCGAATATCCATTAATTGGTTGGTTTGTGCACAAAAATACATTTAAATTTTAAATGCGTTGCAGTTCTCTTTTTTGATTCGCCTGCAATTTTATAATGTTACTTATTTTGTGTCAAAAAAAAATCCCGCCGAAGCAGGATTTCTAATTTATATCGAGATTTTACTTAAAAAATCTTTCTTATCTAAAGTCGTGATCAATAAAATGGCTATCAATGATCCAGTTGTATTTGCTAGAACATCCAGAACATCTCCGCTTCTATAAACTGTAAAATAATTTTGAAATAGTTCTACTGCAATTCCAAAAACGAGTGACAGTAAAAAAACAATCCATAAAAGTTTTTTTCGACTTTGTTTATCATAATAAAAACGAAGCGCATAAAACCACAATATCATAAATACAAAATAAAAGAAAGCGTGCACAGCTTTATCCAGATACGGAATTGTTATTGCAGGAAGCTCACTTATTCGAATCAAACACATGTACAGAATAACTCCTGCCCAACCAAAAGCCGCCGCTAAACAAATTTTTTTAAGCACCTATAAGTTCTTTATATCCTTCCGCAGTTAATAAAGTATCTACTTCAGCTAAATCTGAAACTTTAATTTTGATCATCCAGCCCGCTCCGTAAGGATCAGTGTTTACTAATTCAGGATCATCTTCTAATCCAGTATTGAATTCAATAATTTCTCCAGACAAAGGAAGGAACAAATCAGAAACTGTTTTCACAGCTTCAACAGTACCAAAAACTTCATCTTTTGCTAATGTTTGATCTAAAGTTTCTACTTCTACATAAACAATATCACCCAACTCTTTTTGAGCAAAATGTGTGATTCCTACTGTTGCAATATCTCCTTCTAGGCTAACCCATTCATGGTCTTTAGTGTACTTTAAATCTGCTGGTATACTCATAATAATAGTAATTGATGTGTGATAATTATTTTATTTGGCAAATGTAACAATCTTGAGTTTAAATTTGGTTTAGATTTTGCAAATTAATTCCCAAAATTATAACGAAGCGTAAATCCAGATCGAATATTAGTTATAGGAAACGAAGTCGAGATTACCGCCTTAGAAAACGAATGGTCATAATAGAAAATAGCCGTAAGATTTCGACTGAACGAATAATCAGCAGTTACTTTCAAAGACCATAGATTTTGTCCTCCCGCTAATTGATTGTTATCATAATCTAAATAACGTACAATAGTTTGGTTGTTTCTATAAGACAAATCGGCTTTCATATTGATATCTCCTTTAATTACTCCAGTAGGATTATCAGCCAGTCTTGAAGAGAAAATAACATTCTTAAAACGATAACCTAAACCTACTATATATTCAATTCCTTTTACTTCGGTCAATAAATTATTATCAAAACTCATGGATAACGCTCGGTCTTTTTTAATCTCTGTCAGTACTTTTAACGAATTTTTCAACTCGAAATCCATTCGAACCAACGGGCTAAATTGCTCTACTAAATTGACATTCGAAATAAGTGTTTTGTTATAGAAATTTCCACCATCATCTGTTCCCGAAGGATCATTATCATAATCAAAATTAGATCGGAATTGGTTAACCGTATACGAAGCTCTGTAAGCATGTTGTAAAGAAAAACGCTTGAAATTCTTTTTAAACATACCATAACGCATCAAACCATTGTACTTTAATGTCCAGTTAGGAATAGGGAAACTTCTAAAAAGTCCTTTAGAAACACTAGTAGCATCAGCTCCAGTATAAGCAGCAATGAAAGCTGGCAACAATACCGATTGATTGTTTTTTCCAAAACCAATTGGATAACCCGCATTTGATGTATAAATTTCTCTTTTCCTTTTATCCGGATCATTGTTAGGATCTACAGCAGGGGCTGGAATTGGATTCAAATCATCACCATATCTAGGAATTGGACTTCCTGAGCCATAATAATCTTCGGCCAAACGGTTTGCAATAGTTAATCGATTAGCTCTAAAATTATCAAAAGCTGCAGACTGAGTTTCATCACTAGTTGAAAATGCCGTTTTAATTAAAACAGTCGAAATAGAGAACATTCCATAATTATAAGGGGAACGCGAATTGTAAGTTCCATCAGGAGACACATCATATTGTTCTGAATAATTTTCAGAAAATGACCGATCCATCGTCAAATCAATTTTCAAATCTGGAAACAAATCTACATTAGCCGTAGCTCTCAATACTTTGTTAGTTACCTGAGTATAATTTTGATTGAAATCCTGGTAATTAGTTAACCAACCGCTTTTAGCAGCTTCATAACGCACATCATCCTGACTACCAAAGATAAATCCTAATGACGGTCTTGAAGAACCCAGAAACCCTATACTTGGCGTATATCCTGGCAATAATGTCCCGCTATTTTCGGTATAATTAATTTGAATATTCTTAACGCTAGTCAAAACTCCCATTAAGCCATCCATAAATACATTAGCTTCCGCTTGAGGTTTCACTGGTGCACTTGTTATTTTTTGTCCTGGTTTTGGCGCAGCAGCTGGCGTTGGTCTCGCTGCTACTTTAGGTTTTTTGGAGAGACCTAAATATTTGTACAACATATCCATGTTGAAACTAGCGTTCAAATTATTGGTTCGCGCGTTTTGAACCGTATTCCCCAAATTGTAACCTGTTCCATCAACTACAATTTCAGACAAAGCATTTGCAGATTTTTGCCAGCTGTAATCCCCCGTGTAAGAATAATTCGCTTTTATAAAACTGAATAATGGAATCTTATTAATAGGAAGATCATAATTCACTACAATTTGTTGTGTGTGTCTGTTTGGATCTCCAATATCCCAATAACTGTCCCAAATAGAGAAATCTTCCATTGGCAAATCGTCCTGATCTAAATAGTTTTTCACAATATTATTGGCTGAAGCCATGTAGTTAAATTTCAACGATTTTGTCAAATTATAATTGAAACCATAATTGTAATTGAAACCAAAATTTCTTCTATACAAAGGATCCAGTTCCAGACCAGGAACATTATCCACCTGTCTAAATTGTTGACGGTTGTATTGTCTGTTAATATTAGTATTAAAAGTAACATTAGAAGGCAAGTAATTAAAATTAAAATCACTTAACATCTTCCAGTAACTACTCTTTTTCATGAATTGTGTTTTCTTGAAAGGCTCTACTGGTTTCGAATCAAAACTGTAAGCATAATCAACTGATGTACTGGCTTGCTGATCTAAATAATCTTCAATTTCGTAATCATGACGTTCCACTTTATTAAATGACTGGGAAAAAGTAAAATTCTCAGGATCGTAAACATGTGGCTTTTGTTCAGCTCCTCTTTGTTTTCTTACTCCAATAAAGTTAATGCTAGTACGCTTAGTATAATCTATGGCACGATTTCTAAGATTAGCCCTTTCATCGGCATTGTCTGTTTCGCTTAAAAGTTGTTTTAATTTTATATCCTGATTGAAAGGATCGTATTCTGGCTTGATGGTTTCTTCTCCAACACTATAATTAAACGGCAAATTAATTCCCCATTTATTAGGCAGCAATTTTCCTAAGTTCAAATTAGTTACAATATTATATTGCTGCATATCCTCTCTGCTTCTTTCATTTGGTCCTTGTTCGATAGTACCAAATCCAACAGTACTCATTTTTCCTGTGGCAGAAATGGTAGCAAAATCGGCAAAATTAGAATCCACATTCAATACCGCTGCCATTCCCCCTTTGTTATCCATTTCAGATAAACGAAGTTCATTAAACCAAACTTCTCCTTTAATATCTTTATGAGTTACTCTACTCTTAATCCCGACCATCAAAGTACGAACCATACCAAAATTTGGATTTCCTTTAATCCCTAATCTTAGTTTGTTTATTTTGCTGGCCAGACTTCCGTCTAACTGATCTTCGTCTCTATAATAAATTCCATCCAAAGGCAGTGTGTTTGGATCAATTCCCTTGGCTTCAATTTTCAAACTGGTCAATAAAGACAAAGCCAAATCAATCTCATTGGCTTGAGGCCAAACTTGCTCAGCTGTATAACTACAAATACCAGAAGTAGTTTTGGTTACTTTTAAAGGAATTTCGACTTGATAAAAGTTTTGAGTAAAATCGTTACCAAAACGGATAAATCCAACCAGCTCATCATCTTCTGTAGCAATCTCAGAAGGCAAAGATTCAGCATGTAAAAACATTTTCAGTTTGTTAAACTGACGCATGTCTACACTTACATTTTTAAAAACAGCTCTGGAATCCAAAGGCTCTAAACCATCTCCTGAAACTCTTAATGACAAAGATTGTTCGTTTTGATTAATCAACGTATTGTTATTATACAATTGTTCTCTTTGAACACCTGGAGGCGTAATATAATTTACAGGACACTTTTCGTTATTTTCCTGAATATTTACTGCCGTAACATCTAATTCAGTATTATCATCATCCACATTAGTATCATTTGGATCTAATGTACTTGTGTATCTTCTCCATTCGCCACGTACTAAATCTAAAGCTCCAAAACGAACGGTAACTTCTTCTTCAAATCCTGTCATGAACATTCTCATGAAACGAATGGATCTAAAATCTGTAATATTTCCAATTGTATTTTGAGGTATTGCCACTGGAATTTTAAACTGAATCCATCTTGAATTTGTTACTTCTCCATTTGGCAAAGTAACCTGTGTCTCTCTGGTATCAGTTACATAATTTTCTCCTTCTACCATATTCGGTTTCATATCAATGCTGTATTCATAATAAGCATTAATAGTATTCATGGTATTGTCTCTGTTAATATCCTCAACATCAGGAAGTGTAGTTGCACCACGATTAGGATCATTAATATCCACCGCAGAGTTCCCTTCTACTCCATTGTAATTTTTATAACGATCTAAAATTCCACCGTTTGTATTTAAATAATAAGTATAATCATCAGCTGCCGGATCGGGTTCGCCAGCAAAATTATTATAAATAGCACCTTCGGCACTACTTGGCAAACCATCTAAACCTACATCTTGATTCTTTCTATTATTTGGATCAGCATCAAAAGCATAAATTAATGATTGCGATGCAGGAACATCTCCCCATATTGGTTGCGGATTTACTTTTACCTGATCCGGTCCTAATCCGTTTTCATATTGTTTTCGGCCGTCTTTCAAGACATCTTCAGAGATTTCCCCTAAGTTGAAATAAATTTTACCTGTATTTGTTGGTTCTGATCTTCCATTACCCACATAAGGATCTAAAACCCAAAACTGAATGTATTCTACGTTTCCTTGTTCGAAATTCGTAGAACTTAACGAACGCATAATTCCTCCAAAATTTTCTTTGGGATACAAACTAAAATTGGCGTTATTATTATAAGGTCCTCTCTCAGATGGAAAATAAGTTAAATCTAAAGTACTAATTACCTGTGTTTGTCCCTGAGCAATATCAGTCAGAGGATACAGTTCTTCGCTAAAAATCCTTCTGGTAGAATTCAAAGAAATATCATCATTAGAAATCCCTGATGGTTTTTGAACATAGAAAACAGGATCTATGGTATACCAGGCTAATTTTGCTCTTTTATAACCATAAGTCAAATCATCGGCAGTAGCGTTGAACTCGTAAGTAGTTGGTCTTTTAGCATCTTTATTTGTTGGCGTAGATGCAAGACTCCAGGAATAAGCCGAACGCATATCGATAGTTGATTGTGAACCTTCAAAATCATCTACATACAAAGTAGATTCACCCTGAAATTGATCTGCTTTTGGTGTATCAGGTCTTAAAAATGCAATTTCTCCTCTTACCGATAAATTCGAAGGTACATCAGTATCAATATTAGGAAGCATATTTACCAATCTTGTAAAAAACGGAACCTCAGTAGAGAAATTAGTATTGAATCCAAAAATGGTATTATTAACAGATTCCTGACCATAACTCGATTTTTGAGTAAATGGCTTTTCGGTCATCTTCAAAAAGGTACCTCCTAAAGTAAAATTATCTGAGAATTTATGTTCTACATTAACTCCCATAAATCTTCTGGTTTGTTGACCAAAAATGGAATTATTTTCCAGAGAAACATTAATTGGAGTATTTGACGCCTGCAACGAAGGGTCCAGAATTTGCACTCTTCCTAGTTGGTAATTTACACTATAATCTACGCCTTCCACTAAAACTCTTCCTCCAGCAGTTACTACTACTGAACCTTGTGGCACGTTGAAGGCACCAATTGGAATTCCATCCCCAGCAGAAGATTTGTATTTACCTCTTAATAAAAATTTGTTCTTATCACTATCTTCTAATGCTTTCGCCTGAGTGACACGATACATCGAATTAAAAACATACTTTCTTTGATTGGCATTATAAGTAGTCGTGTTATTATAATTTTCTCCTGAATTTGGATTAGACAATTTGTCGAAAAGTAATTCTCCAAAAGGTTCTTTGGTCGTGAAAATAATTCGCCCGTTTTGAGTATCGATAGTCAAATTGGGAACAAAATCAAAGAAACCGTCTCCACCCACTTGACGATCATTGTTATAATTTAATTTATCCAAATTAAAAACATTCAACAACGGTGTTTCTGCCACTCTGTTTTCTGGCAACGGATTCGTTGGAAAAGGATTTCCAGTTACTGGCGTAATATAATTTAGAGGAGAAGGATCAGTATAAAGAATATTAAATCTAAAATCTTCTTGTTTTAGTTGGTAAGCACCTGGAATTTGATAGATATTTTTCATCATCAAGTTCCAAACCGGATTAGTAACATTCGTTAAATTACTTTTCAGCATTTTCAAAATCAAACTTTGTGTTACCACTGCCTGAGTCGATTGTTGCGTTCCTGTTACTAATGTTGCATCGACACCATCATTACCAAATTCCCCTACCTGATACACTTGATCACCAATAGTATATTCGTAAGAAACGGCTAAAATTTCGTCATTTGATAATCTTTGTTGTAAGGAAATATAACCCAACTGCGGATGATAAGTATACTCATTTGAAGTCAGCTTTCGAGCATTCTCCAGTTTCGAAAAATCCTGACCTTCAATTACTGATGCATTAAATCCAGAAGTAGCAGTTGCCATCTCTCGAATATTAGAATTCAACAATCCACTACCCGATTGAATTTGTGATGGATCATATTTATTATTTGCATTATCTGAAGGTGAATCTGCAGGTCGATTAAACATTCCTGTTGATGAGGCTAAAACCACCACCTCATTATCTGCTAATCCAGTCAATTGCGCTTCTCCTAAATCCTGAAGTGCAATAACATTTCTAAGATTGTTTGAAGTTGTATTAAGGCGGGTCTGTTTATTAGTAACCCAAACTTCAATTCGGGTTATTTGTACTCTACTATCTATAAAAGGATAGTTTTTTAATGCGGTATCGTATCTGTTTCTAAAATACTGAGACAAGAAAAAGTGTCTATCAGTATCATAATCCAATGCAAAAATATCATAATCCTGAAGCGTTCCGCCTCCTTGAGAAACGACAGTTTTTGTTTGGGATTTTTGTTCCGAAAAAACTCCCGTAACCATTGTTTTACCAAATTGCAATTGTGCTTTTACACCAAATAAACTCTGTGCTCCTCTAATCAGTGAGCTATTTAAAGGCATACTAACATTTCCAACTTCGATTTTCTGAATAATGTCATCTTCGGTTGGAGCGTATTCTAATTTTAGTAAATTTTGAAAAGCAAAAGTAGATTGGGTATCATAATTAGCATTTACATTCAGTCTGGTTCCTACTTTTCCCATCAGACTCATACTTATTCTTTGGTCAAAATCGAAAGCCAGATTGGATCTGTTTCTTGGAGAAAAGGAAGGATTATCTTGCCTTGTAAAACGAGCTCCCATGTCCATTTCTACAGAACCTGTAGGTTTGACATCGATAGTATTGCTTCCGAATATAGATTCGAACAAACCAGAATTTACATAATATCTTGGTAACAAATCTTTTTTATCGGCTTCACTACCTTGTTTTTTTCCATCAATTGCATCAGATTTCTTTTTGAAATAATCTCTCATCGATTCTTTCAAAACTAAGCTTTCATACTCTTTTGGAGTCAAAATAACCGGATACTTAATCGAAAATCCATCAACAGAATTAGTGTAAATATACCTATCGGTTTTGGGATCATAAGTATATGCAGCCAAAATACTCTTAGGATCTTTTATCTGAACTTTTCCTAATGAATATCCTTTTTTAGTTGTATCCTGAACTGATTCGTTTACTTGCGCCAATGATACAAAACCACATAATAAAAATGCCAAAACAATACAAATTTTATGCATACAATTGGTTTTACTGTGCTTTTATAAGCTTTTTAAAGCCTGCTTAATAATGGATTCTACAGATGCATCTGGATCCTCTTTTACAATTTTATCTATCACTTTTTCTGAAGCTTTTTTAACAAATCCTAGAACTTCTAATGCAGATAACGCTTCATCTCTATTCGTATTGCTTTGCGACATAGAAACTTCGTCCAAATCGTACAATTTCAATACTTTTTCTTTTAAATCTAAAATTACTCTTTGGGCAGTTTTGCTTCCAATCCCTTTGATAGACTGGATTGTTCCCACATCACCTGAAGCTATAGCATTAGTGATTTGTTTTGGATCTAACGATGACAACATTGTTCTTGCAATACCTGCTCCAATACCTGAAACAGATAACAACAATTTAAAAATCTCTCTTTCTGATTTCTCAACAAAACCAAAAATGGTATGTGCATCCTCCTTAATTTGAAGATAAGTAAATACTTTTATAAAATCAGTAGCAGGAAGTAAGGAATAAGTATGCAATGAAATATGAACCTCATAACCTACTCCTCCACAATCAATAACAAGCTGTGTGGGTGATTTTTCAACTAGCTTCCCTTGTAAATGTGCAATCATCTAGAAAATTATATTATTTATTTTGAATTGTTTTTTTCATCTCCTTTTCCTGAGCATCAATAACCGTAATTGCAGCCATGTTAACCATTTCCTCCACACTAGCTCCTAACTGGAAAATGTGAACTGGTTTACCCATTCCCATCATAATAGGACCTATAGAACCGGTTTTGTACAATTCTTTCATTAACTTATAAGTAATATTTCCTGAATCTAAATTTGGAAAAATCAAGGTATTTACTTTTTTTCCAGCTAATTTAGAAAATGGAAATTTTTGGTTTAGCATTTCAGAATTCAAAGCAAAATCCGCCTGAATTTCTCCATCAACAATTAAATCAGGATGATTTTCATGCAAATAAGCCACAGCATCTCTTACTTTTGATGCTCTTTGATTCGTTGAAGATCCAAAATTAGCATAAGAAACCATTGCAATAACAGGTTCAACGCCAAAAACTCTGGCTGTTTTTGCTGTCATCAAAGCAATTTTAACTAATTCTTCTGCCGAAGGATCAATATTAATTGCTGTATCCGATAAAAACATAGGTCCTCTGGAAGTCATCATCATGTTAGTTGTAGCAACAATAGAAGCATCAGAATCTTTATCAATCAATTGTAACATTGGTTTTATTACAGTAGCATAACTTCTAGTATAACCTGTTACTAAACCATCGGCTTCACCAGTATTTACCATCATGGCTGCAAAATAATTACGCTCTCGCATTAACTTTTGCGCATCTAGTAAAGAAATTCCTCTTCGTTTTCTGGATTGCCAATATGTAGTAGCATATCTATTTCTTCTCGAATTTTCCTCTTTGGTTTTAGGATCAATAATTTCAACATCAGCATCAAAACCCAATTCATCTTTTAATTCCTGAATAATTTCTTTATTTCCTAACAAAATTGGAGATGCAATTCCTTCTTCATAAACAATTTGGGCTGCTTTTAAAACATCCAAATGATCCGCTTCTGAAAACACGATGCGCTTAGGAGCCATTTTAGCCCGATTGGTAATCAATCGAACCATTTTATTATCATTCCCTAATCGTTCTACCAGCTCTTCTACATATTTATTCCAATCCAAAATAGGATTCAAAGCCACACCTGAATCCATCGCTGCTTTGGCAACAGCCGGAGAAACAACACTAATCAATCTGGGATCAAATGGTTTTGGGATAATATATTCTTTTCCAAAAACTAACTTGGTAGCACCATAAGCCACATTCACCTGCTCTGGTACAGATTGTTTTGCCAATGAAGCAAGTGCTTTTACAGCTGCCATTTTCATTTCTTCGTTAATTTTTGTTGCACGAACATCTAATGCTCCTCTAAAAATATAAGGAAATCCAAGAACATTATTCACCTGATTAGGATGATCTGATCTTCCAGTAGCCATAATAACATCCTTGCGGGTTGAAATAGCCAGATTATAATCAATTTCCGGATTAGGATTTGCCATTGCAAAAACAATTGGATTCTTAGCCATACTGGCTAACATTTCTGCTGACATAATATCTCCAGAAGACAATCCAATAAAAACATCGGCATTATTAACCGCTTCATCCAGACTAACTGGCTTGATATCCTGAGCATATTTTTGTTGTAAAACAGAAAGCGAAGGATTGTGTTTTGTTAAAACACCTTTACTATTAAACATTAAAATATTTTCTATTTTAACACCAAGTAAAACATATAAATCGGCACAAGCCAAGGCTGCAGAACCCGCTCCGGAAATCACCATTTTAATATCTTCTGGTTTTTTACCTGCCAATTCCAATGCATTGATTAAAGCCGCAGCCGAAATAATTGCAGTTCCATGTTGATCATCATGCATTACTGGAATATTCAACTCTTCAACTAATCTGCGTTCGATTTCAAAAGATTCTGGTGCTTTTATATCTTCTAAATTGATTCCTCCAAAAGTGGGAGCAATATTTTTTACGGTTTGGATAAACTCTTCTACATTTTTAGTATTGACTTCGATATCAAAAACATCAATATCTGCAAAAATCTTAAATAGCAAACCTTTTCCTTCCATTACTGGTTTAGAAGCTTCTGGACCAATATCTCCCAGACCTAAAACAGCCGTTCCGTTACTAATTACAGCAACCAGATTTCCCTTAGCTGTATATTTATAAACATTATTAACGTCTTTTGCTATTTCCAAACAAGGTTCAGCAACACCTGGAGAGTAAGCCAAAGACAAATCTCTTTGAGTAGCATAGTTCTTAGTTGGAACAACTTGAATTTTACCCGGTGTAGGTTCCGCGTGGTATAATAAGGCTTCTCTTCTTTTAGTATCTTTATCCATTATGGCAGTTTTATCTTATACACAAAGATAGAAGTCTTAACTTAAAAAGTTAACATTTTCATAATTCTTTTATAAAAAACTAATTTTTAATCCCATAAAAAAAGCCGCAATGAATTTGCAGCTTGAATGTATACTTTATAATTTAAATTAAACCTTAAGATTGTGTTCCATTAATATAAGAATCTAACAACTGAATGGTCTCTTTTTGCTTTTCAATAATCGATTTTACGACGTCTCCAATAGAAATTAATCCTATCACTTTATCATTCTCAACAACTGGTAAATGTCGAATTCTTCTTGAAATCATTAACTCCATACAATAATCCAGATCATCTGTAGGCTGAACCGTAACTACTTTACTAACCATAATTTCATTTACCAAAGTATTTTTAGAAGATTTTCCCTGAAGAACAATTTTTCGGGCATAATCCCTTTCTGATAAAATACCTTTTAGTTGGTCTTCTTCAATAATTAATATTGCACCAACATTTTTCTCTCCCATTACCTTAATAGCATCATATACGCTAATAGTGGAAACAATTGAATATACATAGTCTCCTTTTGTGCTTAATATTTGATTTACAGTCATATTGATAATTTTTAAAGAACTATAAATATAAAAAAAAATCATCAAAGAGCAGCCAGAAATAATTTATAATTTTATTTCAAAAAATTAATATTCCGTTTTAAGCCTTCAAATTTGGTTCTTTTAACAGGCGAATCTTTAAAAACAATTTTAAAAGTTTCTTCGGTCATTTCTTCCCAATCTCTTTTAGTCATCGAAAGCAAAGCAGGATTGGGATTAAACAGAGGTTCGTTATGACTTTTCGAAAATCGATTCCATGGACAAACGTCCTGACAAGTATCACAACCAAAAACCCAGTCATCAAAATGGCCTCTCATTTCGGAAGGAATATTTTCTTTAAGTTCTATCGTAAAATACGAAATACATTTACTTCCATCTACAATATAAGGCGACACAATTGCCTGTGTAGGACAAGCATCAATACAAGCAGTACAACTTCCACAATGATCTGTAGTGGCATGATCGTATTCTAAATCCAGATCAATAATCAATTCGGCAATAAAATAAAAAGAGCCTACTTTTTGCGTCAACAGATTGCTGTTTTTCCCAATCCATCCCAAACCACTTTTAGCAGCCCAGGCTTTGTCTAAAACGGGAGCAGAGTCAACAAAAACACGACCTGAAACTTCACCAATATTCTGTTGAATAGAAAAAAGCAATTCCTTTAATTTTTCTTTAATGACAAAGTGATAATCTTTACCATATGCATATTTCGAAATCTTAAAAGAATCTTGAATCTGCTCTTTTTCGGGATAATAATTCAGTAAAAGTGAAACCACGCTTTTAGCATCATCAACCAGTAATGTTGGATTAAGGCGTTTGTCGAAATTATTTTCCATATACGCCATCTGACCATTCTGGTTTTTATTCAACCAATTCTCTAATCGTGGCGCTTCTTCTTCTAAAAAACCTGCTTTAGATATACCACAAGACAAAAATCCGAGGCGTTTTGCTTCGGATTTTATGAATTGCGAGTATTTGTTTCTTAAGTCTATGATGTAAATAATAAAATGAAACCTTAAAAAAGTCCTCCCTGGATATTATTTCTAATTTTCCCTAAATGCCTATATGCTTTATCTGTAACTTCACGTCCACGTGGTGTACGCATAATAAAACCTTCCTGAATTAAAAATGGTTCATACACTTCTTCGATAGTTTCGCTACTTTCGGAAACAGCAGTTGCCAAAGTACTCAATCCTACAGGACCGCCTTTGAACTTATCAATTATAGTATTCAATATTTTATTGTCCATTTCGTCTAATCCATGTGCATCAACATTCAGCGCTTGCAATGCGTATTTCGAAATTTCAATATCAATGGTACCGTTACCTTTTATTTGTGCAAAATCACGAACTCTCCTTAATAGTGCATTGGCTATTCTAGGCGTCCCACGGCTTCTACCAGCAATTTCAATTGCTGCTTCCATAGAAATTGGCATTTTTAAAATAGAAGCACTTCTTTGTACAATGGTAGTCAATAATTCAACTGTGTAATATTGTAGTCTTGACGATATTCCAAAACGTGCCCGCATAGGAGCAGTTAAAAGTCCTGAACGAGTTGTAGCTCCAATTAAAGTAAAAGGATTCAGGTTAATCTGAACCGTTCTTGCGTTGGGTCCCGATTCAATCATGATATCAATTTTGAAATCCTCCATTGCCGAATACAAATATTCTTCGACTATAGGACTCAAACGATGAATTTCATCAATAAACAAAACATCTCTTTCCTCAAGATTAGTCAACAAACCGGCTAAATCTCCTGGCTTGTCCAATACTGGACCAGAAGTAATTTTGATACCTACTTCTAATTCATTTGCTAGAATATTAGCCAATGTAGTTTTTCCTAATCCCGGAGGGCCATGAAATAAAGTATGATCCAGAGCTTCGTTACGTTGATTTGCAGCAGCAACAAAAACCTTAAGATTTTCTAAAACCTGATCTTGACCAGCAAAATCATCAAAACTAAGCGGTCTCAATCTTTTTTCAAGATCAAGTTCTTCAGGATTGTATCCTTTTGTTGTTGGGTCTAAATTTTCATTCATGTAACAAAGATAGAAAATACAATTAAATACCAATTTTTAAAACTCCAAATTCCAAAAAGACACTAAGCCTTCTTGGAATTTGGAATTTATTAGCTCTATAAAACAATAAAGACCCTCTTTTCAGAAGGTCTTTATAAAATATTTTAGTGGTGTAAAACTGATTCACCTGGTTTCATTGGAACCGTTTGAGGTACAAAATCCTCTTCGTGTTCTGGGTTACTGTAATCGTAAGCCCAACGGTGAACTTCAGGAATTTCACCTGGCCAGTTACCATGTATATGTTCTACTGGAGTTGTCCACTCTAATGTAGTAGACTTCCAAGGATTTTGAACTGCTTTCTTACCGTAGAAAATACTACTAAAGAAGTTATACAAGAATACCAATTGAAAAACTCCTCCTACTAATGCAAAAACAGTAATCAATACGTTTACATTTTGTAAATCATCAAACAATGGGAAGTTAGTATTTGTATAATAACGTCTTGGTAAACCAGCTAATCCAATAAAGTGCATTGGGAAGAAAACTCCATAAGCACAAACTGCTGTAATCCAAAAGTGTACATAACCTAAATTCTTATTTAACATTCTTCCGAACATTTTAGGGAACCAGTGGTAAATACCAGCAAACATTCCGTAAAGTGCAGAGATACCCATTACTAAGTGAAAGTGAGCAATTACAAAATAAGTATCGTGAACGTTAATATCTAAAGTACTATCTCCTAAAATGATTCCTGTTAAACCTCCAGTGATGAAAGTAGAAACCATTCCGATAGAGAATAACATGGCAGGATTCAATTGTAAGTTACCTTTCCATAAAGTTGTAATCCAGTTAAACGCTTTTACAGCAGATGGAATTGCAATCAATAATGTTGTAAAAGTAAATACAGATCCTAAAAATGGATTCATACCTGAGATAAACATGTGGTGACCCCAAACAATTGTAGACAAGAATGCAATTGCAAGAACTGACATAATCATCGCTCTGTAACCAAAAATTGGTTTACGAGAGTTTGTTGCCATAATCTCAGAAACAAGTCCCATTGCAGGTAAGATTACGATATAAACTTCAGGGTGTCCTAAGAACCAGAATAAGTGTTCAAATAAAACAGGAGAACCACCTTGGTAATGTAAAACTTCTCCAGCAATATAAATATCAGACAAGAAGAATGATGTTCCAAAACTTCTATCGAAAATTAACAATAAAGCTGCTGACAATAATACTGGAAATGAAATAACACCAATAATAGCTGTTACAAAAAATGTCCAGATTGTAAGCGGAAGTCTAGTCATAGACATTCCTTTAGTTCTCAAGTTGATTACAGTAACAATATAATTTAAAGATCCCATTAATGAAGATGCAATAAATATTGCCATAGATACTAACCAAAGAGTCATACCAGTTCCTGATCCAGGAATTGCTTGTGGTAAAGCACTTAAAGGTGGATAAATTGTCCAACCAGCTGAAGCAGGTCCTGATTCTACGAATAAAGATGCTAACATAATCACAGCTGAAATAAAGAACAACCAGTATGAAATCATATTCATAAATCCGGATGCCATATCTCGTGCACCAATTTGAAGCGGAATAAGTAAATTACTAAAAGTACCACTTAGTCCGGCGGTAAGTACAAAGAATACCATTATGGTACCGTGAATTGTCACTAATGCAAGATAAACATCATTAGCCATTACACCATCAGGAGCAAATTTATCACCTAATAAAACATTGAATATTTTAAAAGATTCTTCTGGCCATGCCAATTGCATTCTAAAAAGCAAAGACATACTAATACCAATAACACCCATAATAATACCTGTAATCAGGTATTGTTTAGCAATCATTTTGTGATCAATACTAAAGATGTATTTAGTAATGAATGTCTCTTTATGGTGGTGTTCGTGTTCGTGATCGTGAGCGTGATCGTGACCTTCTGCTGACATATATTATACTTTAAATTTTCTTAATAAATTATTTCTCAACAACAACTGCAACTTTTTCAGCTGTTACTGTATCATTTGTTTTAACTTCACCTTCGGTAGCTGTAGCTGCTGCTTCTGCTGCTGGTTTTTCTAATGAAGCTTTTACTTGACTAACAAGTGATGCCTGATTAGCTAACCATTTTTTATAATCTTCTGGTGAATCAACTATCACTTTCATTTGCATGTTATAGTGAGAAGCTCCACAAATTTTATTACAAAGCAACAAATAGTCAAAAGTATAAGGATCTAAACCTGGTTCACCTTTAGCTATTAGCTCAGCGCTTTTCTTAGCTCTCAAATCATTAATATGAGAAACTTTTTCAATCATATAAGGCAAATCTCTGTATTCAGCCGTAGTATAAATTGGAGTAAAAGCAAACTCAGTTACCATACCTGGAACACAGTTCATTTGTGCTCTAAAGTGAGGAAAATAAGCAGAGTGTAAAACATCCTGAGAACGGAACTTGAAATGAATCTTTTTTCCTTTAGGAATATGCAATTCACTTACAACGATATCATCCTGAGCATTTGGATCAGCTAAATCAACACCTAAAGTATTTACACCTTCAATGTAACGAACATTTGCTTTACCTAAAACATTATCTTGTCCAGCATATCTAGCTGTCCATTTAAATTGTTGAGCGTAAATTTCTACTTCAATAACTTCTTCGTCTTTATCAACAAACATAATGTTTGTCCAAGCATACAATCCGTAAAGAATTAATCCAGCTAAAACTACCGCAGGAATAATACTCCACAATGCTTCTAATTTATTATTATCTGCAAAATATAAAGCTTTTTGTCCTTGCTTACCTTTGTACTTAAAAGCAAAGTAGTACAATAAAACCTGAGTAATTGCCTGAACTGTAAAAATTAAAACCCAGGTAATATTCATCAAATTATCTACTTGTCCTCCGTGTTCTGAAGCAGGTGTATGAAGAGGTAAATTCCCCCAAGCAATCAAACCATATATTGTAAAAACATATAAGAATGCTAAAAACCCAAACATCAAATACCCTTGTATATTATTGTCCTTATCATTAGCCACTTGAGAGCTGTCTGAAGAAGTACCTACTTGAGTAAGGTCGAATATTTTAGTCAATTGCCATAAAGCAACAGCTAATAAAACTAAAACTATAATTACCAACAAACTTGTCATCTGTTTATCTCTTTAAAAATTAATAATGAAAATGTTTACTTTCTTCGATATAAGGATTTCTTTTTGCTAATAAAGGAACTTTAGTTAATGCTGTAAATACAGTAAAAATAAACAACCCAAGGAAGAAAAGAACTGATGAGATTTCAGGAACACCAATAAACCATTGATCACCAACTGTTGCAGGCATAATCATATTAAAGAAATCAACATAATGACCTAATAAGATAACAATACCAGCCATTACAATTACCCATGAAATTCTTTTGAAATCGGTATTTAAAAGGATTAATAATGGGAAAACGAAATTCATAACAACAGCTCCAAAGAAAGGTAAGTTATACAATTGAATTCTTGTAATGAAATAAGTGATTTCTTCAGGAATATTAGCATACCAAATCAACATAAATTGAGAGAACCATAAGTAAGTCCAGAAGATACTAATACCGAACATAAATTTAGCTAAATCATGAATATGACTTGTATTTACATATTCTAAATATCCTTTAGATTTTAAATAAACAGTTACCATTGCAATCAAAGTGATTCCACTTACAAAGAAACTTGCAAATACATACCATCCAAATAATGTAGAGAACCAGTGAGGGTCAAATGACATAATCCAGTCCCAAGACATGATAGACTCAGAAACGATAAAGAATACTAAGAAACCTGCAGATATATTAAAGTTCTTTTTATAAAAACTATTATCATTAGATTCATCTTGTGCTAAACAGTTTTTTCTTGAATAGTGACGGTATAAATTCCATCCAATTAAGAAAATTGCAGCTCTAACAATCCAGAAGCCAAAATTTAAATAACCAGCTTTACCAGCAATTAATGCGTCATAATTAGCGCTATCAGGATCTGTAACTCCATCTGCTAACCACACAAAAAGATGATTAAAGTGAAGACCACACAAAACTAAAATTATAAAAAAGATAATTGAAGCTATAGGAAGAAAAGATGTGATTCCTTGCATAACTCTAAACAAAACTGGAGACCAACCTACTACTGCTACTTGTTGAATAGCATAGAAAACTAAAGTTCCCATTGTTATCAACAAAAAGAAAATACTAGCAACATATAATGCAGCCCATGGTTTATTTTGTAATTGGTGTAACACGTGAGTTAAATGCTCTTCGTGTTCTGCATGTGCATCAGCTTCACTTTCTCCAGCGTGATTTGCTGTTGCGTGAGCTTCTTCATGAGCTGGTTTAGCTTCTGCATGAGCAGCTGCTTGTCCTTCTACATGAACTGAGTCAGCCTCTCCATGAACAACAGGCTGTGCTTCTCCATGAGCTGAAGTAGCTTCTGCATGAACAGCAGGTTGAGCTTCTTCATGAGCTGGAGTAGCTTCTGCATGAGCAACAGGTTGAGCTTCTTCATGATGTGCTTCTCCATGACCACCGTGTGATGATGCAGAAAGGATATTCTCAACTTCATGAATATCTTTAGGTGCGTTAAAAAAACCATAACCTATTCCTAATATACCAACGGCCATTAAGATAAAAGAAAAAGTTTTTAATTTACTTGAAAATGTATACATATCTATTACGATCAGTTTGTTCAACAATTATAATTGGCTTCTAAGTTTTAGAACGTAGTCAGCAACTAACCAACGCTCATGAATACTTAATTGATTTGCATGAGAACCCATCGCATTTAAACCATACGTCTCAACATGAAAAATACTTCCTTCAGTGATTTCTCTGTCTTTATAACTAGGAACTCCAAGAAATTTTTCTCTTTCAACTAATTTTCCTTTACCGTTACCAGATGCACCATGACAGCTGATACAATAGATTTCATAAAGTGCTTTTCCTTTATCAGAATTTCTATCTAATGAATCTAGTGGTGATTTTAAATTAGCTTTAGCCAATTCATATCCTGCAGTAGAATTTTCATACTCATAAGGCTCAAAACCTCTATTAATACTTCCTTGAGCAGGGAGTTGACCTTCTTTTCCATCAGCAAAAGCTTTAGACTCTGAATAAGTTTCATAGCCTACAGACTCATACATATTTGGAAAATACTGATAATTTGGCGCTTTATCATTATGGCATGAAGCTACTAACATAGTTATGCCTAACAATAGTGTTATTTTATATACCCTTTTCATATCTAAATTAATTCTTTTCTATTACTTTAACTTCTACAGCACCTGTATTTTTGAAAAAAGAAACCAATTCTTCTTCATTATCTTTAATAGCAATTTCCATTAAGAAATGATCATCTGTAGTTCTAACATCTGGATTTTCAGCTTTCTTAAAAGGCCATAATTTACTTCTCATATAAAAAGTAATTACCATTAAGTGGGCAGCGAAGAATACAGTCATCTCAAACATAATAGGCACGAAAGCCGGCATATTTTGAATAAAACTAAAACTTGGTTTTCCCCCAATATCCTGAGGCCAGTCATGAATCATAATATAACTCATCATGAAAGTTGCAAAAGAGATACCAACACATCCATACAAAAAGGCACAAATTGCTAATCTTGATGGAGCTATTCCCATAGCTTTATCCAAACCGTGTACCGGGAATGGAGTAAAAACTTCTTCAATATGATGATGAGCTGCTCTGGTTTTTTTAACCGCATTCATCAATACATCATCGTCATTATAAATGGCGTATATTACTTTACTACTACTCATGGTGTGAATCTTTATTTGCTTCTCTTTCTCTTATGTAATTATCTCCTGTTGCTTTTAATATTGTTTTAACCTCTGCCTGTGCAATTACAGGAAAAGTTCTAGAATACAATAAAAACAATACAAAGAAGAAACCTATTGTTCCGATGAAAATTCCAATATCAACAAATGTTGGAGAGAACATTGTCCAAGAAGATGGTAAGTAATCTCTGTGAAGAGAAGTAACAATAATTACAAATCTCTCAAACCACATTCCTATGTTTACAACAATAGAAATAATGAAAGAAAACATGATACTAGTTCTTAATTTTTTGAACCACATAAATTGTGGAGAAAACACGTTACATGTCATCATTGACCAATATGCCCACCAATAAGGTCCAGTAGCTCTGTTTAAGAACGCATATTGCTCATACTCTACTCCAGAATACCAAGCGATAAATAACTCAGTAATATAAGCAACACCTACAATAGAACCAGTAATCATGATGATAAGGTTCATCAATTCGATATGTTGTAAAGTAATGTAAGCTTCTAGATTAGATACTTTTCTCATAATGATAAGCAAAGTGTTCACCATTGCAAATCCTGAGAAAACCGCTCCAGCAACGAAGTAAGGAGGGAAAATTGTAGTATGCCATCCTGGAATAACCGAAGTAGCAAAGTCCATAGATACAATTGTGTGTACAGAAAGTACAAGAGGAGTTGCTAAACCAGCAAGTACCAAAGATACTTCTTCAAAACGTTGCCAATCTTTTACTCTACCGCTCCATCCAAAACTTAAGATAGAATATACTCTTTTATTAAATGGAGTTATTGCTCTATCTCTAAGCATTGCAAAGTCAGGTAATAAACCAGTCCACCAGAAAACTAACGATACTGATAAATAAGTTGAGATTGCAAATACGTCCCAAAGCAATGGCGAGTTAAAGTTAACCCATAATGAACCAAATTGATTTGGAATTGGCAATACCCAGTAAGCTAACCAAGGACGTCCCATGTGAATAATTGGAAACAAACCTGCTTGTACTACCGAAAATATTGTCATTGCTTCTGCCGAACGGTTAATTGCCATTCTCCATCTTTGACGGAATAACAATAATACTGCAGAAATTAAGGTTCCAGCGTGACCGATACCAACCCACCAAACGAAGTTAGTGATATCCCAAGCCCAACCAACTGTTTTATTTAATCCCCATGTTCCAATACCAGTAGACACGGTATAAACTATACATCCTATTCCCCAAAGAAAGGCTGTTAAAGCGATTGTAAATACAATCCACCAATGTTTATTCGCCACGCCTTCAACCGGCGCTGCTACATCTACTGTTACGTCGTGATAAGTTTTATCACCTATAACTAAAGGCTTTCTAATACTAGAGTCGTATATATGAGACATATTCCTTTATATTGATTTTAAATTATTTCTAAGTGTTTCTAACTTTTACGTGATAAACCACATTTGGTTTTGTTCCTACATGCTCTAATAAGTGATAAGATCTTTCATCAGCAGCTAATTTAGCTACTTTACTTTCCTTATCATTTACATCTCCAAAAATCATTGCTCCACTAGAACAAGCAGCTGAACATGCCGTTTGAAACTCACCATCAACAATTTCTCTTCCTTCTTTCTTAGCATTCAAAATAGTAGCCTGAGTCATTTGGATACACATAGAACATTTCTCCATAACTCCACGAGAACGAACGTTAACATCTGGATTTAATACCATACGTCCTAAATCGTCATTCATGTGATAATCAAACTCGCTATTTTTGTTGTACAAGAACCAGTTAAAACGACGTACTTTATAAGGACAGTTGTTAGCACAATAACGAGTACCAACACATCTGTTGTATGCCATATGGTTTTGACCTTGACGACCATGAGAAGTTGCAGCAACTGGACAAACTGTTTCACAAGGTGCGTGGTTACAGTGTTGACACATTACTGGTTGGAAAGCAACCTGAGGGTTATCTCCTGCTTTTTCCATTTCATTAAATGTAGACAATGAACTAGACAATCCAGCAATACCTTCTTTTCTTTCATTATCTCCTTCAAAAGTACTTTCAGAAGAATAGTATCTGTCGATACGCAACCAGTGCATATCACGGCTTCTTCTTACTTCTGATTTTCCTACTACAGGAACGTTGTTTTCAGCATGACAAGCAATCACACAAGCTCCACAACCTGTACAAGCATTTAAATCGATAGAAAGATTAAAGTGATGTCCTACTGAACGATCAAAAGATTCCCATAAATCTACAGAAGTAGCTTCAACTTCTTTGTGATCTAAAGATACTTTTGGAGTTTCGTTCCAAATTTTAGAATCTCTAGTATTAAAGATCTCTAAAGTAGTTTCTTTAATAATATCACCTCTACCCATTAATGTTTTTTGACCTTGAACACAAGCAAACTCATGTTCTCCGCCAGCTTTAACTAATTCAACTGATTGAACATCGTTAAAACCTTTATATAAAGCGTAAGCATTAATACCTACTTGCATTTCTTCTTTCAAAGCTGCTTTACGACCGTATCCTAAAGCTAAACCTACTGTTCCAACAGCTTGACCTGGCTGAACAATAACCGGTACATTTTCTAATTTTGCACCATCAGCAGTTGTAATTGTAGCATAACTACCGTTCAAACCACCATTTGCTACAATCTCATTAGATAAGCCTAAAGTTTTTGCATCAGCATTAGAAACTGTTACGTAGTTATCCCAAGATACTCTTGTAATTGGATCTGGAAACTCTTGTAACCATGGGTTGTTAGCTTGTTGTCCATCTCCCATACCAGTTTTAGTATACAATATCAATTCTAATCCACCAGCAACTTTAGATCTTGATAATGCAGCTGCTGCAGAAGCATAATCAGCTGTACCACCAGATAATGTTTGAGGAGCTCCTACAAACACACCATCATGTAATACTTTATTCCAAGTTGAACCTGCAATAAATGATGAAGAATATGCTTTTAAATAATCGTAGTAAGTTCCTGTAAGACCATTAACAGACATTAAAACATCTTGAAATTGTTTTGTGTCAAATAATGGACGAATTGTAGGTTGTGTTAAGCTGTAAGTTCCTTTAGTTAAAACTAAATCTCCCCAAGCTTCTAAGTAATGAGGAACTGGTGCTGCAATAGTTGCAATTGAAGCAGTCTCATCTTCTTTTAAAGATAATGCTACAGAAGTTTTTACTTTTTTAAGACCTTCAACAAATGAAGCTGAATCTGCCAAAGTATAAACTGGATTAACTCCGCTCATAATTAAAGTATGAACGCTACCTGCTTTCATATCATTAACTAATTGAGCCACTTTTTCATCAGAACCTTTTCTTATTAATCTTGAACCAACTGAAGTAAAAGCTTCACTAGCTAAAACCTGGTTGATAGCCAATACTAATAATTGTGCATTTTTATCTTGAATACCTGAAACCAAAAGTCCTTTAGAACCGGCAGCTTTTAATTGCTGAGCAGCTTTAGTAACTTCTGCTTTAAATTCAGGAGCAAGGTTTACAGCTACTGCTGAACCTGTAATTACATTATATATATGTACTAATGCTTGTTTTTGATTCGCAACCGACATTGGTAAACGCTTATCAGCAGCAGCACCAGACAAAGTCATGTTAGCTTCTAATTGGAAATGACGAGACATTTTTCCGTTTTTCGGAATTCTACCTTGCGCATATCCTGTATCATATCCTCCACCTTGCCAGTCTCCTAAGAAATCAGCTCCAACAGAAACAATAAGAGATGCTTTTGAGAAATCATAATCTACTAAAGCTCTTTCTCCATAAACTGATTCAAATGCATCTAAAGCTGCTGATGAAGAAACTGCATCATAAACTACGTGTTTTGCATTTGGATTTGCAGCAATAAAATCTGCAATTAATTTTTCAGTAGAAGGACTTGCTAAAGTATTTGTTAATAAAACTACCTGACCACCTTTTGCTTTTGCATCAGCAATGCTTGCTTTAATTCTTGAATCAACTACTGACCAAGAAGAAGTTTTCGCATCTACTTTTGGTGCTTTCAAACGCATACTATCATACAATGACAATATTGAGGCATGAATTCTAGCATTTGCAGCAAATTTAGCTCCCGCAATAGTATTATTATCTATTTTAATAGGACGCCCTTCACGTGTTTTAACAAGTAGATTTGCAAAATCAAAACCGTCAAAAACAGAAGTTGCATAATAATCAGCTACTCCAGGAATGATTTGCTCTGGCTGTAATACATAAGGAATTGTCTTGTTCACAGGACCTTCACATGCTGCAAGTGTAGCTGCTGCAGTACTAAACCCAACGTACTTTAGAAAATCACGTCTTGAAGTCGAAGATGATGACAAAGCATCTGCATTACCTAAGAATTCATCCGTAGGAATTTCTTCAACAAACTCGTTATTTCTAAGCGCCTCAACAATAGAACCATTTTCTAGTTCCTCAACACTTTTCCAGTATTTTTTGTTTGATGACATTGTATATATATATTAAAATCTTAATAATTTGATTAATAGTGGCATTTTCCACATTCTAAACCTCCCATTTGTGCTTCAGTCAATTTCTCCACACCGTATTTCTTAGAAAGTTCTTCGTGTATTTTTGTATAATACCCATTTCCTTCCATTTTAACGTCAGTTTTTCTGTGGCAATCAATACACCAACCCATCGTTAATGGAGCAAATTGTTTTTGAATTTCATAAGTTTCAACAGGACCGTGACAAGTTTGACACTCAATTCCTCCAACAGTTACGTGTTGTGAGTGATTGAAGTAAACAAAATCAGGTAAATTGTGGATACGAACCCATTTAACAGGCTGCGTTTTTCCAGTATATGCCTGAGTTGTTTTATCCCAACCCACTGCATCATATAATTTTTGGATTTGCGCATCGTAGAATGCCTTGCTGTACTCAGGAGTAGCAGTAGCATCAGCAACCTCAGAAATATTCTTATGACAGTTCATACAAACATTTAAAGAAGGAATACCTGCAGTTTTACTAACTCTAGAAGCCGAGTGACAGTATTTACAATTGATCTCATTATCACCAGCGTGAATTTTATGAGAAAAGTGTATTGGCTGAATTGGTTGGTAATTTTGATCCACACCTACTTGCATTAAGAAACCGTATACAAAATAACCACTAGCTAATAATAAGAAGATAGAAGTAACCAATACTAAAAATTGATTCTTAACAAAAGCTTTCCAGATTGGAGTACACTCCGTTTTAGGGGCTACTACTATACCGTTTGCCTTAGCAACTTTCGTCAATACATTATTAACCATTACTAGCATTACGACTAACACTACTAAAACTAATGCAAGAACTCCTAATATTACATTGTTAGAACTTCCACTCTCAACATTTGTTCCAGGAGGACTAGCAGCTCCAGTTGCAGCAGCAGGTTCTGCTTTTGGCTCTGAAGTATAAGCTAAGATATTATCGATATCTTCAGTTGACAACTGAGGAAAAGATGTCATTACTGATTTATTATTTTCTTCAAATAATTTAACAGCAGCAGCATCTCCTGACTTAATCATGTCAGAACTATTATGAATCCATTTATAAAGCCATGCTTTATCGTGCTTTTCAGCAACTCCTCTAAGTGCAGGACCTGTTGATTTAGCATCAAGCTTATGACAAGCAGCACAATTAGAATTAAAAAGCGCCTTACCTTTTACAGGATCACCACCAGCTGTAGCAGCTACTGGAGCCTCGGTTGCAGCTGCAGGAGCAGCATCTTGCGCAAATGAAGAGAAGGAAAAAGCCAGCATTAACGCTAAACTTAAAAACATTTTCCTTGAGTTCGAATTATGGTTACCCACCTTTTTCATAAAGTATAATGATTATCTAATAAAAATTGGCACAATTTTTTATACTATAAATTCATATAAAAACGTCCCTTTATTTTAAACTTCGACAAAAATACGACTTAAGAACTATTCTCAAAACCCTAAAACAACTCAATTATCAATTTATATTTATTCTAAATAACTTTTTTATTTCACATTCAGTGAATAAATATTAATTTTACTCAAAAATCTTCACATTATGAGAATTTTAACTATTCCAAATCACATTTTTCACATTGCCTTACTTTCACTTTGTTGTTTAAAATTGAGCGCTCAGGAAGCAAAAATTAACATTCAGCAAAATCCAAAATTCGAACAGCTACTAAACGAAAAAAGAAAAATAAATAGCTCAATAGCTGTAAATGAACGATATAAAATTCAAGTTTTTAGTGGTAACAGTGAAAAAGCAAAAAGTACTCTAAATGATTGTAAACAAAATTTCACCGACTTAGATGCCACCATCATTTTCAATACCCCGAATTACAAAGTATGGATCGGTAATTTTAGAAACCGAATTGAAGCCGAACGAAATTTAGTTGAAATTAAAAAAGTCTATCCAAATGCCTTTTTGATAAAACCTAAAAAATAAAAATTTAACACTATTTGTTATAAAAAAAAGAGCCTAATAAAGCAATATCACGCTTTATTAGGCTCTTTTTTTATGGGTTAAATTGTCTTAAACAGTCACAAAAGCAAACTCATTTTATATTCTTAACAAAGTCCCAATAAATGAATCTTAAAAATTAATTTATAACAATGTATTAAAAAAACAACTCCTTTAAACCTTCAAAAACAGTTCATACTATTTCATATTACTTATATTTAACATTTGAACAATACTAAATATTGGAAAAACAATTAGTCCAATAATGAAAATATTTCTACCATGCTTTCTATCCTCACTTTTATAAGAATAAATACGCTCTCCATTTGGTAAAGTTTTTTTTGATCTCCACAAAGAATATCCAATAATAATTCCAACTCCACCACCAAGAAAGGAAAATAAATATCCCGCAATAATCCAAGACTTTTGATTTTCTTCTGGTTTAGCTAAAACATTCAATCGTTCTTTTTTTAAAGAGTACAACATTTCAGCATCAACTTTCTCACCACGATTAATCAACAGTTTTTGAGCTAATTTATAATCAAAAGGATTCCATTCATCTGACTTTACAAGAACCTCATACAATTCATCGTTTGTAAAACTAAATAAATAATACTCCTTATCAATTTTGTCAAGCAAATTTTCCGCTTCTTCTTCAACAATAAATTCTGCTCTTTCAAAATCAGACGGATTAATCCTCACTTCATATTGATCCTGTAATGCACTTCCGGAGAAAGTAACATCAACAGACACTATATTATCTCCCAAAACTGTTTTAATATTGTTTTTATTTAGTAAAGCTTCAAGTTCTTTTGC
>Ga0247805_1000198_pt1 | contig 37399 bp, 29 predicted proteins | sample UWRJL044104R1_FD_180930 | JGI IMG/M metagenome (GOLD analysis project Ga0247805, IMG submission 180930) | Plant litter microbial communities from Arlington Agricultural Research Station in Wisconsin, United States - UWRJ-L044-104R-1 | ecosystem: Environmental > Terrestrial > Plant litter >...
GTATCCGCCGGGCAATCTGTCCTCATACGGCACTGCCATGTAACGCAGTCGGACGGTGATGAGGTTCTTGCCCGTCGTCGACACGTCGTATGCGAGCGCCTGCTCCCGGCTGAACTGGTCCATGGCTGCCGAGCCGTTGTCTCCGGAGATGTCGACGCCGATCGTGTCCAATCGTCGTTGAATGTCATGCGAAACCTCGGGCGGCAGTTCGCTCGAGGGGTCTGTGGCAATGCTGAAACCGGCGTCGGCGAGATAGTAGTAGCCGAGACCGTGCTGGGAGAGACGGGCAAGGTCCTCCGCGGAACCCAGAACCTGACCGGCGACTAGGGGCTCGGGAGTCTCACCGGGTGCCTCTGTCTCCTCAATAGGAATCGACTCATCCGGTTCGACGGGTGGGTCGGTGTCGGTCGGCGCCGTGGGAACGGGAGTCGTCGACGGCGAGGCCGGCGGTGAGCGGGGTGAATCGAGTGTCCGAACAGGCTCCGGTGAGTTGGTGCCGATGGCGCTGACCACGCCACTGCATCCGGCGAGCGACAGCGAGATCATTGCCACCGATGCTGCACGGGTGAAGGCGAATCTGTCGCTCATAAGGAGTCCTCCTGTCCGAGCTCTATCGTGCACCCTCCACCGGATGATTCGCAGCGCGGCCGTCACGATCCGGTAACTCCTGGGCCGGGATGTGCGCCCGTCGGTCCTACAGGTCGGCGTGCAGCTGCCAGACGCGTTCGGCGGTCGTCTGCCAGCTGAAGAGTCCCGCGCGGTCTTGCCCGAAAACGCCGAGCTGTGTCGACAACGCGTGGTCCGCGAGAACCCGATCGACGGCATCCGCAAGAAGACGTGGATATGACTCGGGATCGTCTGCCGACACGGCGATACCGGCGTCTGCGGCGACCTCGAGGACCGACGGCGAGTCCGAGTGCACAACGGGGGTGCCGAAGTGGAACGCCTGCAACACCGGGAGGGCGAAGCCGTCGGCGAGGCTGGGGAAGAGCAGCAGCCGGGCACGGTCGAGAACGACAGCGAGCTCGGAGTCATTGAGACGGCCCAGCTGCCTGACGCGGCCCTCGGCGAGTCCGGCCTCCATAGAGGCGATCACGAGCGCATGGCCGTCGGCGTTCTCACTACCGATCACGAGAAGGGGGATGTGCGCATGGCCGGGCAGAGCCAGTGCCGCGAAGGCCTGCGTGATTCCGTCGTCGGAGTCGTGGGCGCCCATGGCGAGCAGGTACTCGGCAGGCAGCCCGAGACGGTCGGCGACGGCGTCCGGGTCGGACGGCAGGTGGAGAGTGGACCCCACGGAACCGCCGATGATCTGCACCCGCCCGCCGAAGTCGAAGATCTCGGAGAGCTGGTCGGCGACCGCGTGGGTAGGGACCACAACCGCGTCCGCGTACTTGTGCGCCCGCTTCGCCATCGCCTTGTGCCAGGAGACGCGCCTCGGCGAGAGGGTCTCGGGATGCGTCCAGGCCGCCACGTCATGGATGGTCACCGCGATCTGCTGGCCGCTGCCGTTCACTCGGTCGTGGCGCCCGAGCGGTGCGAAGAGGCTGGGCGCGTGGATCATAGAACCGCCGGGGGGCTTCGTGAAGCCGTGCTGCCAGGCTGCGGCCAGCTCGCGCCGGCCAAGGCCGCTCTTGTGCAGCGCGGACAGACCGGGGAGCTGTCTCTCGATCACCGCGTACTCGGCATCTGTGGATGCGGAGACGACGCCCTCCACGAAGCAGCCGGGCGGGGCGAAGTCGATCAGCGAGCGCGTGAGTTCGTAGGAGTACCGCGCGGGCCCTGCGGACGGGGCGAGCAGGTCGTCGACGATTACGCGCATCGTTGTCATGGGGTGGTCTGGGCTCCTCGGGCGAGTCCGCCGGCAGAGAAGGCATCCGTCAGCGCGGTTCTCCAGTCTCTCATCGGCGCCATCCCCGCGGCAGCCCAGGACGCGTGTCCGAGAACCGAGTATGCGGGTCGTGCCGCCGGCCGCACGAACTGCGAGCTGTCGGTGGGCCGAACCCGGTTCGCGTCGAAACCAGCCTCGGAGAAGACGGCCCTCGCGAACTCGTACCAGCTGCACTGGCCGGAGGACGTGCCGTGGTAGATCCCGGCGGGGGCGCCGGAGTCGAGCAGCAGAACAATCTGCGCGGCGAGATCCCGAGTCCAGGTGGGCTGGCCGATCTGATCGGTCACCACCGAGAGCTGGTCGCGGGTCTCGGCGAGCTGCAGCACGGTCTTGACGAAGTTCGCGCCGTTCTCGCCGTAGAGCCAGGCGGTTCGCACGACGAAAGTGCGTCCGGGGTTCAGCGCCAGCGCGAGCTGCTCGCCTTCGGCCTTCGTGCGCCCGTAGACCGACACCGGGCCGAGCTCGCTGTCCTCTGCGTAGGGGGTCGTAGCGCTGCCGTCGAAGACGTAGTCGGTCGAAATCTGCACCAGGGTTGCCGAGGTGCTCGCCGCCGCCCTGGCGAGATTGGCCACCGCCGTCGCATTCGCGGCGCGGGCCTCGTCCTCATTGCTTTCGGCATCGTCCACACGCGTGTACGCGGAGGCGTTCACGATCACGTCGTATCCCGCATCGACTGCGCTGGTCACCGCGTCCGCATCGGTGACGTCGAGTTGTGCGCGGCTGAGGGCCGTCACGTCGCGACCGGCGAGCGCCGCGACGATGTCGCGCCCGAGCGCCCCTCCGGCGCCCACTACGAGATAGGACATGCTGCCTTCCGGCTGAGAGGGTGAATCGAGGCTAGAGCGCAGCGCGCGCCTTCAGCGGTTCCCACCACTCGCGGTTGTCGCGGTACCACTGCACCACGTCGGCCAGACCCTGCTCGAACGGCACCTGCGGCTCGTAGCCGAGCTCGGCGCGGATCTTCGAGATGTCTACCGAGTAGCGCAGGTCGTGACCGAGGCGGTCCTGCACGCGGTCGACGTACGACCAGTCCTTGCCGGTGGAGTCGAGCAGCAGCTGCGTGAGCTCCTTGTTGGTGAGCTCGGTGCCGCCGCCGATGTTGTAGATCTCGCCCGCGCGACCACCAACGAGCACCATCGCGATGCCGCGGGTGTGGTCGTCGACGTGCAGCCAGTCGCGGATGTTGTTGCCCTCGCCGTAGAGCGGCACGTGCTTGTCGTCGATGAGGTTTGTGACGAACAGCGGGATGACCTTCTCGGGGAAGTGGTACGGGCCGTAGTTGTTCGAGCAGCGCGTGATCGAGACGTTGAGGCCATGGGTGCGGAAGTAGCTGCGGGCGAGCAGGTCGCTGCCGGCCTTCGATGCGGAGTAGGGAGAGTTGGGCTCGAGCGGGCGCTCCTCGTCCCAGGATCCCTCGGCGATCGAGCCGTAGACCTCGTCGGTGGAGACGTGCACGAAGCGCTTGAGTCCTGAGCGCAGCGCGGCGTCGAGCAGCTTCTGCGTTCCGAGAACGTTGCTCTCGACGAAGATCGAGGCGTCGCGCACCGAGCGGTCGACGTGGCTCTCCGCGGCGAAGTGCACCACGGCGTCCACGTCGGGGAAGAGGGTGTCGAGCAGGTCGGCGTCGCGGATGTCGCCGTGCACGAAGCTGTAGCGGGGGGAGTCGGCGATCGGCGCGAGGTTGGCCAGGTTGCCCGAGTAGGTGAGGGCGTCGAGCACAACGACCTCGGCACCCTCGAGTCCGGGATAGGCGTCTTCCAGCGTGCGTCGCACGAAGTTGGAGCCGATGAAGCCGGCTCCGCCGGTGACGAGAATTTTCATTGTGGGATTCCTTGCGAACAGCGGACAATGCTGGTCGATTCTAACGGAACCGATCCGGGGAGCCGTCAGCGGTCGGAATCGATCGACCGCTTGACCATCGCGGAGCGTGCTTTGAGTCCGATCGTGAGCGCGAAGCGGATCGGCCAGAGCCACCACCCGGCGTACTTCTTATTGAGGAAGTGCCTGGCGCTGTCGTGATGCGCCTGAATCATGCGTGCCGAGTCGCTTGTGGTGGAATGAGCGCCGGTGTGAACCACCTGCGCGGCCGGCTCGTACACATTGCGGTAGCCGAGCTTGCCGAGGCGGTAGCCGAGGTCCACGTCCTCGAAGTACATGAAGAAGCCGCTGTCGAAGCCGCCGAGTTCGGTGAAGGCGGTGCGGCGCACGAGGACGCAGGCACCGGAGAGCCAGCCGGCGTCGCGACGCTCCACGGAGGCCTTCGAGCCGTTGCGATAGGAACGGGTCCACGGGTTCGCGGCCCAGAGGTTCACGAAGAGGGCGTGGCCGACTCCGGTGCGCAGCGACGGGACCGAGCGGGCCGAAGGGTAGATCTCACCCTCTGCCGTCAGTATGGTCGGTCCGACCGAGCCGACCGTGGCATCCGCTTCACCGACGGCGATCATCGTGTCGAGCGCGCCGGGCGTGAGCGAGACGTCGGGATTGCTGACCAAGATCCAGTCGACGGACGACGGCAGCGACTCGACGGCAGCGTTGATCGCTCCGCCGTAGCCGCGATTCGCGCGAAGGGGCAGGTAGGCGACCCGGTGCTGACGTGCGAGTCCCTCGACCGCCGCGTCGCCGTCGGGCTTGTTGTCCGCGACGATGACGATGATCGGGTCGACGCTCACATCGTGCACGGAATCGAGAAAACCGGCGAGCACGCCTGCGGAGCCGAAGCTCACCGTGACGATGGCGGCGCGGGGCTGGGCAGCGGGTGTGAGGGGAGTGGCCATAGAGACCCTAAGCATAGTTCTACGCTAGATTGATCTGCGGCCTCTAGGCCCAGTCCGTTTTGAGGTGGAATGAATTACCTGAAGGAAGTGCTCTCGTCCCGGGAGCTCCTCGCTAATCTCACCCTGAGGGAGATTCGCGGCAAGTACAAGCGAACAATCTTTGGCCAGCTGTGGTCGCTCGCGAACCCGCTGGCGCTGATGCTGATCTACACAATCGTCTTCGCGTTCATTCTTCGTGTCGAGCCCGAACCCGGTGATCCGAGCGGACTGAATGTCTTCGCCGTCTGGCTGCTCTGCGGCCTCCTGCCCTGGACCTTCTTCGCCAACGTCATCACCTCCGGTGCCAACTCGCTGATCGCCAACGCGGGACTCATTCAGAAGGTCGCATTCTCGCGGATCGTGCTTCCGCTCTCGCTGGTGGGCTCCTCCATCTACAACTGGCTGTTCGAGATGGGCGTGCTGCTCGTCGTGCTGCTGATCATCGGTTCGTTCGTACTGCCATGGATCCCGCTGCTGCTAGTGATCATGCTGCTTCTGGCCGTCTTCGGCGCGGGCATCGCACTCATGCTCGCTATCGCGAACGTGTACTTCCGAGACACTCAATGGTTCCTCGGGATCATCCTGCAGATGTGGCTGTACCTCACGCCGATCATCTACCCGGCCTCCCTGGTGACCGACCAGTCCAACCGCATCGGCGGGCTGTTCGGCACCGACATCACCGTCGAGTTCATCTACAACCTGAACCCGATGACGCACTTCGTCGAGGTATTCCGCCAGCTGCTCTACGACAACCGATGGCCCGACCTCTCCGAATGGGCGACCTGCTCCATCTGGGCGCTGGTGAGCCTGCTGATCGGAATCATCGTCTTCAGAAGCAACGAGAAGAAACTGGCGGAAGCACTGTGAACGACGTCGCGGTCCGGGTGGACCATGTGAGCAAGAGCTTCCGGATGTACCACGAGCGCAATCAGACGCTGAAGGCCACCATCATGCGCGGCCGCCGCAGTGTGCACGAGGACTTCTGGGCGCTCGACGACGTCAACTTCGACGTGCCGACCGGCTCGACCTTCGGGCTGATCGGGAGCAACGGCTCAGGCAAGTCGACCCTGCTCAAGTGCCTCGCCAACATCTACAAGCCGAACAAGGGCTCGATCTCGCACTTCGGATCGATCGCCGCCATGCTCGAAGTGGGCTCCGGCTTCCACTCCGAGCTTTCCGGCCGGGACAACATCTACCTCAACGGCTCCATCCTCGGAATGTCGAAGAAGGAGGTCGACCGCAAGTACGACGAGATCGTCGACTTCTCCGGCGTCGAGGCCTTCATCGACCAGCCTGTGAAGAACTACTCCTCAGGCATGTATGTGCGCCTCGGGTTCGCGGTCGCGATCAACGTGGACCCCGACATCCTCGTCGTCGACGAGGTGCTCGCCGTCGGAGATGCCGAGTTCCAGGCGAAGTGCATGCAGAAGTTCACCGATTTCCGCAACGCAGGCAAGACGGTCATCCTTGTCACCCACGACATGGGGACCGTCTCGAAGATGTGCGACAACGTCGCATGGCTCAGCCACGGAAAACTCGTCGAGGTCGGACCCGCAGAGCCCACTATTCAGGCCTACCTCGACACGGTGAACCCCGGGGCCTGAGCAGACAACCGACCCTCCAGCCCGCCTATCAGGCCTTTCCCGTTAGGATGCATCACGTGCAAATCCGCGAACTGACAATCCCAGACTCCTACGAGATCACTCCCGTGCAGCGCGCGGACGATCGCGGGGTCTTCCTCGAGTGGTACCGCTTCGACAAACTCGAGGAGGCCGTCGGCCACCCGCTTGCGCTCCGCCAGGGCAACCTCTCCGTGTCGAAGAAGGGCGTGGTGCGCGGCATTCACTTCGCAGACGTGCCGCTGGGGCAGGCCAAGTACGTGATGGCCGCCCACGGCGCTGTACTCGACTTCGTGATCGACATCCGCGTCGGCTCGCCCACGTTCGGCCAGTGGGACTCGGTGCGTCTCGACGACGTCGACCGCAAGGCGATCTACATCGCCGAGGGTCTCGGACACGCCTTCGTCGCCCTCACCGAGGGGGCGACGGTCAGCTACCTCGTCACCGACACCTACAACCCGAGCGGCGAGCACGGTATCGACCCACTCGACGCCGATATCGGACTTGTCTTCCCCGAGGAGGCCGGCGAAGCGCTGCTGTCGCCGAAGGACACGGACGCGCCGACGCTCCGTGAGGCGGAGGTTGCCGGCCTGCTGCCCACCTGGGACGCCATGCGCGCCTACTACGAATCTCTGAATACGGCGGGTAAATAGACCATGCGCGGAATCATCCTGGCCGGCGGATCCGGCACTCGGCTCTGGCCGATCACCAAGGGCATCTCGAAGCAGCTCATGCCCATCTACGACAAGCCGATGGTCTACTACCCCCTCTCGACGCTGATGATGGCGGGGATCAACGAGATCCTGATCATCACCACACCCGAGTACAACGACCAGTTCCGCGCCCTGTTCGGCGACGGGTCGAGCCTCGGCGTGAGCATCGAGTACGCGACACAGCCCTCGCCCGACGGGCTCGCCCAGGCATTCATCATCGGTGAGGAGTTCATCGGCGACGAGTCCGTTGCGCTGGTGCTCGGCGACAACATCTTCCACGGAGCCGGTCTCGGCTCTAACCTGCGCAAGAACGTCGACATCGACGGCGCGCTGATCTTCGCGTACCACGTGGCCGAGCCGCGCGCCTACGGCGTTGTGGAGTTCGACGACGACTTCAACGCGCTATCGATCGAGGAGAAGCCGCTCGAGCCGAAGAGCAACTACGCGGTTCCCGGCCTCTACTTCTACGACAACGACGTGATCGAGATCGCGAAATCCATCGAGCCGAGCGCTCGCGGCGAGCTCGAGATCTCCACGGTGAACGAGGTCTACCTGAACCGCGGCAAGCTGCGCGTGCAGGTGCTCGACCGCGGAACGGCGTGGCTCGACACCGGCACGTTCGAGTCGATGATGCAGGCCTCCGAGTACGTGCGCGTGATCGAGGACCGCCAGGGCTTCAAGATCGGCTGCATCGAGGAGATCGCCTGGCGCGCCGGGTGGATTACCGACGAGCACCTGATCGAGATCTCCAAGCCGCTCGCGAAGAGCGGCTACGGCACGTACCTCCAGGCCCTCGTTCGGGCCCAGTAGCCGGTAGCACCGGGACGGGCGCGCATGCGTCCCGTCCCGCGGGTATTCCTCTCACTGCTGAGAGTCATTCAATGCCGTCGGGCGAACTACTCACCCGACCGCGTACTATCGATAACTGGCTCGTCTCAGAAGGGAAGGCCGCACAGCCTCATGAGTACCGCAACGAAGTTCCCGGTCGACGGACGTCGAGTCATCTTCTACCTGTTCTACGACCCCCGCGGCATCGTCGACGAGTACGTGACCTACAAGCTCGAACGACTGCGCCAGCACGCGGAGCACATCTTCGTCGTCGTCAACGGAGATCTGACGGATGAGGGCCGCGCCGCCCTGGAGTCGGTCGCCGACACCGTGTGGCTGCGTGAGAATGTCGGCTTCGACGTGTGGGGCTACAAGTCGGCACTCGAGGAGTTCGGCCAGGAGCGCGTCGAGGCCTACGACGAGCTGATTCTGATGAACTACACGTTCTTCGGGCCCGTGCGCCCTTTCGAGCCGGTATTCGAGCGGATGAACGAGCTCGAGGTCGATTTCTGGGGCATGACCATGCACGGCGCCGTCGACCCCAACCCGTACACAAACGAAGACGTGATGCACGCCCACATCCAGTCGCACTGGATCACCGTGCGCCGCTCGATGTTCGCCAGCGACGAGTGGAAGAGCTACTGGCGCGAGATGCCGATGATCACGTCGTACGTCGACTCGATCCTCAGCCACGAGTCGAAGTTCACCCACCATTTCGAGACCTTCGGGTTCGAGAAGGCGGTCGCCTTCCCACCCGAGGACTATCCGGCGGCACACCCCGCGTTCGACAATGCCACCATGCTTCTCGACGACGGGTGCCCGGTGCTCAAGCGCCGTCCCTTCTTCCACGAGCCGCTGTACCTGGACCGTGAAGCGATCATCGGGCGCTGGCTGCTCGACAGCGCCGAGTCGTACGGCTACCCCGTCTCGCTCATCCTGACGAACATGGCGCACAATGCGCAGCCGAAGGTGCTCAACACCAACGCCTCGATGCTCGAGATCCTCCCCGAGGCGGAGACCGGCTTCGACCGCACGCAGCAGATGCGTATCGCGGCGATCGTGCACATCTTCTACGACGACATGACTGACGAGCTGATCGACAAGCTGATCACGCTGCCGACGCCCTTCGACCTGTACATCACGACGACAGACGAGGCGAAGGCCGAGCTGATCCGCGAGGTGATCGAGCGCCGTTCCGAGCCCCTCATCGCCGCGTACGAGGTGCGCGTGATGCCGTCGAACCGCGGACGCGACCTGAGTGGCTTCTTCGTGGCCGCCCGCGACGTCACGCTCAGCGGCAAGTACGACATCCTCGTCAAGATCCACTCGAAGAAGACTGTGCAACAGGCACCCAATGCCGGGTACTTCTTCAAGCGCCAGCAGTTCGACAACCTGCTGAACTCTCCCGGGTACACCGCCAACCTGCTCTCGCTGTTCCAGCGCGAGCCGGGTCTCGGCGTGGTCTTCCCGCCCACCATCCACATCGGCTACCCGACGCTGGGCGGTGCATGGTTCGCCAACCGCAAACCCGCCGCCGCCCTGTTCAAAAAGCTCGGCATCCGCGTGCCTCTGGACGGGGTCTCCCCGCTCGCCCCGTTCGGTGCCATGTTCATCGCGCGACCAGAGGCGCTGACCCTGCTCACTCAGGTCGACTGGCAGTATGAGGACTACGACCTCGAGTCCAACCACACCGATGGCAGCCTCGCGCACGTGCAGGAGCGCGCAGTGTCGTACGCGGCCGGCGAGCTCGGATTCCACACGCGAACGGTCGCGAATGCCGAGTATGCGTCGATCAGTCACACCTTCCTCGAATGGAAGCTCGACCAGCTCGGGGCGGCCATTCCGGGTTACGCAATCGACCAGGTGCACCTCGCCCGCAACGGCGGATGGATGGACACCAGCGACCCGGTCGGCTTCGCCAAGTTGTACCTCAGCCGGCACCGCCCCGTACTCGGCGCAGTGCTCCGGTTCGGCTACATTCCCTTCCGGTTCGGTTACCGCGTACTGCGCAAGGTGACGAGGCGATCACCGAAACCCAGCGACGACTGATGGTCAAGACGGTCGCTGAGGCATTCAATCCGCGGGCGAACAGCATTGGCTTCTTGCGTTGGCTGATGGCCTTCCTGGTCATCTTCTCGCACGCCGGCCCCCTCGCCGGTTTCTACAACGGTGAGGACCTGGGCACTCAGATCAGCGAGGAGCAGTCGCTGGGCGGCGTTGCCGTGGCCGGTTTCTTCTTCTTCTCCGGTTTCCTGATCACAAAGAGCCGTATGGGGCGCTCCTCAACTCTTCGCTACTTCTGGCGTCGCGCCTTGAGGATCATGCCGTTGTGGTGGGCGACCCTGCTGCTCATCGCGTTCGCACTCGGCCCGATCGCCTGGATCAAGTCCACCGGCGGCATCTCGGGCTACTTCGGTGCAACGACGGATTCCCCACTCACGTACTTCATCAACAACATGTGGCTCACCATCTCGCAGCAGAACATTGCGGGAATGGGCGGTGAGCTCCCCTTCGGCGCTGTCACCTGGAACGGGTCGGCGTGGACCCTCGTCTACGAGTTCCGCGCCTACATCCTCGTAGGTGTGCTGGGCATGTTCGGCGTGTTGGCGAATCGCTGGATCGCGGGTGCGGTCGCGGGCGGCATCATCGTCCTCGCCTGCGTGCAGTGGCTCCAGGCCGCCGACCTCACTCAGCTCTCGCCCCTCTTCGGCGACATCTACTACCTCCTGCTCTTCGCCCCATTCGCTTTCGGCATGCTCTTCGCGCTTTTCGGCGACAAGATCCCCCTCGACGACCGCGTGGCGGTCGGCGCGATCATCGTGGCGGGAGCCACATACGCCTTCGGTGGCTGGCTCGTATTCGGGCAGTACCTGTTCTGCTACTTCCTGTTCTGGGTCGGGATCCGAGCGACGCGGCTGCAGAATTGGGAGAAGCACGGGGACTTCTCCTACGGCATCTACATCTTCGCCTGGCCGGTCATGCAGTTCGCCGCCTACTTCGGCCTGCAGAACGCGGGATGGCTGGCCTACCATCTGGTGATCGTCGTCGTCCTCCACCTCATGGCATTCTGCAGCTGGCACCTGATCGAGAAGCCCGCGATGACTCTCAAGAACTGGACCCCTGCGCCGGTCGCCTGGCTGCTTCGCAAATGGGAGCCTCTGAGCCTCCGCGCGAAGAGCCGCTTGGTGAACCCCGCGTACTCCTCCACCGCGTTCGCTGCACGTCTGCGGGCGAAGACCACTGAGGACGGTGCGTGATGAGCCTGAGAGACCTCCCCCCGGAGCAGAATGTGCCACCTCGTCGCAGCCTGATCGGGCGGCTGTACTACGTCCCGCTCGTGATCCTCATGGTCTGCGTTCTGTTCATCACCGCGGTCGGTTTCTGGGCGCGCGAGCGTAACAGCGCGCTGACTTCCGAGGCGGCCGCGCGCGCTGGCGAGCCCGCCTCCCTTTCCACCGGCGACACCGTGAGTGCTCTTCCGGAATCCTGCGCGCCGGCCGTGGATCCTCCCGCCCAGGAGCTCTGGCTGGAAGGACGCGCCGCGGAGGCGGAAACGGTCTGGCAGGCGAACACGGCGGATCTCGCGAACAGTGCATACGTCGAAGGCGAGGACGGGTGGGTCTTCTGGAACGACATCCAGGCGAACAACTTCTCGCAGGCTGTGGGGCGCCGCACGCTCACGACAGTTGAGGCCGACCAGTGGCACAGCTACCTGTCGGGGATGAAGACCGTTCTGGACGCGGCGAACATCCCCTTCGTCATCGCCGTGACCCCGGCGAAGTGGGGCGTCTACCCGGAGAAGCTTCCCGCGTGGACGCAGGCGATCCGCGGCTCCGGACCTCTCGACCAGATGCTCGCCCGGTATCCCGATCTGCCGATCGTCGACGTCCGGCAGCCGCTGCGAGAGGCGAGCGTGGAGACTCCGGTGTTCAGCAAGGTCAACAGCCACTGGACCGACTACGGGGCCTATCTCGGATGGAACGCGATCGCGGGCTGCATCGACGAGACATTGCCGCAACTGGGAGATTTCACACCACTCCCCGTCGACGGGGTCACCGTGGGTGCCGATCACAACGAATACGCGGACTATGGGATCACGAACGACGTGCCGGACTGGACCCAGCCCGACTACGCGGATGCCTTACGTCCGGTCACGATCACGCTGGCGGATGGATCGGTCACCCGTACCGACGGCACGTCGCAGACTGGCCTCATGACGCTTCCCGCATCCACGGAGACGGAGGGCGCGCAGAGCGACAGCTCGGCGCTGGTGCTGCGGGACTCATTCGGAGACGCCTTGTCTGTCCCCCTGCAGCAGTCTTTCGCGCGGACTTGGCAGGTGCGCCACAACTTCGACGCCCCCGATCAGCGCCCCGACCTCGCGGCGCTGATCGCGGAGCACCATCCCGACGTGGTCATTCTGCAGGTGGCCCAACGCCATTTGAACTTCGCCCCGGCGATTCCCTGAGTCAAGCCGTACCGCAGAAGGTTGTTGTGAATTACTCTTCTTCCAGCGTGCTCACGGCAGTACCGAGCACCACAGTCCCTGAAAGGCGTGCGTGACTGATCAACGCGTTCTCGTGATCATCCCGACATTCAACGAGGCGGGCAACATCGAGAGCATCGTGAGCCGCGTGCTCGCTGCTGCCGAGGTCGATGTGCTGATCGTCGACGACGGGAGCCCTGACGGCACCGGGGCGATCGCCGACCGGCTCGCCGCCACCGAGGCACGCATGTCCGTGCTGCATCGCCGGAGCAAGGCAGGCCTCGGCGCAGCCTACATCGCCGGCTTCGCCCGTGGAATCTCCTCCGGCTACGACCTGCTCGTGGAGATGGACGCCGATGGCTCGCATCCGCCGGAACGCCTGCCCGCGATGATAGCGGCGGTCTCTGATACCTCGGGCGCCCGGGTGGGCGGCGTGATCGGCTCACGGTGGGTCGCGGGAGGATCCGTCGTCAACTGGCCGCGGCACCGCGAAGCAATCAGCCGCGGAGGAAGCGCCTATGCCCGGCTGATGCTCGGGCTCAAGATCAAGGACGTCACCGCCGGATTCCGCGTCTATCCCGCCGATGTGGTGAAGGCCATCGACTTCGAATCGGTTGTATCGCGCGGATACTGCTTCCAGGTCGACATCACTCGCCGGGTCGTCGCCCTAGGACTCCGCGTGGTAGAAGTACCGATCGAGTTCCGGGAACGCGAGATCGGCGAGTCGAAGATGAATCGCGCGATCGTCGTAGAGGCGATGCTGAAGGTCACGCAGTGGGGTGCGGAACGCTTCATCGCCCGTATCCGCAGGCGTCCGGTGACCACGTGAGTACCGTAGCCGAGCTTCCTTCCAGTCGCCGGTCCCCCGGGACCGAGCCGGCACGGAAGGACGCGTTCTTCGCGGGCACCATCGGCACGGCGATCATCCTGGTCCTCCTCACAGCGGCCGGCGCCCTCATCAGCATCCTCAAGGTGCCCGTCGAGCACCACGACGTGGTGTGGGCCGAGGATGCCGGTTTGTTCCTGGTCGAGGCCGCGAAGACCGGGCCCTGGAACGTTATCTTCGACGGCTACGCCGGCTACCAGCACCTCATCCCGCGCGTTGCGACAGCGGCGATCCTCAGCTTCGTGCCGCTGAGCGATTTCGCCTTCGCGGTGCTCATCGTCTGCGCTGTGCTCACCGGGCTCACTGCGGCCGCCGTGTACTGGCTCAGCCGCGATCTCATCCCGTGGATCCCGGGCCGTCTCGCGGTCGCCTGCATCACCTTCCTGATCCCGTCCAGCTCGCAGGAGGTCGTAGGCAACCTCGCCGACATCCACTCCTACTGCATGTGGCTCGTCCCGTGGATCCTGCTCTCTCGTCCCCGCTCGTGGGCCGGCTCCGCGTTCTGGGCCGTGGTCGCCTTCGTCTGTGCGATGACCGAGATCCAGGCACTGCTCTTCCTCCCTCTCGTACTGCTGCGACTGCACCCCCGTCACCGTATCGTCTGGCCGGTATTCGCCGCGTTCGTCGCCGGAATCGCCTGGCAGGGCGTGACCGCGGTCACGGAACCGCGGCCGAGCAGTCCCGCATGGCCCGGCCTGGCGGGGATCATGGAGGGCTATCTCTACAACACGACCCTTCCGCTGCTCTTCCCGCGCGGCGCATCCGCTATCTCCCTGATCCAGACGAGTGGCGCGCTTATTCCAGCGCTGCTGCTGGTGCCGTTCGCCGTCGCGGGCGTCGTGGCGTTCTTCCTCGGCTCGCGCTGGCAGAAAATCGCCGTGATCACCCTACTGGTCGGATCCACCGGGGTGTACGCGGGCGGGGCGATCGTGGACGGCTCCATCGGAGTCGACTACGAGAACAACTACGGTGCCGACTTCTTCGATGGTTTCATCAATCTTCGCTACGGGGTGCCAGCGGGGATGTTCCTCACGGCTCTCGTGCCGCTTGCAGCGGCTGTCCTGGCGAGACGCTTCGACGTCGACTCGCGTCTGCGTGGCTGGGCAGTCGCGGTAGCGCTGCTGCTGGTCACCGGCATGCTCGCCGTCTTCGTCTACGCCAACTTCCGAACGGAGTCGAGCAGGTCGGCTGGAGGCAACTGGTCAGAACAGATCGATGTAGCGGCCGAGACCTGCGCGGTGGCACCGGCGTCGGAGACGGTTTACATCTACTACGCGCCCATCCGCGAGATACCGCTCACCTGCGCTCAAGTGCTCGAATACCAGCCCTGACCGACCCGCGTAGACGAGTCCTGCCGGTCGGGTTCAGGGCAGAAGCGCGGCGATCTCAGAGGCGAGTCGCGGGGCGAGCAGTCCGGAGAATGTCGCGGTGAGGTGCGACGACGGTGTGTCCTGGTAGACGATCACGTTGTTGATCACCGTCTGGCAGACCGAGTCGTCGCAGAAGATGTCGGTGATGTCGACGAAGTCGAGGCCCAGTCTCTCGGAGACGGTCGCGACCCGGTCTGGCACGTCGTCGAGCGCCTGGTCCACCGACATGGTGCACTTCGACGCCACTGAGGCATCCCCGCCGCTCGCGTCGACGCAGGTGTAGGCCGCCTGCGTGTCGAAGGGCACGTCTGCGACGGGCACGATGGGAACACCCTCGGCGATGAGTGCAGACCAGTAGTCCTCTACGCCGTCGATGGGCGACGCGGACCCGCGGTAGGAGGTGACGAGCACGAGATCGTAGTCACCGGCGACGATCTGGTCGAAAGAATCCTGACCGCCGCCGCAGTCGGCCGAGAGGCCGGCGTCGCAGTTCATGCCGACATAGGTGGTCAGCCGCCAGCCCTGCTGCTCCGCAGCGAGGATCAAGCCGGGGAGCAGGTGCGCGGCGTGGGAGTCGCCGGCGATGGCAATAGAGACGTCCGAGTTCTCGGGTCCGTAGCTGCAGACGTATGGACCCGACTTGTCGAAGTCGAAGCAGTCGTACATGTTGTCGCGATCGTCCCCGCGGTTCGCGATGCTGGGCGTGAGCGGGCCGTCGGATGGGGAAGGGATGTCGGAGCCGAGCGGAGGGATGTCGGAGACGGCGGTAGCGGGTGCCGCACGTTCGATACTGACGATCCCGAAGCCCGCGATCGCGGTAACGGCGACCATGCCCGCGAGGGCCGGGTAGAAGCTGCGGCGCGTGGCGGACTTCCAGAAGCGGCCGTAGCGGAAGGGGTCCTCGATGGCGGCCTTGCTCAGCACGGCCAGCAGGAGTGACGCGGCGACGATGCCGATCTTGGTCGCGGTGGTCAGCGGCTGCCCGAGAGCGAATGGCAGGATGACGACGAGCGGCCAGTGCCAGAGGTAGACGCCGTAGGAGATATCGCCCAGCCAGGTGACCGGGCGTACCCGGGTGAGCACGGTGGGAGCGTAGACCCGCTCCACATCGCCGGCCCAGATGAACAGGGCGGCGCCGACCACGGGGAGCAGCGCGGCGACTCCGGGGAACGGGGTTCCGTCGGGCAGGAGCGCGACGGTGGCGACGATCATCACGAAGCCGGCCCAGGAGGCAGCGGTGCGAACGGCGAGCCAGGCGGATGTCGCGCGCACGATGGAGGGCACGAACACGAGCAGGGCGCCCGCGGCGAACTCCCAGGCGCGGGTGGTCGTCGCGAAGTAGGCGACTCCCGGCTGCGCCTCGGTCATCCACAGCGAGTAGACGAGAGAGGCGACGAAGACGATCGCCAACGCGATGAAGGTATTGCGGCGGATCGCCCTGTTGCGTACAGCGATATCGGTCGACGACTTCGTCGACCGCAGTGCGATGGCGCAGGCCGCCAGCATGATCAGCGGCCATGCGATGTAGAACTGCTCCTCGACGGACAACGACCAGAAGTGCTGCGTGATCACCGGCGCCTGGTCGCGAGCGAGGTAGTCCACCGAGTCGGACGCGAGCAGCCAGTTCTGAACGTAGAGTCCGGAGGCGATCACGTTGCGCAGGAGCAGTTTCCAGGTGGACTCCGACAGGAAGACGAAGATCGCGGCGATGGTGGCGAGCAGTGCGACGCACGCCAGCGGGAGGAGCCGCCGGGCCCGGTTGCCCCAGAACGCGAAGACCTTGATGCCGCTTTCACCCGTCGCACTGCGGAGCAGGTGGGAGGTGATGAGGAAGCCCGAGATCACGAAGAAGACATCCACTCCGATGAAACCGCCAGGGAAGCGGGCGGGCCAGAGGTGGTAGAGCAGCACCGCGCCCACGGCGACGGCACGCAGAACCTGGAGATCCAGCCTGAAGCTGGACGTGGACTTGGCCATTCGAATCTTTCATCAGTTAGGGAGACGGTCGATGGCGGCGGCGGCGATCGGTACCGGAAGCGCCGAGCGATTGTACGCCGAGGACGCCTGTGAGTTCCATGCTATCCCGGCCAGCTGACATATCGTCAGCTGAGACGTCTTTACAAGACGCGACCATCGGCATAGCGTGTCTAGCGTCTGTCGACAGAGCAGTCGACGGTTTTGCCGCGGCTCACGCGGCATGGCGTCGGCGTCGGTTCTCTTCGGCTGGGTAGCATTACCAGGTCTACCAGGGGAGCATGCATGTCAGTCAAGAGCAGGCGTGAAGCCGGTGACAGGCGGTTCGCGAAGCGCGCCATGACCCCCGTGGCGATCGCCATGACGATCGCCCTCCTCGCGTCCGTGCTGAGCGCGATCGCCGCTCCCGCCGCGATCGCGGCTCCCACCTCCCCGTCGGTCGCCGCATCGCAGAGCACGCAGACGGCTTCCGGCGCGCAGGCCGCTGCCTCTGCCGTGGGCTCCGACTTCGATCCCGGCTACATCGTTAGCGACGAGAACTTCTACGACGGCACCACGATGACTGCGGCGGCGGTTCAGAGCTTCATCCTCAGCAAGAACTCCCGCTGCAATTCCACCTTCGCCTGTCTGTGGGGTTATGGGCAGAACACTCCCTCGACCAACGCCTCGAACTACTGTGCTGCCATCCCCGCCATGTCGAGCGCCTCGGCGGCGCTCATCATCCAACAGGTCGGCAGCGCCTGCAATATCAGCCAGCGCGCGATTCTCGTCCTTCTCGAGAAGGAACAGGGCCTGGTCACCGGTGTCAGCCCCACCCGCCGGTCCTTCGAGGCCGCGACCGGTTTCAACTGCCCAGACACCGCGCCTTGCGATCCCAACTACGCCGGATTCTTCTACCAGGTGTACAACGCGGCCCGGCAGTTCCAGATCTACAAGGCCTTCCCCGGCAGCTTCAACCACCGAGCGAACGCCACGAACAACATCCTCTACAACCCCATCCGAGCCTGCGGAGCGTCGCCCGTCTTCATCCGCAACGCTGCGACGGCCGGACTCTACAACTACACGCCGTACCAGCCGAACGCTGCGGCGCTTGCGAACATGTATACGGTCGGCGACGGCTGCTCCTCCTACGGCAACCGCAACTTCTGGCGTATGTGGACCGACTGGTTCGGGTCGCCGACCGAGGGCGGCTACGACTTGATTCGTCTGGCGGGCACCAACAACACATATCTGGTGTTCGGCAACCAGCGTTATGCCTTCCTGTCGCAGGAGATGCTCGCCCAGTACACGGTGCTCGGAGACATTCGCGAGGTCTCCGTGGCCACCTTCTACGCCAAGTGGCTCGATAGTGTGCAGGTGCAGCGCGCGCTCCGCAGCACAGACGGGGCGATCTACCTCATCGACAACAACAAGCGCTACCGCTTCTCCACCTGCGCGCAGGTGCAGGACTTCGGGCAGGCCTGCGACACCATCCCCACCGTCTCCGTCAACCAGGTCAACAAGATCCCCGACGGCGGCTGGGTCTCGAGCCTGGTTGGCATGGCCGACGGCACAGCTTGGTTCATGCAGGGCGGCCAGCGACGACTGGTGCCCGACCCCGCAGTGCTCGCGCCATACGGCATCTCTCCGACGCCGACGCGACTCTCGTACCACGCCACAGCGGCGAACCCCATCGGCGCTCCGGTGCTGAAGACGGGGCTGTATACCGACGGGCAGAACCATTTCCGCACCGCGACGGGTGCCGGCCAGTACGACGTGACGGCCGCGGCGGTCGCGAGTGGCCTGACGGCCCCCGCGACGACCATCGACCCCTATTCCTTCGCGGCGATGGTGCCGACCGCCCAGCTGCCTCTTCGACTGCTCAGCGACGGTCGGTACTTCGTCGCCTCCGCCGGCGGATGGCTGGAAGTAGACGGTTCGGTCTACGGGGGCGCCAGCGTCTTCACCGCACTTCCTTCCGGCGCCTGGCAGGGTGTGAGCGTCGTCGGAACCGAGCGGCGCCCGCACTTCGCGCGCGAGCGCTCGTCGAGCCAGGTGTACCTCGTTTCGGGCGGGCTGCGATCGCCTGTCGCCAACCAGGCCGAGATCGACTCCATCTCTGCCAACTACGGGGTTCCTAAGAAGGTCTGGATCGTCGCCGACGCAGCCCTCGACGGTGTCGGGGAGCGGTCGAGCCTGGTAACCGGGACCCTCGTCAGGGCGGCCGGGTCCTCGACGACGTACCTGGTGGACTCGGGGCGTCTCGTGGTGGTTCCGCGCACCGACTACATTCCTCAGCTCGGTCTGAAGACCGCAGTGCAGACGGTCAGCGCCAGCGTGATCAACGGCTTCGCCGACAAATCCACGGTGCTCGACCGCACGATCGTCAACTGCGCAGGCAGGGACTACCTGGGCAGCAACGGCGGGCGGCACCCGTTCGTCGGCTCGGTGGATGGGGCCTGGAACATGCCCGGAGTCGCCCTCTCCGACGCGACCTGCGCGCTTATCCCGCTTCGTGCCCAGGGCGTCGGACGCTATCTCATCGGCCCGGACGGCCGTCACTGGTACGTGAGCGACGGCGCGCACCTGCGGATCCTCGACGGCACGGCGCGCTCCGTGCTGGCTGGTCTGCACGCCCCGGTCGCCGTGAGCAACGAGGCCGCTGGCCAGCTCGCCGGTGGTCTGGACATCACCTCGGGTGCACAGCAAGGTTCGCTCGTGATGTCGAATCGCGGAGTGGTCTACGTAGTGAACGGCGACGTCCTCACCCAGATGACCCGCTGGGATACAGCCTCGGTACTCGGCCTGGGCAACTACTCGACGACGATCCGAGTCGACGACGGATTCATCGCGGCGTTCTCCGTATCGGAGATCGTGCTCGACCGACCCGCGGTGCGCTGCGGGAACGCTACCTACATCGGCGTGGCCGGGCAGTTGCGCACCTTCACCGAGCCGAATGTCACGGGTTCCTGGCATCTCACCCCGATCGTCCTGGCGGACGCGGCCTGCGCTCGCCTCACGATCTCGGACGAGAAGGTAACGAGATTCTTCCGCACGCCGGACGGTACCGTGTGGTCGGTGGCCTGGGGCGAGCGCAGCGCGGTCTATGGCTGGCCAGCCATGGACCGGTTGGGCGTCATCGCCACGGGCTTCACCGACGTGAGCTACGAGGTCGCCGGAATGCTGCCGGTCGGAGTCCCGATCACGTCGTAGCGCAACCGGGCCCGTCGACCGCTGGGTCAGGAGGCGTCTGCCGCCATCAGTTCGCGGATGACGGTCGCGTCTCCCCAGACGGCGGGGGAGTCGTACAGGCGGTCGGGGAAGGCCCCGTACTCCAGAGTGAGGTCGAGGTCCTTCTGGGCGATGAACTCCTCCACCTTGTCGGCGAGCGAGACGGGCACGCCGGAGCAGCAGTTGACGACCCCTGTGACCTGGCTCTGGCCCGCGACGACGGCGATCTGGCGGCCGAGCTCCTCGACGTCGATGAAGTCGTACTTGGCCACACCGGTGGTGAAGGGAAAGCTCGTCTTGCCCTCGTCGGCTGCCTCGAGCAGGCGGGTAAAGATGGATCGGTTGTTCCGGTCGTCCCCGTAGATGTAGTAGCAGCGGATCCACTGCAGCTCGATCCGCCCGGCCAGCTGCGTCAGCGCGGCGCGGCGCAGGGCGTCCTTCGCGATGCCGTAGAGGGAGAGGGGGTTAGTGGGGGTCTCCGCGTCGATCGCACCCTCCCAGTAGCCAACTTCGTGCATGGTGCCGAGGGCGGCGATGCGCTGCACTCCCCAGTCGGCGGCCGCGTTGAGGAAGCGGAAGTGGGCGGAGAGGGACTCCATGTGCGAGTTCGCGTTGTGGCTGAAGCCGTCCTGCCAGGCGAGGTGCACGAGCACCCCGGGGGCGACGGGTGCCAGCGTCGTGACGTCGAAGTCGTCGGCGAGGATGTCGGCCTCCACGATCGTTGCGCGCGAGTCGACCTCGCGCCGGGAGCCGGGCCGCACGATCGCGGTCACCGCCTTGCCGCGCTCGAGGAGGGCTGTGACGACGTGACGGCCGACGTATCCGCCGGCTCCGGTCACGATCACGTTCTGGTGGTCCGGGGCATTCGAGGTCTCTGACACGCGATCGATCCTACAGTCCGGTGTCTGCGCGCCCGTGTGCGTTCGCCGCGCCGGTCCAAACGCCGAGCAGTGCTCTTTGATACCTTTCTTTGATGCGACGATACCGTCGCGAAGGAAGGAGTCGCCGGATGGCGGATTCACGTGCGCGGAATGTTCTGGTAACCGGCGGGGCCGGTTTCATCGGATCAGCGCTGTCGCGTCATCTCGCCGACCGATTCGACAGGTGGGTGGCGTTCGACTCCCTCCACCCCCAGATCCACGCCGATCGCGAGCGCCCCGCCGCGCTGCACGAGTCGGCCGAGCTCGTGGTCGGCGACGTGGTAGAGCCGGAGGACTGGGACCGCCTCCTCGCCGACTTCACCCCGGACATCGTGATCCACCTCGCCGCGGAGACCGGCACCTCGCAGTCGCTGAACGAGGCATCACGCCACACCCGTGTCAACGTGGTGGGCACGAGCGAGATGACCGACGCCTTCGTGCGCCACAGCGTACGGCCCGAGCTGGTTGTGCTCGCCAGCAGCCGGGCCGTGTACGGCGAGGGTGAATGGGTCAGCGCCGCGGGAGACGTCTTCTCGCCCGGTTTCCGCAGCCACGCGCAGCTCGAGTCCGCACAGTGGGACTTCGCGGATGCGACGCCCGTCGTCAGTGAGGCCGCCACGACGACCCCGCATCCCGTCAACGTCTACGGCGCCACCAAGCTCGCGCAGGAGAACCTGCTGGAGGCGTGGTGCGGATCGCACGGCATCGCCCGCACTGTGCTCAGGCTGCAAAACGTGTACGGCCCCGGCCAGTCGCTGATCAACTCGTACACCGGCATCGTCTCGCTCTTCTCGCAGTGGGCAGAGGAGAAGCGCGTCATCGACGTCTACGAGGACGGTGCCATCGTGCGTGACTTCGTCTTCATCGACGACGTGGTGTCGGCCTTCGAGAGCGCCCTGGCAACCGGCGTCGTCGGAACCTTCGACGTGGGCTCGGGACAGGCGATCACCCTGATGGACATGGCCCGCCTGATCGCCGAGCACCACGGCGCGCCCAGCCCCCGCATCACCGGCGAGTACCGCGACGGCGATGTGCGGTACGCCGCCTGCTCGATCGAGCGCACGGTCACCGAGCTCGGCTGGAGCCCGCAGTGGCCGGTCGAACGTGGAATCGTCGCCCTGCAGGAATGGATAGGAAGCCAGCAGCTGAGGGTGCGCCCGGTCTCCTGACCCGCGCCCTCCAATCCGCTCGCCCCACAGGTCGGGCGGCACACACGAATAGGACATCATGCCGCTAGGACTGGCCAAGGATCTCGCGCGACGACTCGGTCGACGCCTGCCCGAGAACAGCAAGCGCAGGGTGAAGAACGCGATTGCGCCGCTGCAGTTCGGCGCGAATACGCGTGGACTCGGGGCGGACCCCGACATGGTCGCCTGGGCGCGTCGTCGGGCGCAGCCGGTGAGCATCGTGATTCCCAGCTACAACGACGTGCCGTATCTGATCCCGCTGCTGGCGAGCATCCGCTCCACCTGCGCCGGCTTCGACTACGAGGTGATCATCGTCGACGACTACTGCCAGCCGGACAACAGCGAGAAGCTCCGCGCCCTGCAGTCGGATCGCGTGCGCGTGATGTTCAAGGCCGAGCGCCTCGGATTCGCCGGCACCGTCAACATGGGAATGGCGGAGGCGAAGTACGACATCCTCCTGCTCAACAGCGATATCGTCGCCCGGGACGGCTGGCTCGAGGCGCTGCAGTTCTCGGCCTACGCCATCGACGAACGTATCGGCATGGTCAGCCCGAAGCTGATCTACCCCGGAGGCAAGATCCAGTACGGCGGAACCTACTACGCCCGACTCCTCGCCCCGCAGTGGTTCGGCCACCTGAATGTCGGCGGCGCGGCAAACCGGCCGAGTGCGAACGTCGCCACCTACAACCGCACCGTGTCCGGGGCCTGCGTCTACATCACCCGCGCGGCATTCGACCAGCTCGGCCTGCTCGACGACGAGTTCTGGCTGGGCTTCGAAGACGTCGACTACGGACTGCGGGCCTGGGCCGTCGGAATCCGGTGCTATTACCAGCCAGCGTCCATGCTCATCCACCACGAGTCGGCCAGCCGCGGCTACAGCCAGGGCAAGCGCGAGCTCGCGTCGATGCGGTATTTCTGGAGGCGCTGGCAGGATCTGTTCCTCACCAGGGTGCTCCCGGCATCCGCCCCCGTCGACTATGTTCTCAGCGACGTGAGCACGCCCCTCTGGCGCGAGTACGTCGAGGCCCAGGCGGCCCGGCTCCGCGAGCTCGGACGTGAGGTGGAGGTGCACTCCACCTCGTCGTCGCAGCCCGACGAAGAGCTCGTCTCGCGGCTCGCCCCGCGCGAGTCGATAAAGATCAGCGGCGACTGGGGTGCGAGCGTCACGACCTGGCTCGCGTCGCTCGAGCACGGCAAGCCGGCCTACCTCCTCTCCGGGCTGGAGAGCGAGCGCTACCCGGGCGACCAGGCGCTGCAGGCGGTCATCCACGCCGGATACAAGCCGGAGTTCGACTACATCGTGCCGAACCGCGTCACCGCCGACGGCCTGCGCGCCGCGGCGTCGTGGGAGTCCCACGGACGCGTCGTGCCCGCGCTCCCGGTCGCCGGCTCCGCGCAGCCCGGATCGAGGATCGTCTCGCTCGGGGCAGGTGCCACCATGCGCGCCGCGCTCGACAGCGCGGCCCTCGACCTCGGAGCCACCGCCCACCACTTCGACGAGACGGAGCCGAACGCGGCCCTGCTCGCCCGTATCCTCGCCCACGACCCGCGTGTCGTCGTCGCCGCCGCCCTCTACGAGAGCAGTCTCGCGCCGCTCGCGATCATGGGCCTCGGTGCTGTGCTCGTCGGAGCGCAGAGCGAGCTGACGAAGTACGAGGTGCTCGACGGCTACAACGCCCTACTGGTCGACACCTCGTCGACCGCTGCCGTGCTCACCGCGGTGAACGACGTGATGACCGACGACGCCGTGGCAACCGAGCTCGCCGCGAACGGCTACTCGAGCGCCATGCGGGCCTACGAGCAGAACGGGCGCGAGATGGACCGCGTTCTGCGATCCATCTCCGAGAACCCGGTCTAGGCGATCATGACGACACAGCAGCGGCGCAGAGTTCTCGTGATCACCGGGGACCCCATCGGGATCAAGCTCGCAGGCCCCGCGATACGGGCCTGGAACATCGCGGAGGCACTCTCCGCAGACAATGAGGTGACGCTCATGTCGCTCACCTCGGTGGAGGAGCTGCCAGCGCCCTTCGCCCTCGTCTACCTGGCCGAGGGGAGCCACCGCGCCTTCGCCGGCTGGGACGCCTGGGCCGACGTGATCATCTTCCAGGGCCACGCCATGGAGTCGTTCCCTGCGCTGGAGCGCTCCGACACGGTGCTCATCATCGACATCTACGACCCGATGCACCTCGAGCAGCTCGAACAGGCGCGCGAGTTGCCGCTCGCCGTCTGGAACAGCCACGTCGAAGAGGCGACCATCTCGCTCAACAAGCAGCTCACCCGCGGCGACTACTTCATCTGCGCGTCCGACCGCCAGCGCATCTTCTACCTGGGCCAGCTCGCGGCCCTCGGACGCATCAGCCCCGCCACCTACCGAGACGATCCCGACCTGCACGGCCTCATATCGGTCGTGCCCTTCGGGCTCTCCCGGGTGCTGCCCCCGCACGAGCGCGACGTGCTCAAAGGGGTGCTCCCTGGAATCGCCCGCGACGACAAGCTGCTGCTGTGGAGCGGCGGCCTCTACAACTGGTTCGACCCGAAGACGCTGATCCGCGCGGTGGGCATTCTCTCGGAGCGCCGCGACACGGTGCGTCTGTTCTTTCAAGGCACCAAGCACCCGCACCCGGGAGTTCCAGAGATGGAGGTCGTCAGCCAGTCCCGCGCGCTCGCGGCGGAGCTCGGGCTCGCCGACTCGTCCGTCTTCTTCAACGGCTCGTGGGTGGACTATGCCGACAGGCACAACTACCTCCTCGAAGCGGATGCCGGGGTCAGCACGCATTTCTCCCACATCGAGACGACGATGTCGTTCCGCACCCGGATCCTCGACTACCTCTGGGCGGGGCTCCCGATGGTGGTAACCGAGGGCGATGTGTTCGCCGAGCTCATCCAGAACGAGGGACTGGGCCTGGTTGTCGCCGAGAAGGATCCCGAGGCACTCGCCGCCGCTCTGGAGCGGATACTGTTCGACGAGCCTTTCATCACGCAGTGCAGGGTGAATGTGGCCCGGGTGCGAGAGGACTTCTACTGGGACCGAGTTCTCGCACCTCTGGTCGGCTTCGTCGCCCACGCCCGCCGTTCGGCCGACGCGACCGAGTCTTTCGGCAAGCCGAAGAGCCCGCGGGCGGTCTTCAACCCGGTGAGGCCGCGTCGTCGCCGAGGTCTTGTGTTCAAGATCTCGCGCACCGTCTTCTACCTGCGCAACGGCGGACCCGCCGTCGTCATCGACAAGATCAAGAATCGACTGGCTCGCTGACCGCGTGCCACCACAGCGACTGGAATCGTCACGATGCAACCCTCACTCTCCGTAGCCCTCGCGTCGCGTAACGGCGCCCCGTTCATCGAGCAGCAACTGCGCAGCATCTTCACCCAGATCGTGCGCCCCGACCAGATCGTCGTCTCCGACGACGCGTCGACCGACGGCACCATCGACATCGTCGAGGCGGTATTCGCCGAATTCTCGCACCTCGGCGTGCGCACCACGATCCTGCGCAACGCGCAGCCGCTCGGCGTGCGCGCGAACTTCGAGCAGGCCATGCTCGCCTGCACCAGCGACCTCATTGCACTCTGCGACCAGGACGACGTCTGGGAGCGGTCGCGCATCGAGCGGGTGACCGCACGCTTCCGCGGCTGGCCGGACCTGCTCATGCTGAGCTCGGACGCGCGCCTGATCGATGCCGACGGCGCCGTTCTCGACCACACCCTCTTCGAGGCCCTCGGCGCCTCCCGCAAGGAGGTGGGCAAGATCGAAGAGGGACGCGGCTTCGAGCTGCTCCTCAAGCGCAACATCGTCACGGGCGCCACAATCGTGCTGCGGCGATCCGTGCTCGCGCGCGCCGTGCCCTTCCCATCGCCGTGGGTGCACGACGAGTGGCTCGCCATCATCGCCTCCGTGCTCGGCCCCATCCGCGTCTATCCGGAGCCTCTCGTCGACTACCGCCAGCACGGCGCGAACGAGATCGGCGTGCGCAAGCTCTCACCGATCGGCAAGCTGAAGCGCCTGTTCGAACCGCGCGACGAACGCTACGACTACCTGCTCGAGCGCGCGACGGTACTGCTGGCGCGCCTCGAGGAACTCGGTGACAAGGTCTGGGAGGAGCGGCTGGAGCGGGCGGAGCAGAAGGTCGAGCACCTCGCCGTGCGCGCGGCCTTCCCCGCTTCCCGCAGCGCGCGGATCGCCCCCGTGCTGCGCGAGGCGCGAACCGGGCGCTACGCGCAGTACAGCCGCGGCAAGGCCGACATCCTGCGCGACCTCCTGCAGCCGGCGGGCTCGCCGGCCGCGCCCCGCGGCTAGCCGACCGTGAGCGCGCCAGCGGCACCTGCCCGACGGGTCTCCGGTCTCACCCTCATCCTCGGCGCGACGGCCCTGTCGGGCATCGCGTCGTACGTGGTGCAGACGGTCGTCTTCGGGCAACTGACCGAGAGCGCCTACGCGGTCTTCGCCGCCTTCTGGTCGTTCATCTACCTGATCGTGGGAACGCTGTCCGGTATCCAGCAGGAGGTGACCCGCGGCACGCGGGCTCGCGTGTCCGACGACGCCGCTGCACGCAACCGGTCCACGCGCCTCGCCGTGGTCAGCGCCCTCCTGGTGGTCGCCGCGGTGGTCGCAACGGCTCCGCTCTGGGTCGCAGCCGCTTTCCCCACCGAGGGCTGGGCGCTCGTCTGGCCGCTGGCCTTCGGCACCGGTTCGTACGTGCTGGTGGCGGTGCTCTGCGGCATGCTCTACGGGATCCACCGCTGGCTGCCGCTCGCCCTGCTGATGACGGCCGACGCCGTGCTGCGCCTGATCGCGATCGTAGTCGTGCTGTTCGCCGGAGGCGGCACCGTCGCCCTCGCCTGGGCGATCGCCGTCCCCTTCCCGCTCGCTATCGTGGTGCTGTGGCCGCTCATCCGTCGTAGTGTCGTCGGGGCCGCCCAGCTCGACGCGGGCTACCGCGAGGTGAGCTGGAACGTGTCGCGCACCATGGTCGCTGCCGTCTCCACTGGCATCATGGTGAGCGGGTTCCCGCTCGTGCTCGGTCTGACCAGCGCGGGGGAGTCCGCGTCGCTGCTCGGCCTCTACATCTTCTGCATAACCCTCGCCCGCGCGCCCCTGATCGTCGTGGTCATGTCGCTGCAGAGCTACCTGGTGGTGACCTTCCGCGACGCCACCGGCCACTTCTGGCGCACCTTCCTGCGCCTGCAGGCTGTGATCCTGGGAGCCGGCGTGCTTCTAGCGGCGGTGGCCTGGCTGGCCGGACCGCCGGTCTTCGCCTTCGTCTACCCGGAGCGCGAGCTGCCGGACGGCGTATTCCTCGCGGTGCTCGTGCTCTCATCAGCGCTCGTCGGATCGCTCTGCGTGAGCGGCCCGGCGGTGCTGGCCCGCTCGGAGCACCTGGTGTACGCCGCCGGCTGGGCGGTGGCCGCGGCCACGACCGTGGTCGTGCTGCTACTGCCGCTCGACTTCACGACGCGCACGGTGCTGTCGTTGCTGCTCGGCCCGATCGCGGGCGTCGTCGTCTTCGCGGTGCGCCTGGTGACGGTGCACCGGAGCGACACCGCTACTCCGGCGCGCTAGTCTCCGCGATCCGCTTCTCCAGCGCCTCGATGCGAAGGCTCTGCAGGGCGGCGTTCTCCGCCAGGATCCGCGTCTTCGACTCGAGGCCGGTCAGCTCGGCGCTGTGCTGGATACAGACCAGGAAGAGTACTGCGACGCTGACGAAGAAGACCAGGTTGAGTGGGACCTCGACGCCGATGAGGTCGGCCGCCCACTCGAGCGTGCTCGGGAAGACGCCGATCACCAGCGCCATCGTGCCGGCGATGAGCCACCAGACCGCGTGGCGCTCACGCAGTCGCCTTCTGCGCAACATCTCGATGACGACACCGAGGGTGAGCAGCGCGGACAGAACTCCGAAGATGTAGGTCGTGACGGTCATCGCTCGAGCTCCGGTTCGTGAAGAGGCACGGGCGGGCGCATCAGAGCGAAGAACAGCGCCATCGTGGCCCTGCCGAGATAGGCCGCCGCCTTGAACGGGTCGTGGGAGGGCTTGCCGCCGGCGCGGGCGCGCATCGACACAGGCACCTGTGCGATCACGCACTTCGCCCGGGCGGCAATGACCAGCGACTCGATGGTGTCGCCGAGGTACTCGGCGGGGTAGTGCTCCGCGAACAGGCGCACCGCGCGCGGCCCGCTGGCCCGGAAGCCGGAGGTGGTGTCGGTGAGCTTCGTGCGCGCCGTGGAGCTGAGGAAGGTGGAGAGCACGACCATCGCCCAGCGGCGGGGCCCACGCACCGTGTAGTCGCCCTCGCCGGCGAAGCGGGCGCCGAGTACGAGGTCGGCGGTCTGCAGGCGCTCGAGCAGCGCGACGACGTTCGAGGGGTCGTGCTGGCCGTCGGAGTCGACCTGCACGACGTTCTCGAAGCCGTGGTCGATCGCGTAGCGGAAGCCGACGCGCATGGCGCCGCCGACACCCAGGTTGAAGGGCAGGCGCGCCACGACCGCTCCAGCCGCAGTGGCCTCCTCGACGGTGCGGTCCGACGATCCGTCGTCGACGACCAGGCAGGAGACGCCGGGGAGTTTCGCGAAGACCTCGAGCACCACCTGGCGCACCGCGTCCTCCTCGTTGAACGCGGGCATCACGATGAGCGTGCGTTCGAGCAGACTGGGCATAGGTGATGGTAGCAAGGGGCAGGTGCTACTTGGCTCGCACGGCCCCGACGTTGTCGAGGTACCACTGGTAGGTGGTGGCGATCCCGTCGCCGAGCGAGGTGGAGGCGGTCCAGCCGAGGTCGTTGAGGCGCGAGACGTCGAGCAGCTTGCGCGGCGTGCCGTCCGGCTTCGAGGCGTCCTGCACGAGACGACCGTCGTAGCCGACGGTATCGGCGATCAGCCGGGCCAGGTCGCGGATCGGCAGGTCGTCTCCGACGCCCACGTTGATCGTCTCCGGGGAGTCGTAGTTGTCGAGCAGGAAAACGGATGCGCGGGCGAGGTCCTCGACATAGAGGAACTCGCGCAGGGGCGATCCAGACCCCCAGATGACGACCTCTTCGTCGCCGTGGAGTTTCGCCTCGTGGATGCGCCGCATCAGGGCGGGCAGAACGTGCGAGTTCTCGGGGTGGAAATTGTCCCCCGGACCATAGAGGTTGGTGGGCATCGCCGAGATCCAATGGCGACCGAACTGCTTGCGCGATGCCTGCACCTGCATGATCCCTGCGATCTTCGCGATCGCGTAGGCGTCGTTGGTGGGCTCGAGGGCGCCGGTCAGAAGCGAGGACTCCTTGATGGGCTGCTCCGCGTACTTCGGGTAGATGCAGGAGGAGCCGAGGAAGAGGAGGCGATCGACGTCGACGTCGTTCGCGGCGTCCATCACGTTGACCTGGATCTGCAGGTTGTCGCTGAGGAAGTTCGCCGGGTAGGTGTTGTTGGCGTGGATGCCGCCGACCTTCGCCGCCGCGTCGATGACCACGTCGGGACGGTTCTCCCGCAGGAAGTCGAAGACGCGGTCGCGGTCGCGCAGATCGAGCTCCGACGAGGAGGCCCCGACCAGGTCGGTGTAGCCCTCGGATTTCAGGTGCCGCCAGATGGCCGACCCGACTAGCCCGCGATGACCGGCGACGTAGATACGCGCGTTCTTGTCCAACGTTTCTCCGATTATGCATGTCGTTATACTCGCTGAAGCGTTCGCGGTGGATCGCTGCCTGATTTGTCAATCGTAGCAATTTCGAAAAGAGTCGACGTTGGCCGTGCCAGAGGTCCTTGTAGTCCTGCCCACACTGGGCGACCGGCTCGACTCCCTGCGGGAGACCCTCGACTCCGTGAACGCCCAGCGCGCCGATGTCGAACTCACGCTGGTGGTGGTCGCGCCCGCCCGGGCCGTCGAGGCGCGGGAGCTCGCGGCATCGCTCGGTGCCGTCGTGGTCGACGATCCGAAGACAGGCATCTCCGACGCCATCAACTGCGGCCTCGCCGCCCGTACCACCGAGACCTACTACGCCTGGATCGGCGACGACGACATCTTCCGCCCCGGCGGCCTGCTCCGCCTGCGCACGATCCTCGAGAACAACTCGAAGGCGGTGCTGGCGTTCGGAGGCTGCGACTACATCGACGTGGACGGGCGCACCATCGCCGTGAGCAACGCGGGCGGGCTAGCCCCGATCCTCCTCGCCTGGGGACCCGACCTCATCCCGCACCCCGGAACGATGATCCGGCTCGACGCCCTCGAAGCCATCGGCGGCTTCGACAGCACGCTGAAGTACGCGATGGACCTCGACGCGTTCCTCAAGCTGCGCAAGCACGGCTCCTTCGCGTGGACCCGCGAGTCAGTTTCCGGCTTCCGCTGGCACCCGGACTCGCTCACTGTGGCCAACCGCCTCAGCTCGAGCCTCGAGTCCGAGTCGATCAAGCGCCGCCACCTCCCGCCGGCACTCCGCCCAGTGAGTCCGCTCTGGCAGTACCCCATCCGCTGGGCATCGGCCTTTGCCGCGGGCCGCGTGAACGCCCAGGCGCGCTCCATCCGGAGCCGGGCGGAATAGGGCCCTGCGCTAGGCTGACAAGGTTTGCAGGCGGAATACCGATTCCACCGCTCGGCTGGGAAAGCACATTACGGAGTTACCTGAATGACTGAGAACACGCCCAAGAAGGCCATCATCACCGGAATCACCGGCCAGGATGGCAGCTACCTCGCAGAGCTGCTGCTGAGCAAGGGCTACGAGGTGCACGGGCTGATCCGCCGGTCGTCGACGTTCAACACCGACCGCATCGACCACATCTACCAGGACCCGCACGAGCAGAACCCCAACCTCTTCCTGCACTACGCAGACCTCTCCGACGGCTCGCGCCTCGTGACCCTCCTGAGCGAGATCCAGCCCGACGAGGTCTACAACCTCGCCGCACAGTCGCACGTGCGCGTCAGCTTCGACGAGCCCGAGTACACCGGAGACGTCACGGGCCTCGGCACCATCCGCCTGCTCGAGGCCATCCGCGCTCTCGGCCTGCAGACCCGCTTCTACCAGGCGTCGAGCTCCGAGATGTTCGGCGCCACCCCGCCGCCGCAGAACGAGCAGACCCCGTTCTACCCGCGCTCGCCCTACGGCGTCGCGAAGGTGTACTCCTACTGGATCACCAAGAACTACCGTGAGGCCTACGGCATCTTCGCCTCCAACGGCATCCTGTTCAACCACGAGTCGCCCCGCCGCGGCGACACCTTCGTGACCCGCAAGATCACCCGCGCCGTCGCGCGCATCGCCGCCGGCGAGCAGTCCGAGCTGTTCATGGGCAACCTCGACTCCGTGCGCGACTGGGGCTACGCCCCGGAGTACGTCGAGGCGATGTGGCGCATGCTGCAGCACGACACCCCCGACGACTTCGTGGTCGCCACCAACTCGGCATACACGGTGAAGGACTTCCTGCAGATCTCCTTCCAGCACGTGGGCCTGGACTGGGAGAAGTACGTCAAGTTCGACGAGCGCTATCTGCGACCCACCGAAGTGGACTCGCTGATCGGCGACTACTCCAAGGCGCAGAACGAGCTCGGCTGGAAGCCCAACGTGCTCACCCCGCGTCTGGCGCAGATCATGGTCGACGCCGACGTGAAGGCGCTCGAGCTCGGCGGCTCGCGCTATGTAGACGTCGTCGAAACGGCCTAGTGCCACACGCGACAGGTACCGACGTGCGCGTCGCGTTGTCGATGCTGACACTCGTGCCCGGTGGTATGGGCGGCAGTGAGACCTATGCGAGCGCGCTCACCGCGAGCCTCGCTGCCACCGACGGCGTCGACGCACGTGCCGTCGTGCCCGCGAACGCTCGCGGATTCAGCCGCGGTATCCCCGAGACTGTCGTCGAGTCGGTCACCGTCAAGGCCTCCACGGCCGGCCGTCTCGCCGCAGTGGCGTCGATCTTGGCGCAATCGAGCCGACTCCGCCGCACACTGGACTTCGCGGACGTCGTGCACTTCCCGTTCACCGTTGTCGCTCCGAAGCCCACCCGTCGGCAGGCGACGGTGCAGTCTCTGCTCGACGTGCAGCACCTCGAGCTGCCGCAGATGTTCTCGAGAGCCGAGCTGCTGTACCGCAGGCGGTTCTACGAGGGCGCCGCGCGCAACGCCGACGTCGTCATCACCATCAGTCACTTCGCCAAGCAGCGCATGGTCGAGCTCCTCGGCATCCCCGAGGAGCGTATCCGCGTCGCACACCTCGGTGTAGACGTCTCGCGATTCACCCCGAATACCGGCGACCGCGAGAACTTCGTGCTCTACCCGGCACGCGGATGGCCGCACAAGAACCACGCTCGCCTGATCGAGGCCGTCGCGCTGCTGAGACGGGAGGACCCGACGCTGCGCCTCGTGCTCACCGGCGGCGGCCTGGACACGCTCGGCGAGCTGCCCGACTGGGTCGAGAAGCGCGGCCTCGTCAGCGTCGAGGAACTTCACCGTCTCTACCGCACTGCCGCGGCGATGGCCTTCCCCAGCCTCTACGAGGGCTTCGGGCTGCCGCCGCTCGAGGCGATGGCATCGGGTTGCCCCGTCGCCGCAGCGGATGCGGGATCGATACCCGAGGTGGTCGGGGATGCGGCCGTCCTCTTCGATCCGCGCGACGTCGAGGACATCGCCAGGGGAATCTCCGAGGCGATCGCCCGCGGGGCCGAGCTGTCGGTCGGCGGAGTCGGGCACGCCGCCCGGTTCACCTGGGAGGCCTGCGCCGAGGTGCACGCCTCCGCCTACGCGCAGGCGCTCGCCGCGCACTGACCGGCCGTGGCCGCTCACCTAAACTGGTCGAATGTCTGACTCCCGCGCATCCGCCGTCGCCCTGATCACGGGTGCCAACGGCCAGGACGGCACCTACCTGGTCGAACGCCTGATCGCCGACGGCTACGAGGTTCACGGTCTGGTGCACTCCGAGGCCGGTGCGGCCAAGCTCGCCGAGCAGTTCCCCGCCGCCCGGGCGCACGTGGGCGACCTCGCCGATGCCCCGGGCCTCACCGCCATCGTCGACGCCGTGGAGCCGACGCGTATCTACAACCTCGCGGGCAACACCTCGGTAGCGCGCTCGTGGGAGTTCCCCGCCGAGACCGCCGACGTTCTCGGCGTAGGCGCGGTACGGCTGCTCGACGCCGCCTGGCGCCTGCAGGAGCGCACGGGCGAGGAGGTCCGCTTCCTCCAGGCCTCCAGCGCGGAGATCTTCGGAGACACCGTCGACGCGATGCAGACCGAGTCCACGCTGCTCGCGCCAGTGACCCCCTACGGCGCCGCGAAGTCCTTCGCGCACCAGATGATCGGCGTCTACCGGGCTCGGGGCATGAAGGCCAGCACGGCGATCCTGTACAACCACGAGTCTCCGCGTCGGCCCGCCGCCTTCGTCACCCGGAAGATCACGTCCGAAGTGGCCCGCATCTCGCTCGGGCTATCCGACCGGCTCGTGCTCGGCAACATCGACGTCTACCGCGACTGGGGTTACGCTCCCGACTACGTGGACGCGATGGTACGCATCCTCGACGCCCCGGGGCCCAACGACTACATCGTGGCCACCGGTAAGGCGCACTCGGTGCGCCAGTTCGTGCAGTGCGCCTTCGCGCACGTGGGAATCGTCGACTGGGAGCCCTACGTGTCGATCGACCCCGCGCTCTACAGACCCGCCGACCCGAAGCAGCTCGTCGGCGACCCCTCGCGACTGATGGGACTGGGCTGGGTGCCCACCGTCGACTTCGAGCAGCTGGTGCACTTCATGGTCGACGCCGACCTCGAGGACGCCCGCGCCGAGGCTACGGCGCGATAACCGAGTAGATCGCGAGGGTCGTGCCCGAGCCGTCGAAGCGCTCGACCTCGTCGAGGCACGGCGAGGTCATCGGGTCGCTCGACAGCACATGTGCCACGTTCTCCTGCGCGAAAGCCGAGCAGGCGTCGAAGGTCACTGCGATCTGATCGGGCGCGGGGTTCGAGACCACGGGCTCGCCGGGCGCCTCCGACCAGCGCACGCCGCCGATGCGGTTCCACTGGTACTCGAACTGGCCGGTCGGGTCGATCTGCTCCCACATCTCCTCGGAGGGCGATCCCTGCGTACCGTTGTAGGCCTCGACGCCGGACTCCAGCAGTGTGGCGGGCACAACGAGATCGCCCACGCCCACCCAGGTGCCGCCCTCGGTCTCGTCGATCTGCACGACGGCCTTCGAGGCGGGGGTCTCCCTCAGATCGAGAACGCCCACGTACACCGGGTTGACGCCGATCGCACTCGCGAGACTGACCACGAGGAAGGCGGCCGCGCCCGCGGCGGCGTGGCGGCGCGCGAAGAAGTAGAGCGCAGCGGCGGAGACCACTGCGTAGAGCCACCAGAGTGGAGCCGCGCCCCAGAGCTTGGTCGGGCCGATCACCACGAGCACAGCGCAGGCGACCGCCACCTGCGAGAGGAGGAAGAACGCGGCGCTGCCGCCGGCGAGCCAGCGGGAGGGCTTCGTCGAGGAGTCGTCGACGTAGCGGACGACGAGAGCGAGCAGTGCGAACGACGCCAGGCCCACGCCGATCCGCGCCCGCTCCGGAGTGGTGCGGTCGAGCAGCAGCAGTCGGGCCGCCGCATCCCAGCCGGGCACGAGGGTGTATGCGACGAAGACGACGAGGACCACGGCGAGCCCGATGATGACCCAGGGCAGAGTGCGGTTCGCCCGACGCTCGCGCGCCACGGCCCAGACGGCGACGGGCAGGAGGAAGGCGCCGGTGAGCAGGAAGGTCGAGGCCTCGGAGGAGTTGATACCGAGGAAGCCGCCGGCGTCCTTCAGCGAGTCGGCGAAGGAGGAGCTGATCGTGCGCGCGGCGGACAGCGATCCCCCCGCCCCCGTCCCGGTGAGCCGTGCTCCGGGGTAGACGGTGCTGAGGAAACCGGCCACGGTGTCGGCTTTCGACAACAGCCAGGCACCCGTGACGCCGGCGCCGAGAACGCCCGCCACAAGAGTGGGGAGCGCCCGCAGAAGGACGTCCCCGATGGACTGGCCCCGGCGCATCCGTTCGACAACGAGGCCGACGCCGTAGCCGAGCACGACGATCGCGATCGGGATGATGAAGGGCGCGTAGATGCCCATCGCCATCACGATGGTCGCGTACGCGACGAGCGGGGCCCAGACCCAGCCGCTCCAACGGCGGCGGCTCCTGAGGCTCCAGTTGAGGGCGGCCATCACGGTCAGGCCCCACACCACCGGCCAGAAGGTGGTCGACTGGTACCACCACTGAAAGAACGGGCTGCAGAAGAACCCGATGGAGAGCGCGGCGGCGACCACGGGTCTGCGCGGGATCACGGTGAGAAGGAAGGCGTTGGCGACCGCCATCAGGGTGAGGCCCATCGACCACCAGCGCCAGGCGGTGGCGTGGTCGACGTCGAGGAAGAGGTACCCGATCTGGTGCGGGCGGAACGCGATCGACCAGTCGAGGCGCGGGAGGTCGTAGGGGAGGGCCGCGTCCATGCCGCCCGGGAAGGTCTGCGTGCGTTCGGGGAGGCCCTGCTGCACCTGCGCGATGGTCCAGACGGTTCCGACATTCCACTCGTCGGAGCGGATCTGCTGAGGGTGCCCGGCAAGCAGGTCGGGATCCTGCCCGGCGCTCACCTCGTTCCACAGTGCGCCGGACGAGGAGCCGTTGAGGCCGATGCCGACCAGAACCACTCCGAGAAGCAGGAGCAGCGCGGGGAAGGCGAGGAGCACACGCACGCGCGGGAGGTCGTCTTCGCGGGGCTGCACGAATCGACGGTACCGCTCGAGCAGTCTGCCGGGTCGGGATGGGGTCGTCACTCGGTACTCCAACTCAGGATGCGTCCCGCGTAGCGGTCTGTCACGTCGACCGGCAGGTCTGCCAGTGCCTCCGGTGCCACGACGACGCAGCGGTCGGCGTCGGCGTCGAGCAGTTCGTCGACGGTCGAGGCGACGGTTGCTGCATCGGTCTCGGGCGCCACGTCGAAGAGCGCGGTGGTGATCCCGCCGGCGCGCTCTGTCCATGTCGACGAGAGCGACATCGCCCAGTTGTTGGAGACACCCACGGTGAGGTCGCCCGGCAGCACGGCGAGGTAGAAGGGCCGCACGCACGGCTCATCTGCCATCACCGACGCGGCCTCGAGCAGCCGGGGCAGCCCGGCAAATGGATCGGCTGCCGACATCGCAGGGCCGTCGCGGAACGAGAGCCCGGGGAACCGGAAGAAGCCGGGAACGGGGAATCCCGAGTAGGCGAGAAGCGCGGCACACAGGCCGAGGGTGGTGACCACCGACATCCAACGGCGCGAGGCGTGCGGGGTCGCGCGCGCGACGACCCAGACGGTCCCGGCGAGCACCGCGAGAATGGCGAACACGATGGTGAGGCCGTCGATGAGCTTGTACTGGAAGTAGCCGAGCTTGTCCGCCTGGCTCAGCTGCACCGCCGTGAGGACCGCGACCTCGGCGGCGCCGACGATGACTGTGCCGAGCACGACGGTGGACGCCACGCGGGCACCCTTCACCGCGCCGGGAACGAGCGCGCTCCATGCCACCGCCACCGCCGCGCCGGCGATCGCGACGATCAGGCTGATGGAGGGGGTCGCCACCCCGCCGGTAGTGGTGAGAGCGGCGGCCGGGCCGCCCGCGGTTCGGGTGGCCTCGACGACCAGCCAGGCGCCGAATCCGCCGGCGGCCGCCGTGGTCGCCACGACGAGCGCGAACGGCGCGGCGCGGCGCGGTGCGGCGCGCAGGGCGGCCCAGTCGATGCGGATGGCGAGCACCGCGGCGGCGACGAGCGCCAGCGGCGCGAGCAGCATCCAGGAGTGGGCGACGAGAACGGCCGAGGCGCAGACCGCGGCGAGGGAGACGACCGTGGTACGCCTCCCGCTCATTGCGAGCACGACGGCGATGATCGCGCCGATCACCGCGAGCAGGAAGCCGGGGAAGCCGTGGCTGAGGCTGGCGGCGCCGAAACCGAGGAACAGGAAGGAGATGCTGGCGGTGATGACGACGAAGACGAGGCCGGTGCGCCCGCGCAGCACGTCGACCGATGCAATGGCCGCGGCGAGAGTGACGAGGGCGGCGGTGAGCACAAGGCTGGTGCCGATCCCGAAGAGCGCGACCTCCTGGGCGATGGTGCCGGTGCTCACACCCGACCAGCCGTCCGCAGCCATCACGGCGAGCACATGGAAGTGCTGCGGATACACGATGTAGGCGAACACCGAGCCGTCAGCGGGCGTCGGCCAGCCGGGGCCTGTCACGAGAGTGCGACGGATCATCTCGAACATGTCGAAATGGGCCACGTTATCGCCCCCGAACGCCTGCACCAACGACGCGAGAGCAGGCACGTCCGCGCGCGGGGTGAAGAAGGGCAGGAAGAACCAGAGACCGAACACACCCGCCGCAGCCACTGCCGTGTCGGAGGCGGCGAACTCGGGTATCAAGCGGCGGCGCGGCTCACCGCCGAGGATCGCGCAGAACACGAGCACGGCGCTGAGCACGGCGAGGATGAGCCCCACGCGGCCGACGGCGCCGAGCGGCGGGCTGCCGGCCCACCAGAGCAGGGGGAGCGCGCCGAGAGCGATC
>Ga0247805_1000199_pt1 | contig 37162 bp, 27 predicted proteins | sample UWRJL044104R1_FD_180930 | JGI IMG/M metagenome (GOLD analysis project Ga0247805, IMG submission 180930) | Plant litter microbial communities from Arlington Agricultural Research Station in Wisconsin, United States - UWRJ-L044-104R-1 | ecosystem: Environmental > Terrestrial > Plant litter >...
CCCCGGTGCGAACAAGCTGACGTACAAGACGACAGCGGCCGACGCGGGCGACTACGTGTTCATTCGCACGACGTACAAGCGCACGGGATACGAGACAGCCGTCTACAACTCTGACGCCTGGTATGTGCTTCGCGGTGACATTGACAACCTCGCAGTGCCGACAATCACCGGTTCGGGTGCTGTGGGTGGAACGCTCACGGCCAACCCCGGAGCGTGGACGAACTCGCCAACGCTCAGCTACCAGTGGTTGCGCAACAACCAGGAGATCCCCGGTGCGATGAGCTCGAAGTTCACCCCCAGCGGTGACTTCTACGGCGACGAAATCTCCGTAGAGGTGACCGCCACGAAGGCTGGCTTCAGCCCGGGATACGAGACCTCCGCACCGTTCGCTGTGACAAAGGGCGCGGCGCCGACGATCGTGGGTACCGCAACTCCCAAGATCACCGGAACGGCGACGACGTGCTCGACGTTCAGCGCCACAACGGGCACCTGGCAGGGTGAAGGCCTCAGCTACGAGTACCAGTGGTACTTGATTGCGCCCGGAACCAAGCAGCTCATCGCCGGTGCCACAAAGAGCACCTACACGTCCGGCGCGAGCGATCTGGGCTACCAGCTCAAGGTCATCGTCACGGCGACGAGCAAGGGCTACGTCACGGGTATCTCCGAGACCGGTACAACCGCCGTTCTCGCTCAGGGCTGCGCGGAATAAGCGCCGCACCCGCCTGAACCCCACGAATGGGGGTAGCAAATCGCCCGATTTGCTGCCCCCATCGGCGTTTAACCCCCAAAGACCCTAAAAGTTCAGGGTTTTACCCCTAAAGACCCTGAGAAGCCGATCGGCACACTTAACTGCCCGTTCTTTGCCCTAACTCCGGAGTCTTCGTGAACACGCAGTCAGCTCAGCCGTCCCCCTTCTTTGCGCGCGTGCGCAAGGCGCTCACAGGGGGCATTGTCGCCCTCGTCGCGGGTGCCCTTCTTGCGACCGGAATGACCTCGGTCGCCACGGCTGCCACCGGTGACGATGCCGCGATCACAGTGACAGTCACAACCGGCGAGGCGGTCGTTGCCAATGCCGACGTCCGCGTGTACGAGATTCAGAACGGCGACTACGCCTGGTTCCAGGGCAACGAATTTACCGACGAGACCGGAAAGGTGACACTCGACGGGCTCGAGCAGGGCCTCCAGTACGCCGTGCAGGTCAAATCCACTGAGGGCAGCTTCACGGGCGGCTACCTCGCTGGTTCGTCGACGGCGCTCCTCAGTGACTTCAACCCGGCGCAGGCGACAGTTCTGACCCAGGCGAGCACAAGCCTTACGGCGACGCTGAACCAGGGCGCGACTGTCAGCGGCTCGATCAACGACCCGTCGGGCGAGCGGTGGTACGGCGCTGACAGCGTCTCCGCCTACCGCTACTCACCCGCAATCGCGGGCGAGGGCCACTCGTGGGAGCTTGAAGGTAAAGGCTGGACGAACAACGGCGAGGCCGCGAGCGGCACATTCGAACTCGGCAACCTGCGCCCCGGCCAGTACGTGTTCGCGTACTCGCAGTACAACACGACTGACTGGGTAGGCACCGTCTACGGTGACGGCTACACAACGATCAGCTCGGCACCGAAAGAGACCATCACGGTCGGCGGCGAAAACACCACAGTCGGCACGTTTGCCGGTGCGACAAGTTTCTCCGGCTCGGTGACCTTTCCCGAGGGCTTCGAGTACACCGAGGGTGCACACGTAAAGGTGACATCGGTCGATGCGCTCGGAACTGTTGATGACTCGCAGAGCATTTACCTGGGTTCCCCCGTTGCAGAAGACGGTTCCTACTCGATTGCTGCGATCGGCGCAGGTGAGTACAAGGTTCAGGCCTACACCGACAACCTCGAGGGTGTGTACGGCGAGTGGTACAACAACAAGGCATCGGCACGCACAGCAAACATCGTCACAGTAGGTTCGACTCCAGTAGCGCTTGAGCCCATTGAGCTTGGCGCGGGCTTCACCCTGTCGGGCCACGTCACCGAAGGTGGAACGCCGCTCGAAGGCGTGGTCGTCGAAGCATCCGGCGAAAACGTCGGACCGCTCCTCGACGCCACGACCGACGCCAACGGGTTCTTCTCGTTCCCCAGCATCGAGCCCGATGACTACACGATCAGCTACGACCACCCGAACGACCAGGTCGACGCTTACTACTACAACGGCGAGCTCACCGGTACCACCGACTGGGAAGAGGCGACTCTTCTCGCTGGCGTCGACGGCAACGTCACAGCAGACCTCGATTTCCCGGGGGTCTCGACTGTTGTCGCGACCGTTCTCAGCCCGAAGGGTGTTGCGGTCAAGGGTGCATACGTTCTGGCTGTTCCCGTCAAGGGCGGCGCCCAGGACTACAGCGTCGAATCGATGACGCTCCTGCCCGTATCGGGCAAGGCCGGCGCCTACAGCGGAGTCCTGGAGAGCGGAAGCGACTACACGCTCTACATTTCTTCTGGAACCACCAGCTACGCGCAGTACCTCGGTGGCGTTGTCGCCGACGCGGACGGCTCCATCGCCGATGCGAAGACGTTCTCGCCCGAGAACGGAATCAACCCGATCACCGTGTCACTCGCTGCCCCCGGAACGATCACGGGTGTTGTGAAGTCGACGGCCAAGAAGATCATCAAGAACGTCGGAGTCACCGTATTCCAGTGGAACGGCACCGACTGGGTGAGTTCGGGATACGGCTTCACCAACGCGAAGGGCGCCTACTCGGTTGCCGTTCAGCCGGGCAGCTACAAGGTAGGTTTTGACACCTTCCAGAGCCCCAGCAACGGCTTCGCGAGCAACTTCAACATCTCAACGGGCGATGTCTCGTCGCTCTCGCCGGTGTACGTGGGTAAGGGTGCTTCGGTAGTTGCGAACGGCACGCTGGCTGCTGCAGGAACCATCACGGGTGTTGTCGCAGATGGCGCGGGCGTCGTCAAGCGCGATGTGGCAGTTCTGCCGATCAAGCTCGAAGGCACCCCAGGCAACTGGACGAGCCGCACGCCGTACTCCGCAGGTTATGGTTACTCGAACGCCAAGGGCGCATTCACCGCGATCTCGCTCCCGGCCGGCTACTACGCGCTGAGCTACTACGACGACAACCAGCTTCTCGGCGACACCTACTCGCCTGCCGGCGAGGTTGCCTTCTACAAGGTCACGGCAGGCAAGGCGACGCCTGCTGGCAAGGTTCTGCTTCCCGCCATCGCAGCGACCGACATCGTCGCCGTGACCGGCACCGTTACGCCGGCGACGAGCGGCATCGAGGGCTGGGTCTCGCTGGTCAGCGACGATGACGTTCACTACTACAACACGGAGATCGACGAAAACGGTGCCTTCTCTCTGAACGTCGCGCCGGGTGACTACACCTGGGAAGCGCTCTTCGGAACAGACACCAACGGCGACTTCGCCGGTCAGCGTGGAACATTTACCGCTACCGACGACGACGTCACGCTCGTTCTGCAGGCAGAGGCGAAGACTCCGCTGACATTCACTCAGAACCCGTCGGTTCAGAACTGGGACGGGCCGATCACCGGTCCGCAGCGTGTTGACACGCCGCTGGTTGCGGTCGCCGACTGGAACTTCGGTCGCGCAGCCGAGAGCTACCAGTGGCTGCGTGATGGAATTCCGATCTTCGGAGCCACGAGCTTTACGTACTCGCCGGGTGGTGGAGACCTCGGAAAGACCATCTCGGTTCGTATGACTCTCAACAACCGTTTCTCGCCGTACAGCGCCTCGTACCAGAGCGTTGTCGAGTACTCCGAGGGCGTCGAGATCATTAGCGGTGGGCAGGTCGCGAACGACGGCTCCCCTGAGATTGTCGGCGACACGTTCTCTCCCGGAAGCGTTCTGACCAGCTCAGACGGTTACTTCTACCCCGCTCCGGCAACCCGTACCTTCGAGTGGCTTGTTGACGGTGTCGTCGTCGCCGATGCCACGTCGAAGACATACACGATTCGTACCGCAGACATCGGCCTCGAGATCCAGTCGCGAGTCAGTGCACAGCGTGTCGGTTTCGACGACTCGGAGGCTGTGCTCTCGTACAACTCGGTCACCGCTGAGATTGGAACGGCTCCGACCCAGGTCAAGAAGCCGACGGTCAAGGCAACGAAGGTCGGCGCCAACACGAAGTACACCGTCACCCCGGGTACCTTCTCGATCACTGGCACAACCGCGGCATATACCTGGTACCTCGACGGCGAAACAATCGAGGGCCGCACTTCGGCCGCCGAGACATTCTCGCTCGCCCAGGCTCCCGCCGCGTCGGCCATCACCGTTGGTGTGACGGCGTCGAAGCAGTTCTACGCTCCGTCATCTGAGACAGTTGTTGTTGCCCGCAAGGGAACCGCAAAGACCTCCGGTGAAGCTGGCGTGACTGCCGGCGAAGGCTCGATCTCCGCTGACTCGCAGGTGATCATTGGTTCAACGCTCACGGCCACCGGCTCCTACAATGCTCCGGACGGATCCGATGCCGTGCCGACCTACCAGTGGCAGCGCAAGACCGGCACAAAGTGGGCCGCGATCGCGAAGGCGACGGGCAGCAGCTACAAGGTTGCACTCGCCGATGCGGGCAAGAGCCTGCAGTTGGTAGTGACAGTCGCGAGCACCCGCTACGCGACATCCACCATCGTTGTTCCTGCTGGAATCGGAACGCTCGACCTCGCGCTCGAGGTCACAGCTGTGAACTTCGACGGTGAGATTGGTGGCACGGGTGCTGTGTCGTCCACCATCACGGCACCGGTCATCGAGTGGCCGGTTACTGGCGTGAAGACCACCTACCAATGGGTGATCTTCGGCGAGAGCACCGTGACACCGATCAAGGGCGCGACGAAGTCGACGCTGGTGGTTCCCGCTACTGGTGCAGGCAAGCAGTTCGCGGTGGCCATCACCGGAACAAAGACCGGCTACAAGACGGCAACTGCATACCTTGATCCGATTTCGGGAAACACAACAACCATCACCCCGCTCTCGCAGCTCGGAGTGATCGGTGCAACGGAGTCTGACGGCTCCCTGATGGTCAAGGTAGGTACCAAGCTCACAGCGAAGCCGATGACGGTAGATGTCACGGGAGTCACACGTTCCTACCAGTGGGCGCTCAAGTTCCCCGATGGCGAACAGCTCCAGGAGATCCCCGGTGCCACGAAGACGACCTACACGGTCACGGCAGCCGATGCCGCGACCGATGGCGCGTCTCTCGTGCTGCTCGAGGACATCTCGAAGGCCAACTTCCCGAACCTGTCAGCGGGCACCGACCCCATCTCGATCCAGCGCATCCCTGCAACGGTCAAGACGGCACCGAAGGTGACAAAGATTGCTTCGGCCTACACGGTCACACCGGGCGTCTACACGCCGGCCGGTGGCGAAACCACCTACGACTGGTACATCAACGGCGAGCTGAGCGACACCACAACGGCGTCGTACACCCCCGGCGACGACCAGTTGACTGCGCTCATCGAAGTTCGCGTGACCTACAACGTCACCGGATACACAGAGTCGGACATCGTGCTGGTCGCGCAGAAGACCGCCCCGCCGGTTATGACCGAAGTTGAGCAGTCACAGCCGCGTGCCCTCGAAGGGTCGTACGTGGACTTCGAATCCACGGGCAGTTTCTCGGGCTCCGACTACTCCTGGCAGTGGTACCTCGGAACGACGGCCATCAAGGGCGCCACGAGCGTTTCGTACACCCCGACGCTCGCTCAGGTTGGTAAGAAGCTCAAGTGGACGGTAACGCTGAACTCGCCGAAGACGACAAAGGTGACTCTCACGAGCACGCCGCAGACCGTTCTCGCCGCCTACGGCCCCGACAATGGAACGGCAGTGAGTGCGAACTACGCGTCGGTCGGCGAGACGCTCACGGCGACTGTCGCGGAGAAGCGCGCCGGATTTACGGTGAGCTACAACTGGGTGCGTTATGCGGGCGAGAGCGCCGAAGTTGTCATCCCCGGTGCGAACAAGCTGACGTACAAGACGACAGCGGCCGACGGGAGCGCCTACGTGTTCATTCGCACGACGTACAAGCGCACGGGATACGAGACAGCTGTCTACAACTCCGACGCCTGGTATGTGCTTCGCGGTGACATTGACAACCTCGCAGTGCCGACAATCACCGGTTCGGGTGCTGTGGGTGGAACGCTCACGGCCAACCCCGGAGCGTGGACGAACTCGCCAACGCTCAGCTACCAGTGGTTGCGCAACAACCAGGAGATCCCCGGTGCGATGAGCTCGAAGTTCACCCCCACCGGTGACTTCTACGGCGACGAAATCTCCGTACTGGTGACTGCTACGAAGGCTGGCTCGTGGGAGAGCGAAGCGAGAAGCGCAGCGATCGCGGTGACGAAGGGCGCGGCCCCGACAATCGTCGGAACCGCCACCCCGAAGCTCACCGGCACAGCCGCGACCTGCAACACGCTCACGGCAACCGCCGGAACATGGAGCCTCGATGGCATCGACGTCAAGTACCAGTGGTACGCGCTCGAGGGCTCATCGAAGCAGCTCATCCAGGGCGCGACAAAGAGCACGTTCACGCCCCCCGCCGCGGCTGCGGGCTACCAGCTCAAGGTGATCGTCACGGCAGAGCGCGCTGGATACGCAACCGGCATCTCGGAAACCGTCACATCCGCTGCTCTCGCGCAGGGCTGCGAACTTTAGCCCGAGCAACACCTAGCCAAGCAGGGCGGTCGACTTCGGTCGGCCGCCCTGTGGCGTTAACCGAGCGCGAGCCGCGACATCCAAGCCCCGCCATCGTGAGTCGTGCCGGATGAGCGATCTTCGGACGAATGAGCGCGAAGTTTTCGGGGCGCCGGTCCGAAAAACGGTCATTCACCGCACAAAAAAGAACGGCGGCCCGGATGTCGCGGCCGCCGTTCTGGTGAAGCTGAGTTGTTACGCCTTTACGCCTTGCCCCTGTGCTTATCGCTCCCTCGCGAGCAACGCTGGCGCGTCGCCGCTGCGGCGATTATGCGGGGCAATGCTCCGCTTCGCTACGCCTTGCCCCGCATAATCGCCTGCTTGACCTCGGCGATGGCCTGCGTCACCTGGATGCCACGCGGGCACGCCTCGGAGCAGTTGAAGGTCGTGCGGCAGCGCCAGACGCCCTCTTTGTCGTTGAGAATGTCGAGGCGAACGCCGGCACCCTCGTCGCGGGAGTCGAAGATGAAGCGGTGCGCGTTGACGATTGCGGCGGGGCCGAAGTACTGGCCGTCGGTCCAGAAGACCGGGCAACTCGACGTGCACGCGGCGCACAGGATGCACTTTGTGGTGTCGTCGAAGCGTGCGCGCTCGACGGGCGACTGCTTGCGCTCCTTGCCGTCCTTCGGCTTGGCGCCCGCCATCATAAAGGGGTTGATCTGGCGGTACGACTCGAAGAAGGGCTCCATGTCGACGATGAGGTCTTTTTCGAGGGGGAGTCCCTTGATGGCCTCGACGTAGATCGGCTTCGTGATATCGAGATCTTTGATGAGCGTCTTGCAGGCGAGGCGGTTGCGGCCGTTGATGCGCATGGCGTCGGAGCCACAGATGCCGTGGGCGCACGAGCGACGGAAGGTCAGCGAGCCGTCCTGCTCCCACTTGATCTTGTGCAGGGCGTCGAGAATACGGTCGGTGCCGTAGACCTCGACGTCGAAGTCTTCCCAGCGCGGCTCTTCGTCGACGTCCGGGTCGAAGCGACGAATGATGAGGGTCGCCGTGAAGGTCGGGATGACCTCGGGCACAGAGGGCTTGTTCTCGAGAACTGCAGTAGCCATTAGTACTTTCTCTCCATCGGCTGGTAGCGCGTGATAACGACGGGCTTTGTGCTCAGGCGGATGTGGTCGCCCGCATCCGCGGAGTGAGCGTCACCCTCGAGGTAGGCCATTGTGTGAACCATAAAGTTGGCGTCGTCGCGATCGGGGAAGTCTTCGCGGAAGTGGCCTCCGCGGCTCTCCTTGCGGCTCATCGCCGAGTAGACGACGACCTCGGCGAGGTCGAGCAGGAAGCCAAGCTCAACAGCCTCGAGCAGGTCGGTGTTGAAGCGCTTGCCCTTGTCTTGCACGGCGATGTTCTTGTAGCGCTCGCGAAGGCCTTCGATGACGACAGTCACCTCACGCAGGCTCTCTTCCGTGCGGAAGACCTGGGCGTTGCGGTCCATCGAGTCCTGAAGCTCCTTGCGGATCTTCGCGATCTTCTCGGTGCCTGTCGACTCGCGCAGCATCAGCAGCAGCTCTCGAATCTGACGAGCGGGGTCTTCGGGAAGCGCCGTGAACTCTGCGGTCTTGACGTACTCGACGGCGTTCTTACCGGCGCGCTTGCCGAAAACGTTGATGTCGAGAAGCGAGTTGGTTCCGAGGCGGTTCGAGCCGTGAACCGAGACACAGGCGCACTCGCCCGCGGCATACAGGCCGGGAACGACCGTTGTGTTGTCGCGCAAAACCTCTGCCGCGACGTTGGTGGGGATGCCACCCATTGCGTAGTGCGCTGTCGGCAGCACGGGCACGGGCTCGGTGTACGGCTCGACTCCGAGGTAGGTGCGTGCGAATTCGGTGATGTCGGGCAGCTTCGCGTCGATGACGGCGGGCTCGAGGTGGGTGATGTCGAGGTAGACGTAGTCCTTGTTGGGGCCACCACCTCGGCCTTCACGAATCTCGGTCGCCATACAGCGCGCGACGATGTCACGCGGCGCGAGGTCTTTGATCGTGGGGGCGTAGCGCTCCATAAAGCGTTCACCCTCGCTGTTGCGAAGAATTGCTCCTTCACCGCGGGCGGCCTCCGAAAGGAGAATGCCGAGACCGGCAAGGCCGGTCGGGTGAAACTGGAAGAACTCCATGTCTTCGAGGGGGAGTCCCTTGCGCCAGATGATGCCAACGCCGTCACCCGTGAGGGTGTGGGCGTTTGACGTCGTCTTGTAGATCTTGCCGAAGCCACCCGTCGCGAAGATGATCGCCTTGCCCTGGAAGACGTGAAGGTTGCCGGTCGACAGCTCGTAGGCGACAACGCCAGACGGCTGGTCGATGCCGTCGACCTTTGTCATGATCAGGTCGAGCACGTAGTACTCGTTGAAGAAGTTGATGCCCAGGCGCACACAGTTCTGGTACAGGGTCTGAAGAATCATGTGACCGGTGCGGTCGGCGGCGTAGCACGCACGACGAACGGGGGTCTTGCCGTGATCGGCGGTGTGACCGCCGAAGCGCCGCTGGTCGATCTTGCCGTCGGGTGTGCGGTTGAACGGAAGGCCCATGTTCTCGAGGTCGATGACCGCGTCGATGGCTTCCTTCGCGAGGATCTCTGCCGCGTCCTGGTCGACGAGGTAGTCGCCACCCTTGACCGTGTCAAAGGTGTGCCACTCCCAGTTGTCTTCCTCGACGTTGGCGAGAGCCGCTGCCATACCGCCCTGAGCCGCGCCCGTGTGTGATCGAGTGGGGTAGAGCTTTGAAATAACAGCGGTGGATGCGTGTGGTCCGGCCTCAATGGCGGCGCGCATTCCCGCACCACCGGCGCCGACAATCACGATGTCGTGCTGGTGGTAGTGAACGCCGTCGATGATGGCGCCGTCTTCGATCTCGGTCGTACCGAGGGCGATTCCCATTACGGCACCGGGCAGAAGCTCGGGAGCAGCTCAAGCTGGCTCGGGTCTACCGCGGGGCACGGGTCGAAGGTGTAAATCACAAGAGTTCCAAGCAAGAGGAGTACGGCAGTCGAGGCGAGGATAGCCCCGAGAAGAACACGACGCAGCAGCGGCTTCGTCGCGTAGTCGTTGACGAGAGTGCGCATGCCGTTGGCACCGTGGATGAGTGCGAGCCAGAGCAGCAGGGTGTCCCAGACGACCCAGAACGGGTCGGCGAGCTTGCCCGCGACGAACGCGAAGTCGATGGCCTTGACGCCTTCACCGGCGACGAGGTTGACGAAAAGGTGGCCGAAGATCAGCACGAGCAGCACGATGCCGCTCGCGCGCATGTAGATCCAGCCCCACTTTTCGAGGTTGATGCCGCGGCGCTTGACGACGACCGGTGTTGTGCGGGGCACGGGAATGCTTGTAGTCATCTGAATCAACCCCCGAAGACGTGCATAAGCTGGCGCGGAATGAAGCCTGCGAGCAGGATCACCCAGAGCACAATGACGATGTAGAACATTGCCTTCTGGTGCTTTGTACCAAAGCTCCAGAAGTCGATGAGGATGATGCGCAGGCCGTTGAGACCGTGCAAGCCGATCGCGGCGACGAGGGCAATCTCGCCCAGACCCATGATCGGCGTCTTGTAGGTATTGATGACCGCGTTGTACGCCTCGGGGCTGAGCCTCACGAGTGACGTGTCGAGGATGTGCACGAGAAGGAAGAAGTAGATCGCGACACCGGTAATACGGTGCAGCACCCACGACCACATACCTTCGCGGCCCCTGTACAGAGTGCCGGCCGGTCGACGCGGCGACTTGATTGTGGGAACGGCACGTTTCTGCGCCAGGGTTCCCGCCGATTCTTGCGGCACCAGACCCTCCTTGCGGATGTTTCGGACCACTCCGCTTTTTGTGAAGCGTGCGGCCGATGGATGTTCGGTCATTGAACGCTTTCCAGTCTATTCCGCAGCAGCGGGCATCGCCGGTCAGGTAAGCCTAAGTAGCTTGACTTCAAGATACTTTTGGCCGCGAGGGAGCCAGAGGGTTGTGCCTCTAGGGTTATAGGCATGAAAGACACCGACGTTGGTATGGCGAATTTTTACAGCGTTATCCCCGCCGGAGGCATCGGATCCCGTTTGTGGCCGCTGTCCCGAGCTGATGCTCCGAAGTTTCTGCACGACCTGACCGGCTCCGGCCAGTCGCTGCTTCGCGACACCTGGGACCGCCTCGCACCCCTCTCTGGCGAAGACCGCATTATGGTCGTCACCGGTCGCGCACACCGCGCCGCAGTCGAGCACGAGCTGCCCAGGCTCACCGACCCCAACGTCGTTCTCGAGAGCGAGCCCAAAGACTCGACCGCCGCGATCGGCCTTGCGGCCGCGATTCTCGTGCGCCGCGAGCCCGATGTCATCATCGGATCGTTTGCAGCCGACCACGTCATTAACGATCAGGTCGGGTTCGGTCGCGCCGTCGCGCAAGCCGTTGCCGCGGCATCCGCCGGGTATATCGCGACGATCGGCATCACGCCCACGGAGCCCGCTATCGGCTTCGGCTACATTCACTGTGGCGGAGAGCTCGATATCGACGGCGCGTCAACCGCGATGCTCGTCGACAAGTTCGTTGAGAAGCCCGACCTCGAGACCGCGCAGAAATACCTCGACGACCACAGCTACCTCTGGAACGGCGGCATGTTCATTTCGCGCGCCGATGTGCTGCTCGAACAGATCGGCCGCTCGAAGCCCGAACTACTCGCGGGCATTCTCGAGCTCGCCGAGGCATGGGACACCCCCTCGCGCGGCGCGGTCGTCGACCGCATCTGGCCCGTGCTCGAGCGCATCGCGATCGACTACACGGTTGCGGAGCCGGCAGCGCTGCAGGGCCGCCTCGTTGTGATTCCCGGTCGCTTCGACTGGGACGACGTGGGCGACTTCGCCTCGATCGCGAAACTTCACAACCGCGGCCGCAAGGCGAACCTCGCAATTCTCGGTGAGAACGCGCGAGTGCTCTCCGACTCGTCGAGTGGCGTTGTTGTGAGCCAGACAAAGCGCGTCATTTCGCTCATCGGTGTTCAAGACATCGTTGTTGTCGACACCCCCGACGCACTCCTTGTTACTACGAGCGCAAACGCGCAGCGCGTGAAGGCCGTCGTTGACGCCCTCAAGCTGTCGGGTCGCACCGACGTTCTCTAATCCCCGAAGAAAGCACCACATGACTACCCGCATTCCCCTCATCATTGACACCGACACCGCGCAAGACGACTGCGTTGCGCTTCTCGTAGGTCTTCTCGACCCGGTTGCCGACCTTCGCGCCATAACGATGGTCGCCGGCAACGTGGGCTTCGAGCGCCAGGTGCTCAACGCCTGGATGACACTGAGTGTCGCTGGCCGCCTCGGTGAAGTGCCTGTTTACCTTGGATGTCGCAGGCCGATGGTTCGCGAATGGGTCTCCGCCGAGAACGTGCACGGCGACGGTGCTGGCGGCCTCACTATGGACTTCGACGGGCTCGAGCCAGAGCGCCAGCACGGTGTTGACGCGCTCATCGAGCTGGCCGCGGCATCTCCCGGGGAGATCACTGTCGTCTGCATCGGCCCGCTCACGAACATCGCAATGGCAGCCGTCAAAGACCCGTCGTTCGTCTCGAACGTCAAGTCGCTCTTCATCATGGGCGGCTCGAACAACGCTCGCGGCAACATCACCGCGGCGGCGGAGTACAACTTCTACGTCGACCCCGAGGCCGCGAAGACGGTGTTCGAGGCCGGCTTCGACATCACCGTCATTCCGTGGGCGCCGCTCACGCTGCGCGACGCCGTTTTCTCTCGCGAGCGCATCGCCGAGATCGGCGCACGTGGCACACCGCTCGGCGCGTTCTTCGAGCGGGTTGTTTCGAGCACGCTCGAGTTCGATGAGAGCGTGGGCATCCCCGGTTCTACGCACCCCGATTCGCTCAGCGCTGCAGTGCTTCTGCACCCGGAGCTCATCACGTCGGCGAACGAGTACGGCGTCGAGATCGAGTGCGCGTCTGAGCTAACTCGCGGATACTCGTCGATGTCGTGGGGCGTGCACGGAGTCGCAAACAACGCGCGGGTGATCGAGAGCATCGACCCCGAGGGATTCTCGAGGTATCTCGGCGAATTGTTCGCTACAGAGACCGTGCCGAGCCGCGAGCTTCGCTAAGTAGTTTCCGACTCATTACGGGAGTGTCCCAGATTTGTAACGTCTGTCGTGACCGGGCAAAAGTTCACTCACGTGACGAGTAACAATCTGTAATCTGGTTCCAACCGCCTTGGTATCGCCAGGGCATGCATCTGGAGGAAATCTAGTGAACGTAATCACACGCAAGCGCAGCCTCGCCGGCTTCGCGCTCGTAGGCGCAGCAGCCATGGTTCTTGCTGGCTGTGCTGCAGCCCCCGAAGAAGAGGCCGAAGTACCCCAGGTCGACTTCACGGGTTGTGCAGTATCTGACGAGGGAAGCTGGAACGACAAGTCGTTCAACGAGGCTGCCTACGACGGACTCCTGCAGGCCAAGGACGAGCTCGGCATCAAGACCGCCGACGCTGAGTCGCAGACCACAGAAGACTTCGAGCCCAACCTGGCCTCGATGGTCGAAGCTGACTGTGACGTCATCTTCGCCGTTGGCTTCAACCTCATCGACGCTGTCAACGCAGCGGCAGAGGCAAACCCTGACTCGCACTACGTCACGATCGATGGTTACTCCAACGGCGCGACCAACCTCAAGCCCGTTCAGTACTCGATGAACCAGTCCAGCTACCTCGCTGGCTACCTGGCCGCCGCATACTCGACGACCAAGGTTGTCGGCACCTACGGTGGACTTCAGATCGACGCGGTCACCGACTTCATGAGCGGCTACTACTACGGCGCCAAGGCATACGAGACCGAGACCGGAACCGCCGTTACGGTTCTCGGCTGGGACCCGAAGGCAGCCACCGGTGACTTCACCGACGGCTTCGGCGACACCGAAGGTGCGAAGAGCATCTCGGCTGGCCAGATCGCTCAGGATGCAGACGTTCTCTACCCCGTCGCCGGTGGCCTCTTCAGCGCAACCGCTGAGGCAATCGACGAGTCGGGCAACGACTCGATCGTCTTCATCGGTGTTGACAAGAACATCGCCGTTACGAGCCCCGAGTACGCCGACAAGGTTCTGACCTCGGTCGAGAAGCGCATGACGTCTGCTGTCTACGACATCATCGCCGAGCTCGTCGATGGAACCGAGTTCAGCGGCGAGGCATACGTCGGAACGCTGGCAAACGAAGGAACCGCGCTCTCCGAGTTCGGTGACTTCGAGGTCTCAGACGAGATCAAGGCCAAGCTCGAAGAGCTCAAGGCTGGCATCATCGACGGCAGCATTGACCCGCTTGCCTAAGCAGTAACAGCTCCACGATCGCCGGGGTGGCCCACGCCACCCCGGCGATTTATTTGACCCGGCCCTCCGGCCCCCTCATCCAATTCAGGGCTTTTCACAAAGATGTGGCGCTCGCCCGAATAAATGGCAGAATTCGAGAACGATGAAACTTGAACTCCGTGGCATCACCAAGCGCTTTGGCGCACTCGTGGCCAACGATCACATCGACCTCACAATCGAACCCGGCGAGATTCACTGTCTCCTTGGCGAGAACGGTGCAGGCAAGTCCACCCTGATGAACGTGCTCTACGGCCTGTATAAGGCCGACGAGGGCGAGATTCTTCTCGACGACAAGGCGGTGAACTTCACTGGCCCCGGTGACGCACTCGCTGCGGGCATTGGCATGGTGCACCAGCACTTTATGCTCATCCCGGTTTTCACAGTCGCTGAGAATGTCATGCTCGGGCACGAGCCGACGAAGGGCGTCGGCGTGCTCGACCTGCCTGCGGCGCGCACGCTCGTCAAGCAGATCTCTGACCGCTTCGGCTTCGAGATCGACCCCGATGACCTCGTCGAGAACCTGCCGGTCGGTGCGCAGCAGCGCGTAGAGATCATCAAGGCCCTCGCTCGCGACGCCCGCGTTCTTGTGCTCGACGAGCCCACCGCTGTGCTCACGCCGCAAGAGACCGACGAGCTGATGGTCATCATGAAGCAGCTCGCCGCTTCTGGCACCTCGATCGTATTCATCACCCACAAGCTGCGCGAGGTGCGCGAGGTTGCCGACCGCATCACCGTCATTCGCCTCGGCAAGATCGTTGCGACAGCTTCGCCTCAGTCGTCGACCACCGAACTCGCTTCGCTGATGGTCGGCCGCACCGTCGACCTCAACGTCGACAAAAACGAGCCGACGCTTGGTGCAGAATCGTTCATCGTTCGCGGCCTTACCGTTCTCGACGACGCGGGCAATCGCCTTCTCGATGACGTGACCTTCTCGATTCGCGAGGGCGAAGTGCTCGCCATCGCCGGTGTTCAGGGCAACGGCCAGACCGAGCTCACCGAGGCAATTCTCGGCCTGCGCAGCGGCGTCAAGGGCAGCGTGACCCTCGATGGCACCGAGCTCGTCGGCGCCTCGGTGCGCGACAGCCTCGACGCGGGCATCGGGTTCGTTCCAGAAGACCGCAAAAAAGACGGCCTCGTGGCCGAGTTCTCGGTCGCCGAGAACCTTATGCTCGACCGCAGCATCGGAGAGCCCTTCGCAAAGGGCATGAACATCAAGTTCGACTACCTCGAAGAGTTTGCTGACAAGGCGATCGAAGAATTCGACATTCGCACGCAGGGTTCGACGACTCTCGCCGGGCGCCTCTCCGGCGGAAACCAGCAGAAGGTCGTTCTCGCGCGCGAGCTGTCGCGCGAACTGCGCCTGCTCATCGCGTCGCAGCCGACACGAGGCTTGGATGTCGGTTCAATCGAGTTTGTGCACGACCGCATCATTGCGACGCGAGACTCAGGCATCCCCGTGCTCATCGTCTCGACGGAGCTCGACGAGGTGCTCGGCCTGGCCGACCGCATCGCCGTTATGTACCGCGGCCGTATCGTCGGCATCGTGACCCCAGACACAACCCGCGCCCGCCTCGGCGAAATGATGGCAGGAATCGAATCATGAGCAAAAAATCCCCCGCGGCGTCGGAGGCCTACGACAAGCAGGCAGTAGTGCCGGGTCTCGACACAGAGTTGAACCCCGCCATTCAGGATGACGGCGACAAGTCGCGCTGGCGCGTCGCTCTCGACGACATTCTCGCGGGCAGCCCGCTGCGCACGATCCTCGCGATCGTTCTCGCGTTTGTCATCGGCGCGATTCTCATCGTGCTGACGAACGAGCGATTCATCGAGGCATCCGGCTATATCTTCTCGCGTCCCTCCGACGCGTGGAACGCGGCCCGCTCTGCGGTCGGTGACGCCTACGGTGCCCTGTTCCGTGGCTCGATCCTCAACCTCAATGGCAAGGACTTCACGGCCGTCGTTCGCCCGCTGACCGAGACGCTTCGTCTCGCGAGCCCCCTCATCGCAGCGGGTCTTGGCATTGCGTTGAGCTTCCGCGTCGGAATGTTCAACATCGGTGGCCAGGGCCAGTTGCTCTTCGGTGCCGGGTTCGCTGCGTTTGTGAGCTTCCACCTTCACTTGCCGCCCGTGCTGCACCTGATTGTCGCGGTCATCGTCGGCATCGGCGCGGCTGCGGCCTTCGGCAGCATCGTCGGTTTCCTCAAGGCAAAGACCGGCGCCCACGAGGTGATCGTGACGATCATGCTCAACTACATCGCCTTCTACCTTCTTACCTACGCCATGCGCACGCCGCTGCTGCAAGACCCGGCCGCCGGCGGAACCCCGAAGACGCTCCCGCCGGATGCCAACGCTCAGCTGCCGTTGCTTCTCGGCGACGGTTTCGCGCTGCACTGGGGCTTCATCCTTGTCATCGGCGCAACAGTGTTCTTCTGGTGGCTGATGGAGCGTTCGACGCTCGGCTACCGCTTCCGCGCTGTTGGTCTCAACCCGCACGCGGCGAAGACTGCGGGAATCAACGTCAACCGCGTCTACGTCACGGCGATGGCGCTGTCCGCAGCATTTGTCGGACTCGCTGGCGTTAACCAGGCGCTCGGCCGCACGGCCGGCTTCACCCCTAACATCGACTCCGGAATCGGTTTTGACGCGATCACCGTCGCACTGCTCGGCGGCTCGAACGCTGGCGGCGTCTTCCTCGCCGGAATCCTGTTCGGTGCAATGAAGGCCGGCGGCCCGGCAATGCAGGTTGCCGACGTGGCGCCCGAGCTTCTCGCTGTCGTGCAGGGCCTCATCGTTCTCTTCATCGCCGCGCCGCCGCTCGTGCGCGCGATCTTCCGTCTCCCCGCAGCATCCACAAAGATTCCCGGTGCCCGTGGCAGAGCCCGCGCCCTCAAGAAAGGGGTGACGAAGTGACTTCAGTAACCGCTACCGACGTTCCCGTCGTCCACACCGTCACAGAGGTTCCGCGCAAGTGGAAGATCGCCGCGGTGCTCTCTGTGCTCTCCGTCGTCGCTTTTGTATTCTTCGGCCTGCTGGGCGATGACCGCATTGCGACTGTCGTCTGGTCGAACGCCAACGACGCCATTGTCATCCCGAACGTTCCCGTTACGTCGCAGACAATCTGCATCATCGCGGGCGTGCTTCTGCTTGTGCTCGCCGGTCTCGCCGTCTGGTTCACTGTTCGTCGCAAGCCCGTGCCGATCTGGATCGTCATCGCCTTCACGGCGCTGTTCATCATCTCGCTCATCATGTGGACGGGCGCTGGATCGAAGATTCCCGTCGTCTTCCTGCTCACCGGATCGATCGCTCTCGCAACACCCGTCGTCTTCGGTGCACTCGCCGGAGTCATCGGCGAGCGAGTGGGTGTCGTCAACATCGCCATCGAGGGCCAGCTTCTCGCCGGTGCGTTCGTCTCGGCCGTGGTCGCGAGCATCACCGACAGTCTTGCTCTCGGTCTCATCGCCGCACTCGTCGGTGGAGCCCTCGTCTCGATGGTTCTCGCAGCCTTCTCGATCAAGTACCTCGTCGATCAGATCATCGTCGGTGTTGTTCTCAACGCACTGGTGATCGGCATCACGAACTTCTTCTACGCGGCGGTGCTGAGCGAAAACTCGCAGGAATACAACTTTCCGGGAACCCTGCCGTTCCTGCCGATTCCGGGTCTCTCGAGCATCCCGGTCATCGGTGACGTGTTCTTCAATCAGCGCATCACGACGTACCTGATGTTCATTCTCGTGCCGCTCGTCTGGTACATCCTGTTCAAGACGCGCTGGGGCCTTCGCCTTCGCGCTGTCGGTGAGCACCCGCTCGCCGCTGACACCGTGGGCATCAACGTCAACCGCACACGTTTTGTCGCGGTGACCCTCGCGGGCATGATCGCGGGACTCGGCGGAGCAGCGCTCACACTCGGTTCCGTCGGTGCCTTCGTGCGCGAGATGAGCGCCGGCCAGGGCTTCATCGCTCTTGCCGCGGTCATCCTCGGTCGCTGGAACCCGTGGCTGACAACCCTCGCGGCGCTGCTCTTCGGCTTCTCGAAGAACTTCAGAATCTTCGCTGGCCAGACCGGTTCGTCGATTCCGCCCGACCTCATCGCGATGGTTCCGTACCTCGTAACTCTCATCGCCGTTGCTGGCCTCGTTGGTCGCGTCGTCGGCCCGGCCGCCTCCGGCAAGCCGTACGTCAAGCAGTAGGGAAGTTCTGTCGTGACAGAGATTGACTGGGACGCCCTGCGTCTCGCCGCCAACGAGGCAATGCAGAAGTCGTACTCGCCGTACTCGAAGTTTCCGGTCGGGGCAGCTGCTCTCGTCGATGACGGTCGAATTATCAGTGGATGCAACGTAGAGAACGCCTCGTACGGTGTTGGCCTCTGCGCGGAATGTGCCCTCGTCTCGAGCCTGCACATGACCGGCGGCGGAAAGCTCGTCGCCTTCACGTGCGTCGACGGCCTCGGAAACATCCTGATGCCCTGCGGCCGCTGCCGTCAGCTGCTCTACGAATTCTCGACAGACGGCATGGTGCTCGAGACTGTCTCGGGCTTCAAGACCATCGACGAGGTGCTGCCTGACGCCTTCGGGCCGCGCCAGCTCGACGAGTATGCTCAGCTCGCTGATTGAGTAGGCCCGCCAGGGCCGTATCGAAAAAACTTATTGATTGAGTAGGCCGCTCGCGGTCGTATCGAAATCCAGGGTTTCGATACACTCGCTTGACTGACCTCGGTCGCAGGCTCCCTCGGCGCTGGGGTCGCATGACCGCTGGCGCGATCATTCCAAGCACCGCGCTCAACCAGCGATGACGAAAGGATCCATCCCATGGCCATCGAGCCCTTCGACGTCGTCGACCTCATCCGCACGAAGCGTGACAAGGGTGCGCTGAGCACCGAGCAGATCAGCTGGCTCATCGACGCCTACACGCGCGGCTACGTTGCCGACGAGCAGATGTCTGCGATGACCATGGCGATCTTCCTCAACGGCATGGAGCGCGCCGAGATTCGTGACCTCACCCTCGCGATGATCGCGAGCGGTGAGCGCATGAACTTCGACGGCCTCTCGAAGCGCACAACCGACAAGCACTCAACGGGTGGCGTCGGTGACAAGATCACGCTGCCGCTCGCACCGCTCGTCGCATCGTTCGGAGTCGCGGTACCGCAGCTCTCCGGGCGCGGCCTCGGACACACCGGCGGCACGCTCGACAAACTCGAGAGCATCCCCGGCTGGCGCGCATCGCTCTCGAACGAAGAGTTCTACGCACAGCTCGAGAACGTCGGCGCCGTCATCTGCGCGGCGGGTTCCGGTCTCGCGCCGGCCGACGGCAAGCTCTACTCGTTGCGTGACATCACCGGAACCGTCGAGTGCATCCCGCTCATCGCTTCGTCGATTATGAGCAAGAAGATCGCAGAAGGCACCGCGGCTCTCGTGCTCGACGTCAAGTTCGGCTCGGGCGCCTTCCTGCAGGATCCGGCCCGCGGCCGCGAGCTCGCCGAAACGATGGTGCAGCTCGGTAAAGACGCCGGCGTCGACACCGTCGCGCTTCTCACAAACATGAACGTCGTTTTGGGCAACGCGATCGGCAATGCGAACGAGGTGCGCGAATCGGTCGAGGTTCTCGCCGGGGGAGGCCCCGCCGACGTCGTCGAGCTCACCGTCGCCCTCGCGCGCGAAATGCTCGAACTAGCCGGAGTCCACGACGCCGACGTCGAGGGCGCACTCAAGAATGGCCAGGCGATGGACACCTGGCGCGCCATGATCACGGCACAGGGCGGAGACGTGGATGCCGCACTGCCCGTCGCACGTGAGACCCATGTTGTGACAGCCGAACGCGACGGTGTTCTCGTTGAGCAGCAGGCACTTCCGTTCGGTATTGCCGCTTGGCGCCTCGGAGCGGGTCGCGCTCGCAAGCAGGATCCGGTGCAGCACTCGGCCGGAATCGACCTGCACGCGAAACCCGGTGACACGGTTACAGCCGGACAACCGCTCTTCACGCTCAGCGCTGACGAGCCAGAGCGATTCGCCCGCGCCATCCAAGCCCTCGAAGGTGCGTACCGCATCGGCGACGCTGGCGACGAGGTTCTCAACGGCGGACCCCTGATCGCCGGGCGTATCTCGTAACGCCCGTCGCTGGAGCGTGTCGAGGCCAGATTGAGCCCGCCGAAATCTCGACTTCGCTCGATCTGATCTCGACTTCGCTCGATCGCCGGGCGCCGTTGAGTTCTACAGCCTGTAGATTTAACGCATGAGCACAGTTACCGAGAGCTTCCCCCTGCCCGGAAGCGGCGCATCCATCACTGCACTTCCCAAGATCTCGCTGCACGACCACCTCGACGGTGGACTTCGCCCGCAGACGATCATCGACCTCGCTGGCGACATCGGCTACGAACTGCCGACGACCGATGCCACGGAGCTCGGGGAATGGTTCGCGCAGAAGTCTGACTCTGGCTCGCTCGTCGAGTACCTCAAGACCTTCGACATCACAACGGCGGTGATGCAGACCAAGGAAGGCCTGTTCCGCGTCGCGCGTGAGTTCGTGCAAGACCTCGGCTCTGACGGAGTCATCTACGGCGAGGTGCGCTGGGCGCCGGAGCAGCACGTCTCGAAGGGCCTCACGCTCGACGAGACAGTTGAGGCCGTGCAGGAAGGCATCGAGGCTGGAATCGCCGACGTTGCCGACACCGGCAAGAGCATTCGTATCGGGCAGCTCGTCAGCGCCATGCGTCACGCCGACCGCGGTCTCGAGATCGCTCAGCTCGCCGTGCGTCACCGCGGAAACGGCGTCGTCGGCTTCGACATCGCTGGAGCCGAAGCGGGCTTCCCGGCTGGCAAGCTGCGCGACGCTTTCGACTATCTTGCTGCCAACTACCTGCCCGCGACGGTGCACGCCGGTGAGGCCGACGGTATCGAGTCGATCAAGGGAGCGCTCTTTGACGGACGCGCCCTGCGTCTCGGCCACGGCGTGCGCATCGCAGAAGACATCACGACAGAGAGCGAAGACGACGAAGGCACCTACGTCACCCTAGGTCGCACCGCCCAGTGGGTGAAAGACCGCGAGATCGCCCTCGAGCTCGCACCGTCGTCGAACCTGCAGACCAATGCCTGGGGCACCGAACTTCACGAGCACGCGTTCGACCTGCTCTACCAGCTCGGGTTCCGCGTGACCGTCAACACCGACAACCGCCTGATGAGCAACACGAGCCTCTCGAAAGAGCTCTCCCTGCTCGCAGAGACCTTCGGCTACGACATCAGCGACCTCGAGGTGTTCCAGCTCAACGCTGCGGCCGCCGCGTTCCTGCCGCTCGAAGACCGTGAGGACCTCGCTGACCAGATCAGCGCCGGATTCGAGCGTGCATAGGCATGTCGCTTCCTCCTCTTCCCGCTGAAGCGATCCAGCTCGGCGCAACCGCGTCGGACTGGCACGCGGCGGTTCGCCTCGCCGGTGAAGCGCTCGTGCGCTCCGGCGCGGCAACGCCCGCCTACGGCGACGAGATGATTCGGATGATCGAGGAGCACGGCCCCTACGTTGTCATCGCACCGGGGCTCGCTCTCGCGCACGCCCGACCCGGCCCCGCCGTCATCACCGATGGGCTCGCGATCGTGACCCTCGCGACACCCGTCGCATTCGGCCACCCGCACAACGACCCGGTGAGCGTTGTGCTCGGCCTCGCCATCGCCTCTGCGCGTGAGCACCTCGCGGCCGTCGCTGCACTCGCAAACGTCTTCAACGACTCCGACGCCATCCAGGCGCTCGCCGCGGCGACAACCGCAGACGAGGTGCAGGCGATTATGGGAGTGCAGTCGTGAAGATTGTCACGATCTGTGGTGCCGGAATCGGCAGCTCCGGAATTCTGAAGGTCAACGCCGAGCGTGTGCTCAAGAAGCTCGACCTCAACGCGAGCGTCGTCGCAGTCGACCTCGCCTCGCTCGCCGAAGTCGCACAAGACGCGCAGGTCATTCTGACCTCGGCCGAGTTCGTCGACGCCATTGGCAAGACCTGGGCCGACGTCATTGTCATCGACAACTACTTCGACACTGAAGAGCTGACCGCGAAGCTGTCTGCCGCGCTCGGCTAACGCCCCGCCACCGTCGCTGGTTGAGTAGGCCGTTTACGGCCGTATCGAAACCTGATGTGTCCGATTTCGATATGTCGCTAGCGCTCCTACTCAATCAGCGGAACTACAAGCTCAATCAGCACCGACCTACGCGAGCAGCTCCCGCATCCCCGCATCCAGCTCGTCGACAACCGCCTGCGCGGCCGTGATGCGCTCGAGGGCCGTGCCTGACGTGCTCGACGCATCGATGTAGACCTTGAGCTTCGGCTCTGTGCCACTCGGACGCACGATGACACGCGCCTTACCGTCGAGCCAGAAGCGCAGGATGTCGCCAGCCGGAAAGTCGCCCCAGCCCTCGGCGAAGTCGTCGATGCTGTCAACGCGCTGGCTGCCAACGGCGGCCGGCGGGTTCGCGCGCAACTTCTTCATCAGCCGCGGAATCTCAGCGAGGTCGCTCACCCGCAGCGAGATCTGCGACGACGCGTAGGCGCCAAAACGGTCGGCGAAGTCGAGTTCGTGCTGCGCGACGCTTGAGCCCGCCTGCTTGAGCTCAGACGCGAGCGAGAGAAAATCGACGGCGGCGCTGATGCCATCCTTGTCGCGCACCTTCTCCGGGTCGACGAGGTACCCGAGGGCCTCTTCGTAACCGTAGGCGAGGCCGCCGACGCGGGAGACCCACTTGAATCCGGTGAGGGTCTCGGCGTAGTCGTGGTTGTACTTGCGCGCGATCTCCTTGAGCGCCGGCGACGACACGATCGACGCCGCGAGTGTGCCGTCTTCGTCGGCCGCTTCGAGTCTCGCGGCAGCGCGCCATCCAAGCAGCGAACCAACTGCGTTTCCGCTCAAGCGTCGCCACTGCCCATCGAGGCCGGGAATCGCGATGGCGAGGCGGTCGGCATCCGGGTCGTTGGCGACGAGAATGTCTGCGCCGATGCTCTGGGCGAGGGCGAGCGAGAGATCGAGCGCGCCGGGCTCTTCGGGGTTCGGAAAAGCGACAGTCGGAAACGCCGCGTCGGGGTCGCGCTGCTCGGGAACAACGGTGACGTCGCTGAATCCTGCCGCCGCGAAGGTCGCAGCTGCGGTCTCCCAACCGACGCCGTGCATGGGTGTGTAGACGATCTTCAGAGTGGATGGCGCGTGCCCGATGCTCGCGCTCAACCGCACGTACTCGTCGACGACCTCTTCGCCCGCGACCTCGAAGTCAGTGCTGCGTGGCAGGTCGATCACACTCTGGGTCGCGGCGACGGTGTCGATCTCGGCGGCGATTGCCGCGTCGGCGGGGGAGACGATCTGCGAGCCGTCGTCGAACCCGCCGAGGTAGACCTTGTAGCCGTTGTCGGCGGCCGGATTGTGGCTTGCGGTGACCATCACGCCGGCGCTCACGGCGAGGTGCCGGACGGCGAACGCGAGAACGGGAGTGGGCAGCAGCCGGGGAAGGATGATCGCCCGCACGCCGGCGCCCGCCATGATCTCGGCGGTGTCTTCAGCGAAGACGCGGGAGTTCGTGCGGCCGTCGTAGCCGATGACAACGCTCGGCTTCGGTTCGCGCGCCTTGAGGTAGGCCGCGAATCCGGCGGCCGCCTGCGAGACGAGCACGCGGTTCATCCGGTTGGAGCCCGCGCCGATTTCACCGCGCAGCCCAGCCGTGCCGAACTCGAGGCGAGCGCCGAATCGTGATTCGAGATCTGCTTCGGCTGTCGCGTCGCCGCTCTCGGCCGCCGCAATGATCGGCGCGAGTTCGTCTTTTGTGACAGCGTCGGGATCCTGGGCGAGCCAGGCCTTCGCAGCCTCGACGTGGCTCACAGTTCGCCAACTACCCGCGCGAGAAGTGCGCTGATTCGCGCCTCGGCATCACGCCCGGCCTCGAGCACCTCTGCGTGGCTCAGGGCGGTCGGAGAGATGCCCGCCGCGAGGTTCGTGATGAGCGAGAAGCCGAGAATCTCCATGCCGGCCTGGCGCGCCGCGATAGCCTCGAGCGCCGTCGACATGCCGACGATGTGGCCGCCGATCGCCTTGGCCATCTGCACCTCTGCCGGAGTCTCGTAGTGCGGCCCGCGGAACTGCACGTATACGCCCTCGTCGAGGTCTGCCTCGACGCCGCGTGCGACATCCCGCAATCTCTTGCTGTACAGGTCGGTCAGGTCGATGAACGTCGCGCCCTCGAGGGGCGAATCCGCCGTGAGGTTGATGTGGTCGCTGATGAGCACGGGGGTGCCCGGAGTCCATGACTCGCGAATTCCGCCAGCACCGTTCGTGAGGATCATTGTCTTCGCGCCGGTTGCGGCGGCGGTGCGCACGGAATGCACAACCCGGCGCACACCGTGGTTCTCGTAGTAGTGGGTGCGTGCGCCGATCACGAGGGCGCGCTTGCCGTTCGGCAGCAGCACGGAGCGCAGGGTTCCGACGTGCCCGACGAGGGCCGGCTTCGAGAACCCGATGATCTCGTCAGCGGGCAGCTCTGCCGTTGTCTCGCCGATGAGATCGGCGGCCTTCGCCCAGCCGCTGCCAAGGGTCAGCGCGATGTCATGCTGCTCAACGCCGGTCTTCTCGGCGATCTGCGCGGCGGCCTGCGCGGCAATCTCGAAGGGGTCGGCGGACGGGTCGTCAAGGGGGTGGGTCGTAGACATAGGGTCAACTCTATTCGCGGCATCCATGGGCGCTCGATAACTCTGCGAGAATTGCAGCATGGCCAATGAATTCGAGCGTAAACAGCGAATCGCAGTACTCGGTGGAGGCCCCGGCGGCTACGAAGCGGCACTGGCGGGAGCCCAGCTCGGAGCCGAAGTCACCCTCGTCGAACGCGTCGGCGTCGGCGGATCTGCGGTGCTGACCGATGTTGTTCCCTCGAAGACCCTCATCGCGACGGCCGAGGCAACGAACGCGATTGGTGAAGCCGCCGACCTCGGTGTGCAGTTCTTCACGCGCAACGACGCTGGACGCCCCGTTCGCCCCGAGGTCACTGTCAACCTCGCGGCAGTCAACGCGCGCCTTCTGCGGCTCGCGCGCCAACAGTCGGAAGACATGAAGAGCCAGCTGATCAAGGCCGGCGTGCGCATCGTGCACGGCGAGGGGCGCCTCGACGGCCCCAACAAGATCGTTGTCTCCACAGGCAAGGGCAAGCCCGGCAAGGGCACCGACTTCGACGAGATCGAGGCCGACACGATCGTCGTCTCGGTCGGAGCCTCACCCCGCGAGCTCGACACCGCGAAGCCCGACGGCGAACGCATCCTCACCTGGACTCAGCTCTACACGCTCGACGAGACCCCCGAGCACCTCATCGTCGTCGGCTCCGGTGTCACCGGCGCCGAATTCGCCTCCGCCTACACGGCGCTCGGCTCGAAGGTCACACTCATCTCGTCGCGCGACCAGGTGCTTCCCGGTGAAGACGCCGACGCGGCGCGCGTCATCGAAGACGTCTTCACTCGCAACGGCATGACGGTGCTCTCGAAGAGCCGCGCAGACTCCGTCGTCGTCAAGGGCAAAGGCGTCGTCGCCACCCTCTCCGACGGCCGCACCGTCGAAGGTTCGCACTGCCTGATGGCCGTCGGATCGATTCCCAACACCGCAGACCTCGGGCTCGAGGCTGCAGGTGTTCAGCTCACCGAGAGCGGGCACATCCGGGTCAACCGCGTCGCGCGCACCTCGGTGCCGTCGATCTACGCCGCGGGCGACTGCACAAACTTTATGCCGCTCGCCTCGGTCGCCTCGATGCAGGGGCGCACGGCGGTCTTTCACGCCATGGGAGACGCCGTCAACCCGACCGAGCTTCGCAACGTGACATCCAACATCTTCACTCAGCCTGAGATCGCAACAGTTGGCTGGAGCCAAAAGCAGATCGAAGACGGCATCGCCCAGGGCGAAATCTACAAGCTGCCGCTGTCGTCGAACCCGCGCGCCAAGATGATGGGCATCAAAGATGGGTTCGTGAAGCTTTTCGCGCGCACCGGCTCCGGAACCGTCATCGGCGGCGTCATCGTCGCCCCGCACGCGTCGGAGCTCATCGCGACGATCGCCCTCGCCGTCGAGCACCGCCTCACCGTCGATCAGCTCGCCCTCGCGTTCTCGGTCTACCCGTCGCTCACGGGAAGCATCACCGACGCTGCCCGGGCAATGCACATCGTGCGCTAGCGGTCGCCCGCGCCCCCTCGCGACGCCCCCGCGGAACAACGCGCGACTTCGTCGTCAGCGCGCCCGAACGTTTCGCCGCACTGACGGTGAATGGAAGCAGCGTTCGAGCAGCTTTCCACAGATCGGCGACGACGACGTACAGGGCAGCCGCAACTCATTCACCATCAATGGATGCCACAACCCAACGTGAATCAGTTGCGCGAGTGTCTCGTGCTCAGGTCAGCGCTCGAGCTCTCTGGTGAGCGGGCGGCTCTTTACCGACGTGTGGCGTCGGGCGCGCTCACTCATGTCGCGCGCGGCGTCTATGTCGAGACCCAGAATTGGGCGGCATGGAGTCCCCGGACCCGCTATCGCGCAGCTGTCGTGGCGAGCGCGCTGATAGCCCGCGAACCGATGATCTACTCGCACGAATCGGCAGCGCTGCTGTGGAAGTTGCCGTGGGTCGGTGCCTGGCCAGAAGTTGTTCACGTCACGACCGATGCGGCGTTGGGTGGCCGATCGAGCGTTCTCATGTCTCGCCACACGCTCGGAGCGCCCGAGCCAACCGAGGTCATCGACGGGTTGGCTGTTACGACGCTCGCTCGCACGGTGGTTGACCTGGCAGCACGATTGCCCTTCGACCTCGGCGTGGTGGTGGCGGATGCTGCCCTGCGCCGCACCTTTCATTCCATCGCGGGTGTGCCGCGAACGAGCGTGACAGCTGACGACCTCGAACGTGAGTTGCTTCGGCTTCCACTTCGACATGGGAGCGCCCGAGCGCGCCGCACCCTGTACTTCGCCGACGAGCGGGCGGATCGACCCGGCGAGTCACTCAGCCGGGTGACCATCTGCCTCGCGGGAATCACACCGCCGCAGTTGCAGGTCGTTATGTATGGCGCGAGTGGCCGACGGTATGTTGTGGACTTCTGGTGGCCCGAGTTCAACGTGATTGGCGAGTTCGACGGCGTTGCAAAATACAGTGACCCCGAGTTTCTCCAGGGAAGAACACCGGAACAGGCGCTGATTGACGAAAAGAAGCGCGAGGATGACTTACGCGCTACCAATAAGGGGTTCGCTCGATGGGGGTGGAGCGAGGCGAGATCCATTCCGCTGTTGACGCAACGGCTGCGGCAGGCGGGCGTGCGCTAATCGGCGCGGGTTTTCGTTGTCAATGCGGCGAAACGTTCACCCGCATTGACGGCGAAACGGCGCATTGACCGCCGGGGCCTGGCCGGCGATCGCGGCCTCAGTCGGCGATGTTCAGCAGCAGATGCCCCGACGACACCGTTGTGCCCACAGCAGCGTTGATGCCTGCGATGGTGCCGTCTTTGTGGGCGACGATCGGCTGCTCCATCTTCATGGCCTCGAGTACGAGGATGAGGTCGCCCTTGACGACGACATCGCCCTCCGCGACGGCCAGCTTGACGATCGTGGCCTGCATCGGTGCCTTGACCGAGTCGCCCGTTACGGTTGAGACCGAGCCAGCACCGCGGCGCTTGGGGGCCGGGGCGTTCGAGACGGATCCGGCCGTAGGCAGCAGCTTTGTGGGCAGCGAGACGGGGATGCGCTTGCCCTCGACCTCGACGACAACCGTGTGTCGCGCGGCCGGGGTCGCCGCGTCGGCGAGTGAGCCGCTCCACGGTTCGATGTCGTTTGTGAAGTCGGTCTCGATCCAGCGGGTGTAGATGCTGAACGGGTTCGATGTGAAGGCCGGGTCGCGAACGATCTTGCGGTGGAACGGCAGCACTGTCGGCAGGCCGGCAACTTCGAACTCGTCGAGGGCACGGCGCGAACGCTCGAGGGCGTCTTCACGCGAAGAACCGGTGACGATGAGCTTGGCGAGCAGCGAGTCGAATGCGCCCGAGATGACGTCGCCGGTTGTGACACCGGAGTCGACGCGCACACCGGGGCCGCCGGGGAAGCGCAGAACGTTTACCGGTCCGGGGGCGGGCATAAAGTTCAGCCCGGGGTCTTCACCGTTGATGCGGAACTCGAACGAGTGCCCGACGGGCGTGGGGTCGTCGTAGCCGATCTCTTCGCCCTGCGCGATGCGGAACTGCTCGCGCACGAGGTCGATGCCGGTGACTTCTTCGGAGACGGGGTGCTCGACCTGCAGGCGCGTGTTGACCTCGAGAAACGAGATCGTTCCGTCTTTCGCGACGAGAAACTCGCACGTGCCGGCACCGAGGTAGCCGACCTCGCGCAGGATGGCCTTCGACGAGGAGTAGAGAAGCTCGTTCTGCTCGTCGGTGAGGAACGGGGCGGGTGCCTCTTCGACGAGCTTCTGGTGGCGGCGCTGCAGCGAGCAGTCGCGGGTCGAGATGACAACAACGTTGCCGAACGCGTCGGCGAGGCACTGGGTCTCGACGTGGCGCGGCTCGTCGAGGTACTTCTCGACGAAGCACTCGCCGCGGCCGAAGGCGGCGATGGCCTCGCGGGTCGCCGATTCAAAAAGCTCGGGGATCTCTTCGCGGGTGCGAGCGACCTTGAGGCCGCGTCCGCCGCCGCCGAAGGCAGCCTTAATGGCAACAGGCAGGCCGTGGATGTCGACGAAGTCGAGCACCTCCTGGGCGCCCGAGACGGGGTTAAGGGTTCCGGGGGCCAGCGGTGCGCCGACCTTCTCCGCGATGTGGCGGGCTGAGACCTTGTCGCCGAGCTGCTCGATTGCCGTCGGCGAGGGGCCGATCCAGATGAGTCCGGCATCGATCACTGCCTGTGCGAACGACGCGTTTTCGGCGAGAAAGCCGTAGCCGGGGTGCACGGCGTCGGCTCCCGAGCGGCGGGCGACGGAGAGGATCTTCTCGATGACGAGGTAGGTCTCTGCCGAGGTCGCACCGTCGAGGGCATACGCCTCGTCGGCGAGCTTGACGTGTCGGGCGTCGCGATCCTGGTCGGCGTAGACGGCGACGGAGGCGATGCCACTGTCTTTCGCTGCGCGAATAACACGCACTGCGATTTCTCCGCGGTTAGCGATAAGGACCTTGGTGATTCGAGCCATAGTTCCCTAGCTTATTGGTCTTGGAGCACGCCCAATTTGGTTAGGTGTCACAAGAAAGCGCGCAGCGACAGTAATGACCCCTACAAACCGCGTTTCCATAGCGACGGCCAGCTCACATCGAATTCGAGAAGCAGCGTGCGCAGAAGTGCGACCGATAGGCCAACGACGGCGTGCGGATCGCCTCGTACCTCGCTGATAAATGGGGCTCCGAGGCTGTCGATGGTGAACGCGCCGGCAACCTGCAACGGCTCGCCGGTGGCGACATACGCATCGATCTCGTCATCGGTCACGTCTGCGAACTTCACAAACGACGACGACACGCCGCCGGTGGCCCCGCCGAGCACGCCGCCGCGGTGGTCGATGAGCCAGTGCCCCGAGTGAAGCTGCCCCTCACGCCCACGCTGCAGCATCCATCGCTCTCTCGCCACAGATGGAATGTGCGGCTTTCCGTAGACGACACCGTCGAGTTCGAAGAGCGAGTCACCGCCGAGAATGAACCCATCGATCTCGGGCGAGACCACCGCCGAGGCCTTGAGCCGGGCGAGAAGCAGCACGGTCTCCGTTGGTGTGAGTGGCGAATTGGATGCGACGGCAGCCTCTTCGTCGACGTTGGAGGCCAGCAGTACCGGCTCTATTCCTACGGCACGGAGGGTCGCGAGGCGAGCGGGGGAGGTTGAGGCGAGGTACAGCCGCACGTGGGCAACTCCTATGCTCGAAAGATGGGTGAATTTACCGGCAAAGAACTTGAGCTTGACGTTACCAACATCGCGCACGGCGGCGTTGCCGTTGCGCGGCACGACGGTCGGGTGATTTTTGTCTCTGACGCGATTCCGGGTGAGCGTGTTGTCGCGCGCATCACCGAAGACTCGAAGAAGTCGTTCTGGCGCGCCGAGACGGTGCGCGTGGTTGAGGCGAGCGAACACCGCCAGCCGCACGTGTGGGCGGAGGCGAGCATCGATCGCGAGCCTCACGATCGCGCGGGCGGTGCAGAGTTCGGGCACATCGCGATCGCGCACCAGCGCGAGCTCAAGCGCCAGGTGCTTGTCGACTCGATGAAGCGCATGGGGCGCATCGAGGCCGACGCCGAGGTCGAGGCGCTCGCCGGGCCGGAAGACGGCACGGGCTGGCGCACCCGCGTTCGCCTGCACGTCGACGAGTACGGCCGGGTTGGGCCGTTCGCCGCGCGCTCGCACCACGTTGTCGAGGTTGCGAGCCTTCCGCTCGCGACGAACGTCGTCAACGTTGCCGCTCCGCTGCAGCAGCTCTTCGCCGGCGAAGAGCACGTCGACGTTGTCGGCACCTCGACAAGCGGGGCGCGTCTCGTCGTCGGCAAGCAGAAGCCCTCTGTCATCACAGAAGTAGTCGGCGAGCGTGAGTTTCGCCTCAACGACACCGGCTTCTGGCAGGTGCACTCAGAGGCCGCGACGACCCTGACCCGTGCGGTTCAGGAGGCGATCGACGATGCCCTGTTCGACCCGCGCGCTCACAACCTCGACCTCTACGGCGGCGTCGGGCTTCTTGCGGCAGCGGTGGGCGACAAGTTCGGATCGACGACACACATCACAACCGTCGAGAGCGACGAACGCGCGACCGACTTCGCTGCAGGCAACCTCGCCGAGTGGATCGGCGCCAACGCGGTGACCGGTCGAGTGGAGCGCTGGATCTCGACTCTCGCGGCATCGGCAAGCGCGGGGGAGAAGAGCCGGCTGCGCGCGGCAACAGTCGTGCTCGACCCACCACGGGCGGGCGCGGGCAAGCAGGTCGTCGAGGCTCTTGCAGCGTTGCATCCTGCGCAGCTTGTGTATGTTGCCTGCGATCCGGTTGCACTCGCGCGCGATGTTGGGCTCTTTGCCGAGCGTGGATACCGCCTCGAGCGACTTCGAGCTTTTGACTTATTCCCGAACACCCATCACTTTGAGGCAGTCGCGACACTTGTGCGTGATTAAGTGCGGGTAGCATGTTGGCAAGCCGGGGGATTCTTACTCGGCCATGCGAGAGACGAGTAACTATGGTGCAGCCGGAAGCCCCGACGACGCCCGACGTCGCCGCCACGGGCACGGTTCGAGTCGCGGTCGTGGATGATCACGAGTCTGTGCGACTCGGATTGAAGTCAGCTTTTCTCGAAGAGGGATACCAGTTTCTTCTTGCCGCAGCGACCGTTCAGGAGCTCGTCAACGGGCTCGACGGTCGCGAGTGCGACGTTGTCGTTCTCGATCTTTCGCTCGGCGACGGTTCGTCGGTCACTGACAATGTCAAGCGCGTTCAGGCCCTCGGCTCCGCGGTTCTTGTGCACAGCATCGCTGACCGCGTCGCGAGTGTGCGCGAGGCGCTCGCAGCCGGTGCCGCCGGTGTTATCCCCAAATCTTCTGCAACCCGCACCGTGATCGCAGCGGCCGCGAGCGTTGCGCGTGGTGAGGTTCTCAACAATCTCGAGTGGGCGACAGCGATCGACGCAGACCGCGACTTCGCGAAGGCCCAGCTCGGCCGCCGCGAGCGCGAGATTCTTCACCTCTACGCTTCGGGCCTGCCGCTCAAGCTCGCTGCGCAACAGCTCGGCATCGGCTACTCAACGGCGCGCGAGTATCTCGACCGCATTCGTGTGAAGTACGTCGAGGTCGGACGCCCCGCCCCCACAAAGGTCGACCTCCTGCGTCGCGCCGTCGAGGATGGAATCCTTCCGGGTCTTGATCCGGACGGCGGCGATGGCGACTAGGGCACCTGCCCTCCGAAGTATCCCCTCGGTCAAGCAGTCGCGCTCTCCGGTCAGCCGTACACAGGTTGAGGCGGTTATCTCGCGATCTGTCGCCTCGTTCGGCCTGGTTTTCGCGCTGCAAAGCATTCCGCAGTTCATCGATCAGATTGACGAAGCACGCCTGCTGTGGCTCGCGATTGTGGCCACGGCCGTCTACGCGAGCATTCTTGTTGCCTTTGTTCTCTCGCTCGTGAGCCGACGAGTGCGGCAGGCGCACGTGATGGTCGCGCTCATCTTTATCGCGGCACTCGTCACCTGGCCGCTCGCGGTCGAAAATGTCTCTGACGTGAGCGCGGGTCGCCACTGGCTCTACCAACTGCTCACCGTGGCGACGGCGATGGCGGCCATCGGCTTTTCGACGCGCATCGCGACCATCTACCTCTTCGTCGCCACGATCGCCTACGGCATCATTCGCATCACCCCGCCGGGAGGGGCGGAGCATGGTGTGCAGGCCATGCTCGAATCGATCTATGCACTTATTCTCGGCGGCGCGATCGTCGTTATCGTCGCGATGCTGCGCAACGCGGCAGCGGCGGTGGATGTCGCGCAGTCAACGGCTCTTGACCGCTATTCGTTCGCCGTACGTCAGCATGCCACCGAGGTCGAGCGTGTTCAGGTTGACTCGATCGTGCACGACAGTGTCTTGACGACCCTGCTGTCGGCCGCGCGTTCCTTCACCCCGGAGGCCAAGGCGCTCGCGGCCACGATGGCGGGCAACGCGATCGGGCACCTCAGGGAGGCCGCGCTCGTCAGCCCCGACGACGGCAGCACGGTGCGCGTCGCGGCGGTTGCGGATCGCATCACGGAGGCCGCGCTTGCGATGGGCGCACCGTTCGAGCTTCGCACCCGACCGCTTGGCGCGTGGGTGATGCCCGCGCTCGCCGCTGATGCCGTGCACGCGGCGGCTGTTCAGGCGATGGTCAACAGCATTCAGCACGCGGGTGTGGGCGACACCGTCAGTCGCTGGCTGACGGTTCGTGGCACCCAGCCCGGTGGGATCGAGATCGAAGTGGGTGACACCGGTGCCGGTTTCGCTTTTGTCGATGTTCCGAGCGAGCGGATGGGGCTTCGGGTCTCGATCATCGAGCGCGTTGCCAATGCCGGGGGAGTCGCGGAGATCGACTCGGTCGTCGGCGAGGGAACCGTCATTGCGATTCGCTGGCCGAAGGGCGAACCGCCGGCTCGCGTCGGTGCCGATGACCCCGTGACGTTCGAGGAGCTCTCGTGAACATCGGGGTTCCGCGCGCGCTCATTGTCACGATGGCGATCACCTTTTCGGGGTATCACGTCATTCTGGGCATCTATTCGATCTCGTACGCGGCATCGCCAACGCCGGTGATCATCGCTCTCGCGCTCTACGCCTTCGCGACGACGGTGAGTCTGTTGCCGTGGGGCCGCATGCGTATGCCGATCTGGATGGCGTCGTTCAACGTCGCCGTCACAATTGTCATCACCGTGCTTGTGTCGAGCGAGCTTGATCCGAACCGCGAGGGTGGCAACGGGTACGCAACCTGGTACGTCGCGGCGATCGGCACGCTCCTGACAATCACGTCGACGCGCAGGCGCCACGCCTTCGCCTGGGTGGGCATCGCGTTTCTGACCGTGCAGACGGTCATCTGGGCCGGCCCAGGAGCACTCGCGAGCCTCGGTGTCATCGGAAGCATCTCGTGGGTCGCGGTCTCCCACATCCTCTCGAGCGGTATGGCGAAGGCCACTAAAGACGCCCTGCGGTTCGCGCTCGCGGAGCGCGAGGCGACCGACTGGCAGGCGGCGCAAGAGGCGCACGTCTTCGAACGCCAGTTTCGCCTCGGGCAGACGAGCTCGAGCGCTCTGCCGATGTTGCGTCGCATCCAGGAGAGCGGCGGCGAGCTCACCGAGGCGGAGCGCCTTGAGTGTCTGCACCTCGAGGGTGCCATTCGAGACGAGATCCGCGGTCGACGACTGCTGAGCGACGACGTGCGCAGCGAAGTGCTCGTAGCGCGCCGCAGGGGCACCGTCGTGACTCTCCTCGACGAGGGAGGGCTTGACGACCTCTCTGACTCAGAGCTGGGCCGCGTTCATGCCCAGGTTGCCGCTGCCATCGCCTCGACGCACGCGGACACCGTGATCGTGCGCACCGCTGCCGAAGCCACCGATGTCGCCGTAACCGTTGTCGGTCTGCGCAGCGCAACGGCTGAGGGCGGGCTCGATGCCCACGAAGACGACGAGGTCGATCTGTTTCTGGAGATCCGCTCGCACCGCTAGACGTGGGGCAGAAAATGCGGAAGGGCCGGTCGATGACCGGCCCTTCGCAAGTTCCGCGTCAGGGCGATAACCCGAATATCGCCCTGACGCGCCCCCAAATTATTAGCCCGCTTACCCTAGTCGGCTAATAACTGGTGGTGTAACTCGATACGAGAGACACCTAGCACGTTCAATACTGCCTTCGGTGGCAACCCTGCACAGTCGTCATTTAGGGGGACAGCAGGGGGACAATTCGGGTCAAAAGTGCCAGATTTGACACAAAAACCCGCATAACTACGGGGATTTGTGCTGCGGAAACCGGGGTACAGGCAGGGTTACACGACACAAAAGGTCGGTCTGCCCACCATTTCACAGACGAAATGGATGGCGATTCCTTCGGATTCAGTTGTTTCTAGCCCGAAAAACCGCGCCACGCACCCGAACCGCGTGTGATCGGTGCGCGAAATGGTCGCTGGCTCCGCTCCCAGGCGCTCGGGCCAGAAGCTGTCACACGACCGTTTTCTTCGGCCAGTTCCTCAAGGGCGGCGGTGAGAACGGCTGTTGTTGCCGCGACATCCATCGGGCTGGGGTTTCCGCCGAGAATGCGGATGTCGCTCGTGACCTGTTCTGGCTCGCTCATAGGGCGAGTTTATCGAGGAAGGCAGCCGGGTAGGATTTTCGCCATGCCTGAAAGCTCTCCGCCCGTGAACTCCGGGGCGCCTGAGCGGGTTCTTGTTATCACTCCGACCTATAACGAGGCGCCCAACATCAATTCGGCCGTCGAAAAGGTGCTCGCCGCCGTTCCGTCGGTCAACGTGCTCATCGTTGACGACGCGAGTCCCGACGGTACCGGCCAGCTCGCTGACGCCATCGCCGCGGCCGACGACCGGGTGTTCGTTCTTCACCGCGCCGAAAAAGAGGGACTCGGTCACGCCTACCTCGCCGGCTTTGCATGGGCGTTTGAGCACGGCTATGACGTCGTCGTCGAGATGGATGCCGACGGATCGCACCCCGCTGAACGCCTTCCGGTGATGCTTGCGGCGCTCGCGGCTGACCCCAACGTCGCGCTCGTCATCGGCTCGCGCTGGGTTGCTGGTGGCTCCGTCGTCGACTGGCCGTGGTTTCGCGAGGCCCTGAGCCGTTCTGCGAACCTTTATGCGCGCCTGGCGCTTCGTCTCCCGGTGCGTGACGCCACGGCGGGCTATCGGGCGTACACGGCCTCGGTGCTCGAGAGCGTCATCGACGACAGCGTTCACTCGCGCGGCTACATCTTCCAGATCGACCTTGCCCTGCGCGTTCACGACACGGGGCACACAATCGTCGAGGTGCCGATCGAGTTTCACAACAGGGTCGCCGGCACGTCGAAGATGAGCGGCGGCATCGTCTATGAGGCGATGGCGAAGGTGACAGCGTGGGGGATAGCCCGCGCGTTCGGCAAAAAGCGCTAGTTACAGCGGGATGTTGCCGTGCTTCTTCGGCGGCAGTGTTGCGCGTTTTGTGCGGAGGGCACGCATCGCCTTGATGACAGCGACGCGCGTGGCTGCGGGCTCGATGATGCCGTCGAGCTCACCACGCTCCGCGGCGAGGAACGGCGAAGCGACGTTGTAGGTGTACTCGTTGGCAAGACGCGTGCGTACTGCCGCGACATCCTCGCCCGCAGCCTCTGCCGCCTTGATCTCGTTGCGATACAAAATGTTGACGGCGCCCTGGCCGCCCATAACGGCGATCTCGGCGGTCGGCCAGGCGTAGTTCAGGTCGGCGCCGAGCTGCTTCGAGCCCATAACGATGTAGGCCCCGCCGTACGCCTTGCGAGTGATGACCGTCACGAGCGGCACGGTGGCCTCTGCGTACGCGTAGAGAAGCTTTGCGCCGCGGCGGATGACTCCGGTCCACTCCTGGTCGGTGCCGGGCAGGTAGCCGGGCACGTCGACGAGCGTGAGGATCGGGATCGAGAAGGCGTCGCAGAAGCGCACGAATCGTGCAGCCTTTTCGCCGGCTTCGATGTTGAGCGTTCCCGCCATCGCGTTGGGCTGGTTGGCGACGATGCCGACCGAGCGACCTTCGACACGACCGAAGCCCACGACGATGTTCGGCGCGAAGAGCGGCTGAGTCTCGAGAAATTCGCCGTTGTCGACGATGTGTTCGATGACCGTCTTGACGTCGTACGGCTGGTTCGGCGAGTCAGGGATGATCGTGTTGAGCTTGCGGTCTTCGTCGGTGATCTCGAGTTCGACCTCGCTCTCGTAGACGGGCAGCTCCGCGAGGTTGTTGTCGGGCAGGTAGCTGATGAGTGCGCGGGCGTAGTCAAGAGCGTCGTCTTCGTCGCTCGCGAGGTAGTGCGAGACGCCCGAGATCTTGTTGTGGGTCAGGGCTCCACCGAGCTCCTCCATTCCCACATCTTCACCAGTGACGGTCTTGATGACGTCGGGGCCGGTCACGAACATCTGCGAGGTCTTGTCGACCATGATGACGAAGTCGGTGAGAGCGGGTGAGTACACGGCGCCACCGGCGGCCGGGCCCATCACGATCGAGATCTGCGGGATAACGCCAGACGCCTGCGTGTTGCGGCGGAAGATCTCGCCGTACTTGCCGAGGGCGACAACGCCCTCCTGGATGCGCGCTCCACCGGAGTCGAGCATGCCGATGATCGGAACGCCGGTCTTGATGGCGTGATCCATGACCTTGATGATCTTCTCGCCGGCGACCTCGCCGAGCGATCCGCCGAAAATTGTGAAGTCCTGGCTGTAGACGGCGACCTGGCGACCGTGGATCGTGCCGAGGCCCGTGACGACCGCGTCACCGTAGGGGCGCTTGGCTTCCATGCCGAACGCGTGGGTGCGGTGGCGAACGAATTCGTCGAGTTCGATGAACGAGCCGTGGTCGAGAAGTTCGTTGATGCGCTCGCGCGCGGTCTTCTTGCCCCGCGCGTGCTGCTTCTCGATGGCTGCCTCGCCGCTCGCTGTCACGGCTTCGTGGTAGCGAACCTTGAGATCGGCGAGCTTGCCGGCGGTCGTGGAAATCGGCGGGGTCGTGTTC
>Ga0247805_1000200_pt1 | contig 37107 bp, 32 predicted proteins | sample UWRJL044104R1_FD_180930 | JGI IMG/M metagenome (GOLD analysis project Ga0247805, IMG submission 180930) | Plant litter microbial communities from Arlington Agricultural Research Station in Wisconsin, United States - UWRJ-L044-104R-1 | ecosystem: Environmental > Terrestrial > Plant litter >...
TACATGATTTCGAATGCAAATCCGTGGGACAACTTAAAATTTGATATTGAAGGAATTGCTGAGGTGCGTCGTAAGTTTTTTGGAACTTTATACAATACTTATTCTTTCTTTTCATTGTATGCTAATATTGACGGATTCAAATATGATGAAGCTGAGGTGCCTTTGAATGAAAGACCAGAAATTGACCGTTGGATTTTATCCGAATTGCATACTTTAATCAAATTAGTTGATGAAGCTTATGCGGATTATGAGCCTACTAGAGCTGCTCGTGCTATTTCTGATTTCGTTCAGGAAAACCTGAGTAACTGGTACGTTCGTTTGTGTCGTCGTCGTTTCTGGAAAGGTGAATATGCTCAGGATAAAATTGCCGCTTATCAAACTTTATATACTTGTTTGTTAACGGTAAGTAAACTGAGTGCTCCGATAGCTCCGTTCTTTATGGACAAGCTTTACAGAGACTTAACTTTGGCAACATCTTCAGAGCAATTTGATAGTGTACATTTGGCGGAATTTCCAAAATACGTTGAAAACTTTGTTGATAAATCGTTAGAGAGCAAAATGGAGAAAGCGCAAACCATTTCATCACTGGTTTTATCACTGCGTAAGAAGGAGATGATTAAGGTACGTCAACCGTTGCAAAAGGTAATGATTCCAGTACTTGACGAGAAACAGAGAGTTGAAATTGAGGCCGTTTCTGACCTGATAAAGGCAGAGGTAAATGTCAAAGAAGTTGAACTTTTAGATGATGCTTCGGGAGTATTAGTAAAACAAATTAAGCCTAATTTTAAAGCACTTGGGCCGCGTTTTGGGAAAGATATGGGATTGATTTCCAAAGAGATACAATCATTTACTCCGGATCAAATTAATCAATTAGATAAGGACGGAAGTATAAGTATTGTTATTGCAGGAAAAGACGTAAATTTATCCTTAGAGGATGTCGAGATTACATCTCAGGATATTGAGGGTTGGCTGGTTGCCAATTCTAACGGAATCACCGTAGCGCTTGACATTACGATCTCTGAAGAATTGAAAAAAGAAGGAATTGCAAGAGAATTAGTAAACCGAATTCAGAACATTAGAAAGGATTCTGGATTAGAGGTAACTGATAAGATTAAAGTCTATTTGCAAAACAATGCTGTTTTAGAAGCAGCGGTTAATGAGAATAACGCATACATTAAATCAGAAACATTAACTGAAGAGTTGGTTTTTGAAACACAAATTGAGAATGGCATAGAAATTGAATTTGATGACATTAAAACTAAAATAACAATTACAAAATAACATTGATTATGATAGATGAAGCAACACGATACTCAGATGCCGACTTGGCGGAGTTCAAAGAGATAATCCAAAAGAAAATTGTCAAAGCACAAGCTGATTTAGATTTGATAAAAAGCGCTTATATGAATGATTTGAATAATGGTACAGATGATACATCACCAACATTCAAAGCGTTTGAAGAAGGTAGCGAAACGATGTCTAAAGAAGCGAACTCTCAATTGGCAATTCGTCAGGAGAAATTCATTCGCGATTTAAAGAATGCATTATTCCGTGTAGAGAACAAAACTTACGGGATTTGTAAAGTAACAGGTAAATTAATTAGCAAAGAAAGATTAAAAATTGTTCCTCATGCTACAATGAGTATTGAGGCTAAAAATCTTCAACGATAATAATTGAAATTTCAATCTTAAAATTCCAAATTCCAATCTTAATTGTAAAATTATTGGAATTTGGAATTTAATTTTTTATAAATTACCTATTTTTGCGCACTTAAATTTTTTAAAATGTCATTACCAAAAGCCTATCTGCTTATCTTCATTGTATTACTAGTTGATCAGATTTCTAAAATATATGTAAAAACTAATTTTATATTAGGAGAAGAAGTTGAGGTTTTCAATTGGTTTAAAATTCATTTTATTGAAAATGAAGGAATGGCTTGGGGAACTCAAATTCCCGGAACTTACGGAAAATTGTTCCTAACTTTATTTCGGTTAGTGGCTGTGGGCGGAATTGGATATTGGTTGTGGGATTCAGTAGAAAGAAAACACAGTTCTAATTATTTAGTGGTAGCCATCGCTTTAATTCTGGCAGGAGCATTTGGAAATATTATTGACTCGGTTTTTTATGGAGTTATTTTTGACGATAGCAGTTCGCAATTAGCTACTTTATTTTCAGATCAGCCTTACGGCCAATATTTTCACGGAAAAGTAGTCGATATGTTTTACTTTCCTTTTTGGCATGGAAATCTACCAGCCTGGTTGCCAGTTTGGGGCGGAAGAGATTTTACTTTTTTCAACGCTATTTTTAATGTTGCCGATATGGCAATTTCAACAGGAGTGGGGATTTTAATTGTTTTTAACAAACAAGCATTTCATCATAGAGAAGCATAGAATTAACAATCATAAAAAAGAAAGACCTATTTCATAAGAGATAGGTCTTTTTTTATGATATTATTTGTTTTGTCCCGGAGCGTAACGTTTAGCGCTTTTTTCACCAGTGATTTTTTTGGCTTGTCCTGGAGGAAGAGATTTAGAAGAGCTTGTTCTCGATCTGGTTCCAATTCCTACAGAGCAATTGGACAAAGAAATAGAAAATACTGCAATTAAAATAATTACAATATATCTTGAATTTTGAATCTTTTTCATAACTAGATGGTTTTTTTGTGCTACGAAGATATAGATTTAATTGGGAACAATTTATAAGTTTAAAAATGATAGATTTTTTTTGGTGTTACACAATAATCTAATTGCATATCGCCGTCGTGAATATCTTCTATTCGTGTTTCGGCTTCGAAGAAGGAAAGACCAATTTTAATCGTTTCAGTCTGGCATTCGCTTAAAAATTTATCATAAAAACCTTTACCATAACCCACGCGATGCCCTTTTTCATCAAAGGCTAAAAGCGGAATAAAAACCACCTCGATTTTTTTTGATGGTACTTCTATGCCATCCACAGGTTCAGGAATATTGTATTGGTTTTTTTTAATTTTGGTGTTATCGGTTAAAAGATAATGCGTCATTTCCCGGGTTTCAAAATTAGATTTCGAAATTAGAATCTCTTTGTCTTTTCCCGAAAGAAGATGTAAAATTAATTCGGTGTCTACTTCCTGATGTTCTTCAATGGGTAAGAAGATATGAAAGTAGTTTTTGCCCCAAATATTGAGTTGTAGTAATTGGTTGCTTATGGCTAAACTCATTTCTTCAATTTCATTTTCCGAAAGTTGTTTTCGCAGTGTTTTGTATTTTAGGCGTAATTCTTTTTTAGTTTGGCTCATTAACTAATGTGTTTGAAATATGATAAATGGCATCTCCCTGGTAAACAATAGGCGAATGATTAGCATTAATAATATAACCGTCGTTTGGTGCTTTTACTTTTCGCTCAAATTTACCAAATGGATCCGTAATTGTGGCTAGAACCATTCCTTTTTTAACAAAAGTACCAATGCTGTTCGAATTGTGTAATAAACCCGAATGATTGGCCCTAATCCAGGTTGATCTTTCAATGTAAATACTATTTCCTTTATTTTTAGTAGCGTTGTGTTTGGGGTTTAACATGTCCAAATGTTCTAAAAAACGTTTTACACCTTCCAGACCAATATTGGCAATGTCGTTATTGATGTCTAATGATTTTCCGCCTTCAAAAAGCAGCATTTTTACATTGGATTTCTGACAGGCATTTCTAAACGAACCCGCAATATTTTTAGAATATAAAGTAAAAGGAGCGTTAAAAACATCGGCTAAGGTTTTAAGCGCTTCGTTGTTGGGTTCAAGACGTATTTGCGGAGCATTAAATCGGCTGGCTCCTCCGGCATGAAAATCAACTGCGTAATCTACAATAGGCATTATTTCGGTCAAAATGTGATGCGCAAATTGACTGGCGAGCGAACCTTTTTTGCTTCCAGGAAAAACACGATTTAAGTCTCGGCCGTCTGGGAATTCTCGAGATTTATTGATAAAACCAAACATATTGATAATAGGAATACAAATAATAGTTCCTCTTTTGGGTTTATTGATTTTCTTAGTAATGATTTGGCGAACAATTTCAATTCCGTTTATTTCATCACCATGAATTCCTGCCGAAAACAATACTACTGGACCATCAATTTTAGAACGCTGAATGATTATTGGAATTTTTAACTTAGTTGAGTTGTGTAATTTAGCAATTTCCATATCGATGGTTTTGCTTTCACCAGCTAAAATAGTCTCGCCTAGGATTGTAATGGTTCTTGTGTTTCGCATTGCAGAATTAAAAAGCTAAAAGTAGAAATTTAATTGCTGCATCATTTTAAAAATTGCTAATTATTTCAAACTCTTTAGTTTTATCTTTTTTCTCAGAGACTGAATTTAAAAAGAGTTCTAACTCCTTAGTCAATGGCAATTGATTTTGATTGCTCCAAAAATCTTTTGAATAAGGGAATTTTGCTCTAAAAATATCATTGTGGATTAAAAAATTGGAGTTTATTTTTTCATCAGTAGGGCTGTTTGTAGCAAAGAAATCCATAGTAAAATCGTAATAAACATTCTTTTTAGATTCTTTATAGACTAACATTTCTACTTGGTTGTCAATTTTTATATTACTTGCATAATATTTGTTTGATTTTGAATCTTTAGTAAATTGGGTAAATTTCGTCCATTTGGTTGTTCTGTATTCTTCTTTTGAAAAGAGTAATTTTTTATAAGGAATTTTTTCAGGATCATCAATTAATGTGAGGCTGTATTCCACTACAGCATAATCTTTACGGTTGATAATAAAATAGCCTGTCCAAATTTGCCCTGTTTGAACTTTTTCATTGGTTTTAAATGCTATTTTCTTAAAATCGTTATCATTAAAAGGCGTTTCTAAAAAATTACATTTGTCAATTTGAGGAACGATGATATGAAATAAACCATCAAAATCTGGAAATTGAAAATTAACTTTATCCTTTTTTTCAAAAAGACTCGTTTTTCTCATATTCAAAATTTCAATAGTTAGGTTGTTTTTTTGACTTGCATTTTTGTTTTTTCGGGCGTAAATATCTTGTAAAAGAATGTTGACTTGGTCTTTTTTAAATACGTTTCTTAAGAAAAAATTTAAGGTGTAATTTTGAAGAAGATTATCTTGAAATTTGTCATATACCTTTTTCATAAAAGCTTCAGTATTGCTGATTACTACTTCTCGCAATTCAAAGGCTTTGATTTCCATAAAAATAGTATCCTTCTCTTTCTGTAATTTGTCAAAGTTGGTTTTGATTTTATTATATCCCAATAGATTCAAATTGATTTCATTTTGTTGAGAAACAAAAACAAATTTTCCTTCTGCGTTTGTGATTGAATTATCATTTTCATTAGAAATTATTACATTCTCTAATGGTGCTTTAGTGTCTTTATCAACAATCACTTTGCTAATCTGAAAGTTTTGTGCGTATGAAAATGAGCAAATAAAAATGAATTGTAATGCTATTAGATATTTCATGTTTTTATTATCAGTATTGAAAATAGCTTTTAAGTTTGGCTAATATATTAATTTTTCTTGTTAAAATAATAAACGCAAAACCTTTTTTCTTATTTGTTAGGTTATGATTTTTATGAAGCAAAGTCTTGGAAATCATTCTATTTTGTAATTAGAAAATGAGATCAGTTTGTGTGGATGTTGTAATGTTAGTCTCATGATTTATTTACTTCAATTTTTATTGGATTAGTATGAAATAAAAGCAGGTATTATTTGTAAATTTGGAAAAATGAAAAATTAGGATTTCTGTACTGCAACAGACTAGTTTTCAGAAGATTTTTTAAAAAATGATCAAGTCAAATTTAGCCCTACAAATACAAACTTTACCCGATGGTCCTGGTGTTTATCAGTATTATGATAAGGAAGGCAAAATTTTGTATGTAGGTAAAGCCAAAAATTTAAAAAAACGAGTTTCTTCTTATTTTAATAAAATTCATGATACGGCAAAAACCAACGTGCTGGTTAAGAAAATTGTAGCCATAAAACACATTGTGGTTCCTACAGAAACTGATGCGCTTTTGCTGGAAAATAATTTGATAAAAACCCTTCAGCCGCGTTACAATGTATTGTTGCGGGATGATAAAAGTTATCCGTGGATTTGTATCAAAAAAGAACCTTTTTCGAGAATATTTTCTACCCGAAGAATGATCAAAGACGGTTCGGAATATTTTGGTCCATATACCAGTTTTAAAACGGTGCATACCATTTTAGATTTAATCAAAGAATTGTATCCGCTTCGAACTTGTAATTATGATTTGAGCGAATCCAATATTGAAAGTGGTAAGTTTAAGGTTTGTCTCGAATTTCATATTGGCAACTGCAAAGGACCTTGTGAAGGCTACGAATCATTAGAAGATTATCAAAAACAGATTAGCGCTATCCGGGAAATTCTAAAAGGGAATTTCAAAGATAGTATGAAGGATTTCAAGAAAATCATGATGGATTTGGCACAGCAAATGCATTTTGAAGAAGCACAAAAAATAAAAGAAAAAATAGAAGTTTTAGAAAATTATCAGTCGCGTTCTACGGTTGTAAATCCTAAAATCACCAATATTGATGTGTTTTCTATTGTTTCTGACGAAAGTGCCGCTTATGTCAATTTTTTACAAATTTCCCACGGTTCGATTATTCGTTCACATACTATGGAAATCAAGAAAAAATTAGATGAAACCGATGAAGAATTATTGGAATTGGCAGTTATTGAACTTAGAGAACGATTTGAATTATTATCGAAAGAAGTAATTGTGCCTTTTGCGGTTGATTTAGGAGAAAATATAAAAGTTACCGTACCGCAATTAGGAGATAAAAAACAAATTCTGGATTTGTCCATTCGAAATGCTAAATTTTATCGTATCGAACAATTAAAACAATTGCAAATTGTAGATCCGGATAGACATACTAACAGGATTATGGCGCAAATGCAAAAAGATTTGCGTTTGCCTGTAGAACCAAGACATATTGAATGTTTTGATAATTCGAATATTCAGGGAACCAATCCGGTTTCGGCCTGTGTGGTTTTTAAAGATGGAAAACCCAGTAAAAAAGATTATCGTCATTTTAATATAAAAACTGTTGAAGGTCCTAATGATTTTGCTTCGATGGAAGAAGTGGTTTATCGCCGTTACAAACGCTTGTTGGATGAAGGAGAGTCTTTGCCGCAATTGATAATTATTGATGGTGGGAAAGGACAATTGTCATCGGCATTGAAAAGTATTGACGATTTAGGTTTGCGAGGAAAAGTTAGTATTATTGGTATAGCCAAAAGATTAGAAGAATTGTTTTATCCAGGAGATTCGGTTCCGTTGTATCTGGACAAAAAATCAGAAACTCTGAAAGTGATTCAGCAATTGCGAAATGAAGCGCATCGTTTCGGAATTACACATCATCGCGATAAAAGAAGTAAGGCCGCTTTGAATTCTTCGATAGAATCTATTCCTGGAATTGGCGAAAAAACCATGTTAACTCTGATTCAGCATTTTAAAAGTGTTAAAAGATTGAAAATGGCAACAGAAAAAGAAATTTCAGACGTTGTAGGAGTATCAAAAGCCAAAAAAATTACCGATTTTTACAAAACCACAACAAACTGATTTGAGAGCAAGCATTTAATGTTAAAAAATGAACACCGTTTTATGAAAAAATATATTCTTTTCTTACTGGTTTTTTTTAGTGGTTTGACTGTGTTTTCCCAGAAAAAAGACAGACCAAAAATAGGACTGGTTTTAAGTGGTGGTGGAGCCAAAGGATTTGCTCATATTGGTGTTCTTAAAGTGATTGAAGAAGCAGGAATAAAGATTGATTATATTGGCGGAACCAGTATGGGGGCTGTTGTTGGCGGATTATATGCTTCGGGTTACAATGCGGCACAGCTGGATTCCATTTTTAATAAAACAGATTTTGACGAACTTTTAAGCGATTATATTCCAAGAGAAACGAAGAATTTTTACGAAAAAAGAAATGATGAGGTTTATGCACTGGTTTTGCCTTTTAATAAATACAAAATAGGAATTCCAGATGCACTTTCTAAAGGCTTGTATAATTTTAATTTGTTAAGCCGAATTACACGAAACGTTCGTCACATAAGAGATTTTAATAAACTTCCTATTCCGTTTTTATGCATTGGTTCAGATATTGAAACTGGCGAACAAGTGATATTAGACAAAGGGAATTTGGCTCGAGCCATGATTGCCAGTTCAGCTTTTCCGTCCTTATTTTCACCTGTAGAATATCAGGATCGATTTTTGGTTGATGGAGGAGTGGTTAATAATTACCCAATTGACGAAATCAGGAAATTAGGTGCTGATATTATCATTGGTGTTGATGTTCAAAATGATTTATTGGATCGAAAAGGTCTTCATGATGCTACAAAAATTTTAGTTCAAATTACCAATCTTCATTCGATTGATAAAATGAAGGAGAATATACTAAAAACCGATATTTACATTCGACCAGATATTAAAAACTATGGCGTAATGTCTTTTAGCAGCGGAAGAAATATAGTGGCTAAAGGGGAAGAAGCTGCTTTTTCGGTTTTTGAACGCTTGAAACAATTAGGAGCTAAATCGAATAATTACAAAAAGCCAAAATTGAAAAATGTAGTGGATACTTTGCAAATTGTCGACATCAATTGCAATGAGCTCAAGAATTATACTAATGAATACATTTATGGAAAGCTTCGTTTTAAATCAGGAGCTAAAATTAGTTATGGGCAATTGCAAAAAGGAATCAATAATTTAAATGCAACAGAGAATTTTAGCGCTATTGATTATTCTTTCGAAAAAAACAAAGAGGGTGATGATTTGAATTTGGTGTTAAAAGAAAATCCCACGGATACTTATTTGAAATTCGGATTGCATTATGACGGGCTTTATAAAAGTGCTATTTTAGTTAATATGACTCATAAAAAGAACTTTTTCAAAAATGATGTGGCTTCTTTAGACGTTATTTTAGGTGATAATTTCAGGTATAATTTTGATTATTATATTGAAAATGGATACAATATTAGCCTTGGATTCAAGTCCTATTTGAATAAATTTAATCGAAATGTTCAAGGACAGATTACTAATTTGGATTTTGGGGATTTAGGAATTAATACCTTAAATGTAGATTTGTTTGATTTGACTAATGAAATGTATTTTCAAACTATGTTTGCCCAACGGTTCTTGATTGGCGGGGGTTTAGAATACAAATATTTGAATATTAAGTCGAGTACTTTATCAAATGCCGATCCCGTAATTGAGAAAAGTGATTATGTAAGTGTTTTTGCCCGATTGAATTATGACTCTATGGATGATAAATTTTTTCCTAGTAGTGGCTGGTCTTTTTCTGGAGACATTCATTCGTATTTGTATTCATCTAATTATACAAAAGAGTTTCAGCCTTTTTCTGTTGCTAAGGCTAATTTTGGTGTAGCATTTCAATTGTTTAAATCGGCTACGGTTAAACTACAATCAGAAGCTGGTTTTTCAATAGGCGATAGAAGTGTGTCGTTTTTTAATTTTATTCTGGGAGGATTTGGATATAATGTTTCCAATAATTTCAGTCATTTTTATGGTTATGATTTTCTAAGTTTAGGAGGCAATAGCTATATAAAATCGGCAGTAACTTTTGATTACGAACTTTTCAAAAAGAATCATATTAATTTCACGGCTAATTATGCTAACATTGGGCAAGATATTTTTGACAGTGTAGATTGGATTTCTATACCTAAAATTTCTGGTTATGCTGTTGGTTATGGTTTAGAAACTGCCATCGGTCCAATTGAAATAAAACGAAGCTGGTCTCCAGAAACACATAGCGGCTACACTTGGTTTAGTGTAGGATTTCCTTTTTAAATTTCGAAAAACAAAAAAACATAAAAATTTGTTGTTACCTAAATATTGTTTTTTCTTGGCGAAATCAACACTGTTTTTATGTTAAAAAAAGCTTATCATTCTAAAATGAAAAGCCGTTTTGAATTTTCGAATAAAACTAAAATTATCATTTTTATTTTTTATCACTGTTTTTTTTATGATATGCAAAAAAAAACACCATAGCTTCCGAATCTTATTTTAAAATTTTGTTAAACTGCATTTTTACTGTAGAAATCGCATTTTCTTGCCGTATCTTTGTCATATCAAAACAAAAGGGGTGGTTTCCTTTTGGTTTATATAAATTTAATAATTTATAATTTTTTGGTTGGTTAATAGCATAAAAACTCAGTCATTATTTGACTGAGTTTTTTTGTTTTAATATATTTGGAACAAAATTTGCAATTTGAATCAATAAATCAATTCCAGTAAATTATGAAAAAAATAATCCTACTCCTATTATTGATTCTAACGGTAAGTTTCGACTCTTCTAAAGAGAGTGAGGCTTATGATGTAGGCGAATGGTTTAAATTCCGTATTCATTACGGAATTGTAAATGCCGGTTATGCCACACTTGAAGTTAAAGAAGCTACTTTAAATAATAAAAAAGTTTTTCACGTTGTGGGTAAAGGATACACAACAGGTGTTTCCCGCTTTTTTTTTAAAGTAGTAGATACCTATGAAAGCTACATCGATAAAATTACTGGAAATCCATATCGGTTTGTTCGTAATATTAACGAAGGCGGTTATACTAAAAATCAGGAAGGTTTTATTGATCAATCCGGAAATAAGGTTACGGTAAAAGATTATAAAAATAAAACCGAAAAAACTTTTGTTATACCAAAAAACACCCAAGACATTTTGTCTACGTTTTATTATCTCCGTAATCATCCTAGAATTGATAAAATTAATCCCGGAGAGGCAATAGAAATAGATATGTTTTTTGATGATGAAACCACAAAATTTAAGTTAAAATTTGTAGGCCGTCAGGATATTACAACTAAATTTGGGGTCGTGTCTGCAATGGTTTTTAAACCATTAGTACAATCTGGTCGTGTATTTAAAGAGCAAGAGAGTTTAACGGTTTGGGTTTCAGACGATGAAAACAGATTGCCTGTACGCATCAAGGCAGATTTAGCGGTAGGTTCGCTAAAAGCCGATTTGGATGCTTTCAAAGGATTGAAAGGTCCGTTTAAAATAAAGAAGAAATGAACATTAATGAGAATACAGCAGGTATCTTAAAAGAATTAGAACAAAAATACCAATCCATCAATCAAAAAACGGATACGCAACTTGAAGGCTTGCTTTGGTCAAAACCTGCTACTTACTGGGATTATATCCAAACCGATGCGTTGTTGAATTTGCAAATTCAAAGAACTGTACTTCCTGATGAAATGGTTTTTATTCTCTATCATCAAACAAATGAATTAATTTTCAAAATGATACTTTGGGAAATGAATCAAATTTCAAATTCCGAAGCTATTCAAGTTGATTTTTTTACTAGCAGACTAACGCGTATTAGTCGTTATTTTGATATGCTTACTACTTCATTTGCTATTATGGAAAATGGTATGGATGTAGATCAGTACATGAAATTTAGAAATACACTTACTCCTGCTAGTGGTTTTCAAAGTGCACAATACCGTTTGATTGAATTTTGTGCCACTGATTTGGTTAATTTAATCGATAGTCGTTTTAGAGCTACATTTGATTATACTAATTCGAATGAAAATGCGTTTGAAATCTTGTATTGGCAAGCAGCAGGAAAAGATTACCAAACTGGAAAAAAATCATATACCTTAGAAGTTTTCGAAAAAAAATACAAAGCACTCTTTTTAGATTACATGGAAGAGTATAAACCCAAAAATATTTGGCAAAAATACAAACAACTTCCAGTGCAAGATCAGGAATTACCTGCTTTGAAAGAAGCGATGCGTCATTTTGATTATACTGTAAATATCACCTGGGTAATGCAACATTTGAATGTAGCGATTAAGTATATTGATCAAAGTGGTATGGGCGATGGTGAAGCTACAGGCGGAAGTGATTGGCGAAAGTACATGCATCCGAAGTATCAAAAAAGAATATTTTTTCCAGAATTATGGAGTGCAGCTGAATTAGCTAATTGGGGACAAGAAGAGTAAAACAGAAGTAGAATTGAATAAATAGAGACAGTTTGAAATACCTTTTAACATTAATAATTGCATTAACCTTAGTAGTATCCTGTAAAAATTCGGATAGTGATACGGATAAAAAAACTGTCGTTAAAAAAGTAAAACCAAAAAAGGACAATTCTGATTTTGGATTTAATTTTTCAGACTATAATGTAATTCAAGATACTGTTAGAAAAGGAGATACTTTTGGTACAATTATCAATCAGCAAAACATTGGTGATCGAAAGATTCACGAGATTGTACAGAGCATTAAAGATACTTTTGATGTACGCAGTATTCGGCCAAATAAGACTTTTACAATGTTGCGTTCTAAGGATAAAACCAATAAACTTCAGGTTTTTATTTACGAGCCCAATGATTTGAGTTATTACATTTTTGACCTCCGAGATTCGGCGGTAGTGGCTCGTAAAAAAGTAAGACCTGTAACAATTAAAAGAAGGGTAATTACGGGTGTTTTAAAAGGATCCCTATCAGAGACTTTATCTAATTCAGGCGTTGAGCCCAATCTGGCCAATAGAATCACAAAAATTTATTCCTGGTCCATTGACTTTTTTAAATTAAAAAAAGGAGACCGATTTGGTATTGCTTTTAATGAACGCTATGTCAATGATTCGATTTATAATGGGGTGGCTGATATTGAAGGCGCTTTTTTTGAGTATAAAGGTAAAATTATGTACGCCTTTCCATTTGTACAAAACCAATCTTCTGGCAAAGTAGAATATTATGACGAAGAAGGAAAAACCATGAAAAACCTTTTCTTGAAATCGCCTATTAAGTTTAGTAGAATTACTTCCCGATTTACAGCCAGTAGATTTCATCCTGTACAACATCGCTGGAAAGCGCATAAAGGAACTGATTATGCTGCTCCCACTGGAACGCCTATTATGACTACTGCAACCGGAGTGGTGGAAAAAACGGGTTATACCGCTGGAAACGGAAATTACGTAAAAGTAAAACACAACGGAACGTACTCTACACAATATTTACACATGTCAAAAATATTGGTAAGACGTGGCCAGCATGTGAATCAAGGAGATGTTATTGGTAGGGTAGGAAGTACAGGTTTGGCTACGGGACCTCATGTTTGTTATCGTTTTTGGAAAAATGGAGTGCAAGTAGATGCATTAAGATTAAAACTGCCAACAGGAACTACTATGGAAAGCGGAAATAAAGCAAGATTTATGAAAAAAATCGAACCTTTAAAACGAGAATTAGATAGTATCGGTAATTTATAATCTAAAAACATAGACTTTTTTATCTAAAATCATAAAGGAGAAGTAATTGTAATCCAATTGCTTCTCCTGTTTTTTTATTGAGATATAGCTTAAATGGCTTCGGCAATTACAACTAATTTCAGTATTTTTACGACCAAATCTAAAACACTAAAAACAAAATATAAATGGCTTTAAGTACTATAAATCCAACAAAAACAGCTTCATGGAAAAAGCTCGAAAAACATTTTGACCAATTGCAAAACGTTTCTATGCAGGAAATGTTTAAACAAGATGGATCAAGAGCAGAAAAATTCAGCATTGTTTGGAATGATTTTTTAATTGATTATTCTAAAAATATAGTGAATCAGGAAACAATTACTTTGTTACTTGAATTAGCTAATGAAATGGGATTAAAAGAAGGAATTCAGGATTATTTTGGAGGAGGAATAATCAATCAAACAGAAAACAGAGCTGTACTTCATACTGCATTAAGAGCTAAAGAATCAGCAGTTGTTAATGTAAATGGCGTAAATGTAATTCCAGAAGTTTATGAAGTAAAAAATAAAATAAAAGACTTTACTTATGAGGTCACTTCAGGAAAAAGAACAGGTTATACTGGAAAAGCTTTTACTGATGTGGTGAATATTGGTATTGGTGGTTCGGATTTAGGACCAGCAATGGTTGTGGAAGCTTTACAATATTATAAAAACAATTTGAATGTTCATTTTGTTTCTAATGTTGATGGAGATCACGTGAATGAAATTATCAAAAAACTAAATCCAGAAACGACTCTGTTTGTAATTGTTTCTAAAACTTTTACTACGCAAGAAACTTTAACCAATTCTGAAACTATTAGAAAATGGTTTTTAAAATCAGCATCACAAGAAGATGTGGCCAAACATTTTGTGGCGGTTTCTACTAATTTGCAAAAAGTAACCGAATTCGGAATCAATCCAGACAATGTTTTCCCAATGTGGGACTGGGTTGGAGGACGTTTTTCTCTTTGGAGCGCAGTAGGTTTATCAATTAGTTTAGCGGTTGGTTTTGATAATTTCGAAGAATTATTAAACGGAGCTAACGAAATGGACGAGCATTTTAAAACCGCTGATTTTGATCAAAATATTCCAGTTGTCTTGGCTTTATTAAGCGTTTGGTACAACAATTTCTTTGGAGCCGAGAGCGAAGCTTTAATTCCGTACACTCAATATTTACAAAAACTGGCGCCTTATTTACAACAAGGAACAATGGAAAGTAATGGTAAAAGTGTAGGTCGCGACGGTAAAGCAGTCGATTATCAAACAGGAACTATTATTTGGGGAGAACCGGGAACAAATGCACAACATGCTTTTTTCCAATTAATTCACCAGGGAACGAAGTTAATTCCAACGGATTTCATCGGTTATGTTCAACCTTTGTATGGAGATAACAATCATCATGATAAATTGATGTCTAACTTTTTTGCACAAACGGAAGCATTGCTAAACGGAAAAGAAGAAGCTAAAGTTCAGGCAGAATTTGACAAACAAGGATTATCAGCTGAAGCGGCTGCGTTTCTTTTGCCATTTAAAGTTTTTGCTGGAAACAAACCTACAAATACATTCCTGATTCAAAAATTGACACCTAAATCTTTGGGTTCATTAATTTCTCTATACGAACATAAGATTTTTGTGCAAGGATTTATTTGGAATATTTTTAGTTATGATCAATGGGGAGTTGAACTTGGAAAACAATTAGCTAATTCTATTTTGGACGAAATCAATTCGAACGAAGTAAAAAATCACGATAGTTCTACGGCTTCTTTATTGGGGCATTTTTTAAGAAATAAATAACATTTTGCTGATTTAAGCTAAGTGTTTGATTTTTAATTGTTTTAAAAAACAATATTGATTCTAAATTACGAAAACCTCATTTGCTGTTAGCATTATGAGGTTTTTTTTATATCTTTTTTGTTTATATTTGTTAAAAAAAATACCAAAAAAACATGTACGGATTTATTCAAAAGTTTCATTCAGGTTGGGCTTATATAGCACTTTTATTATTAGTGATTGCAGTAGTTAATGCATTTATAGGTTTAGCTTCAAAAAAAGAGTTTACTGCTAAAGATAGAAAGATTGCAATTTTTGGATTAATAGGTACACACACACAATTATTAATCGGTTTGATTTTATATTTTGTTTCTCCTCTTGGATTTACATCTTTAGGACAAATGTCAGACAAATTATTACGTTTAACTTCATTAGAACATCCTTTAATCAATCTTATTGCGATTACTTTAATCACTATTGGATGGTCAAAACATAAAAAATTAACCACAAGCGAATCAAAATTTAAAACTTTTTCTATTTTCTACGGATTAGGATTGTTGCTTATACTAATTAGAATACCGTGGTCGTTATGGTTTAAATAAAAACGCAAAAGTCCTTTTTAGGACTTTTTTTATCTAGGTATAGTTTTTGTTTTTAAATAGATTCGAACTAAAAAGTTAATATGAAAAAATCAATTACACTATTTTTTTTATTTGTTGCTGTTGTTTTTGCAATTGCTCAAAGTCAAATTTCTGAAAAGCAAAAAACGATTGCTTCCAAACCTTTAGGTCCAATGATGGATACGCTTCAAAAGAAATATGCTTTTGTAAGTAATAAAAAAGGAATTGTAAAAGATACTATTCAAGACGAAGTGATTGGGAGATTAAATGTTTATAAAAAAAGTGTTCATGCTTCTTATTATGCAGATAAATTCAACGGAAAACGAACTGCTAGTGGTGTAAGATTTAGCAATAGTGATTATACAGCAGCACACAAGAAATTTCCTTTTGGGACCAAATTAAAAATAACAAATGAAGCCAATGGAAAATCAGTTTTTGTAGAAGTTGTTGACAGAGGACCATTTGTAAGATCTAGAGAAATTGATTTGACTAAAAGAGCTTTTATGGAAATTGCTAAAAATAAAGGTGCTGGATCTATGATTGTTACTATTGAAGAAGTAGTAAAATAAATTACCAGTTTTTAAACGGATTTTTACTTAAATAGGAGTTGTAATATCGATTGTCATTAGTTACTTCTTCACCCAGCCAGTCTGGTTTTTCAAACAATTCGGTTTCTGATTGCAATTCGATTTCGGCCATTTCTAATCCTTCATTTTCGCCGTAAAATTCGTCTATTTCATAAGTGTGATTGCCTACTTTTACCTCAAAACGCGTTTTGTCAATTACTCCTTTTTCACAAAGCAATAATAAATTCTTAGCTTCATCAACCAGAATTTCTTTTTCCCATTCAAAACGAGACATTCCCGAAGCGCTTGAACTACCTTTTATTGTTAAATAAGCCTTGTTTTCTTTTATTCGAACACGAACAGTGCGTTCAGGATTTGAATTCAAATAACCTTGAATAATACGTTTTTTAGTAAAAGCTTCTTTTTTATAAGAATCGGAAGTGACTAAAAATTTTCTTTCTATTTCTAACATTTAAATGTAAAATTATAAGGATTAAAGGTATATTATTCTTTTATAATTTTAAATGTTTGTGGCGAATTAGTATTGGAAATTTTAAGAATATAAAAACCAGCATTTAATTTAGAAACATCAATAGTTCCATCGGTGCTTTTTCCGTGTAAAACGGCATTGGATTCGAAATCGAAAAAGTCATAATCAAATTTCTCATAATCGTAATTCTTAATAGTAATTACTGTTTTAGCAGGATTTGGAAAAACAAAAGGTTTCGGAATTGCTGCAATTTCAGTTGGAGCAATATTGTTGCAGGCATTTTCTATTAAAGCATCTAAATCATTTTCATCATAAGCTAGAGTATAATCAAGCTTCTTTGCTTTTTCGAATAATTCGCAGGCTTCATTGTATTTCTTTTGTTCGAGATAAATAATACCTAAATTTTTCAGAGCATAAGAATTGTCTTTATCCATTTTTAAAGCTTCTTTTAAATCCAGAATTCCTTTTTCTGATTCGCCCAGTTTATGGTATAATAAACCTCTGGTAGTTCTTAAATCTCTGCCGCCATAATTAGAAGAATGTGATATGATGGCTTTTTCTTTTAGGAAGGCAGCATTAATATTCTCCATGGCTTTTTCATATTCTCCAATGTCACTATATAATTTAGCCAATCCCCATCTTGCATGGCCGTGTTCTGGATGGGTAGCAACAATTTTTTCTAAATAATGACGAGCTAAATCAGTAGATTTTTTTTGTTGTAAATAATTAGCAAAATTATATAGGATTCGATAGTCATTTGGAGCTGCAACCATCGCTTTTACGTAATATTGATTAGCAGCATATTCCATTTCCATTCCTCCATATAGATTAGCAAATATGTCATAAAGATTGCTTTCAAATTTTTTTCTGTTTGTTTTTGCAGCCTCTGAGATTACTTTGGTTGTGTCTTTTTTGTTTTTATTTACGATCCATTCCACCTTTCTTAAATCATCAAGAGCCAAAGTAAAATTGCCAAGACGAGCTCTTAAATAACCTCTTTTAAACAAATCGTTAATCTTGTTTGGATTGTAATTTGTTTTGGTATTTACTTCGGTCAATTGTTGAAGATGTTTTTTTGCATTTTCTTCATTCTCCTTATTACTAAAAGGTAATTTATGATCGGTTCTGTTTACTAATTTTCCATGTAAAAAATTCCAGGTTACTAATTTTTCACCTTGATTATTGTATTGAAAAGAATTGTTATTTCTACGTCCTTTGTCATCAAAATAAAAAACTTCGTTTATCTTTCCATTATTATAATAGGTTTTTAAACTATCAATTATTTTATCAGATCCTCTCCATATTTCAACAGATACTACTTTGTCCTTGTAGTAATGTCTATGAACTGTATTGCTGCTGTCATTCTTATTGGACTGACTCCATAGTAAAACAGGAAAAAAGAGTAGTGAGTAAAGTTTTTTATCCATGGTTATGAGTTGGTTAGTGTTTCAAATATATTAATTTTTTTATGAATTAGCTTACAATGTTTGAATTTTTAAAAAGGCATTAAGGCTAAAATATTTTTGTTTTTCAGTCATTTTTTTTATGATTATGTTGATTGAATTTAATGGTTCGAGTTGTATTTTTACGGCAATTGATAAATTCAGATATGCCATTTTTAAAAGGAAAAGGAAAACAAAGTATTTCGAAACGATTAGCTGATTTTTTCAAAGGAAGTCAGTTCTGGCGTGATGAAAAAAATAATTTAGAGCCACTGATTGAATTGATTCAACTCATTCGGCCTTTGAAGGTTAAAAATTTGCAAACGGTAGATTTGAGCGAATTAATTTCTTTTTTGAAAGAAAATCAGACTTGTAGAAAAGAGCTTTCTGTTTATTTAAAAGAAATTTTAAAGAATAGAAAATTCAATAAAATATTTTCTGATGCAGCTATTTTGCGCGATGTAGATTTTATTTTCGAGGTTAAAAAGAGAATTTTAGCTAAAATTTTACCATATCAGCCACAAAAAGATACTTTAGAATACGTTTTAAATCAGGTTTTTTATTTGGCTACCGATAGTGTTTGGGTTAGTAAAATTCCAATGAATCAACTGGAAGAATTATACGATCTTCTAGAATTTGAATCGATGTATGAAAACGTTGAACCTAATTCCACTTTGTCAGAAGTGTTAATTGCCATGCACTTAATTACACAGCGTATTAGCGGGCGTGCGATGGAGACTGATGTAATCAAGATGGTTCCGGAATTTGATGATTTAGAAAGTCCTTTTTCGGCTTTTGAGAAAGAATTGTTTTTAATTGAAGACGAAATTAGAAATTCAGAAAAGCACTATATCGCTACCGATGATTTGTCTTTAGCTCAAGTTTTCGTTTTGCTAAATCATTGTGAAGAGTTTGTAGAAAAAGCATTTCGAAACAGTTCCAAATACGGAATTTCACTTAGAGTGAATCAGAATTTATTAAAGATTAGGCAACAATTAGAAAGGCTCCGTTTTCTTATTTCATTATTAAATGTAGAAACGGAAGCGGATAAAAAGAATAAGGGAATTGTAATGGCTTTGCAATTGATTCAGTTTAATTGCTACAAAAACAATGTTCGACAATTTATTGCTCAAAGTATTCAGTTGATTTCTTATGAAATTACCCAACATACTGCAAAAACAGGTGAAAAATACATTACTGAAAGCCGAAACGAATATTTTAAAATGTTTTGGAATGCTCTTGGAGGTGGATTGATAGTTGGGGTTTTGTGTATCATTAAAGTGATGTTTTCAAAAGCGGATACCAGTATTTTTGGGCATGCTTTTCTTTATAGTATGAATTATGCTTTTGGATTTATTGCTATTTATATTTTAGGTTTTACTTTGGCAACAAAACAACCTGCTATGACGGCTTCTGCTTTGATTAAAGCCTTAGAAGAAGGCGAATCCAAACAAGGGAAAAGAACGGAGAAATACAATGCTTTTGCTATTCTTTTTGCCCGCGTGTTTCGATCACAATTTATAGCATTTGTGGGGAATGTGATTATGGCTTTTCCGGTATCGTTACTTGGAATCTGGCTAATTGATTATGTTTTTGATTATAATATTGCGGCAACAAAATGGGAAAAATTAATTACGGATATAAGTCCTATTCATTCCATGGCGATTTTTCATGCTGCAATTGCAGGTGTATTTTTGTTTTTGTCTGGAATTATTTCTGGAAGTGTGGCTAATAGAGACAAGCACAATCAGGTTTATTTTCGTATCGCCGAACATCCTTTGTTGAAGAAGAGTTTTGGTAAAAAGAGAACATTAAAATTATCTGCTTGGTATGAAAAAAAATGGGCAGGAATTATTTCTAATTTTTGGTTTGGGGTTTTTATGGGAAGTACATCTTCTATTGGACTGTTTTTAGGACTTAATCTGGACGTGCGGCATATTACTTTTGTGAGCGGAAATCTAGCTTTAGGACTTTATGGAGCCAATTATGAAGTTACTGATTCTATGTTATTTTGGGGTATTTTTGGAATTGGAGTTATAGGATTGGTTAATTTTATGGTTAGTTTTAGCCTTTCTTTGGGCCTGGCTTTTCGCTCAAGAGCGATACCATTGTTAGAGTTGCGTTTTGTAACCGCTTCCATTTGGAATCATTTCAAATCAAAACCTTTTAGTTTCTTTTTTCCAACCGAGAAAAAATTAAAATCAGGCGTTGTTGAAAATTATTTGCATATTGAAAAAGATAAATAAGGTATTTTTATCCCCTTGTTTAAGATGTCAGAATTAAATCCAAATAGAAAAATTATACACATTGACATGGATGCTTTCTATGCTTCTGTGGAGCAAATGGACAATCCGGAACTTATTGGAAAACCTATTGCTGTAGGAGGTTCAGAGAATCGGGGTGTTGTTGCCGCGGCCAGTTATGAAGCCCGAAAGTTTGGTGTGCGAAGTGCTATAAGTGGTGTTCTGGCTAAGAAATATTGTCCTGAACTTATTTTTGTCCGACCAAGATTTGAACGTTACAAGGAAATTTCGACTCAAATTCACAAGATTTTCCGTGATTATACTGATTTAATTGAGCCGCTTTCACTTGATGAAGCTTATCTGGATGTTACTCAAAACAAAAAAGGAAATCCAAGCGCTAGTCTCTTGGCACAAGAAATTCGGAATCGTATTTTTAATGAAGTGGGTTTGACCGCTTCGGCAGGAATTTCTATCAATAAATTTGTTGCTAAAATTGCCAGTGATTTCAATAAACCCAATGGTCAAAAAACAGTTACTCCTGAAGAAGTTATTCCGTTTTTAGAAGTTTTACCCATTCGAAAATTCTATGGTGTGGGAAAGGTTACCACCGAGAAAATGTATCAATTGGGCATTTTTACAGGATTAGAATTGAAAAAACAATCACTGGATTTTTTAGAGAAGCATTTTGGGAAATCGGGAAGTTATTATTACCATGTGGTTCGCGGAATTCATAATAGCGAAGTAAAATCCAGTCGTATTGCAAAATCTGTTGCTGCCGAACATACTTTTGATGTCAATCTTTCTTCTGAAATTTTTATGTTGGAACAACTAGAGATTATTGCTAGTAGCTTAGAAAGACGACTTAAAAAACATAATGTTTCTGGAAAAACAGTTACTTTAAAAATAAAATACAGCGATTTTACACAACAAACCAGAAGCAAAACCTTGCCTTATTTTATTGCCGATAAAGGATTGATTCTGGAAGCCGTAAAAGAGCTGTTGTATCAGGAACGAATGAAAGATTCCGTTCGCTTACTCGGAATTTCGATGAGTAATTTAAATACCGAAGTCAAGAAAGCAGTTGTTGCTGTTCAGTTAAAATTTGATTTTTAAAAAATAATAAAAACAGTTATTTACCATTAAGATATTAAGTTTTTTTAAGGCTTAATTTTTAATGGTTTCTGTTTGTATAAAATGAAAAAACCCTTCTTTTTGAGAAGGGTTTGTGTTTTATATTTAGTTTGAAACTAGTCTTTACTAGAAAGTTTAGAAAGTAATCTTAAGAATTCAACGTACAACCAAACTAGAGTAATCATCAATCCCATTGCGCCAAACCATTCCATATATTTTGGCATTCTTTGTTGTACTCCTTGTTCGATACGGTCAAAATCTAAGAATAAGTTCAATGCAGCAATTACAATTACAAAAACACTAATTCCAATACTCCACATCGAATTTCCATAATGTACCGGTTGGTAACCAGAAAACATAGAGAACAACCAGGAGATTAGATAGTAAGTAGCGATAGCTAATGTTGCTGCCACAACTACTGATTTGAATTGCTCTGTTACTTTTACAATTTGATATTTATACAATCCCAAACAAACAGCAAATGTTACAAATGTAGCTCCAACTGCCTGAATAACAATTCCAGGATATCTTACTTCAAAAATTGCCGAAATTCCTCCAATAAATAAACCTTCAAATAACGCATAACCTGGAGCTAAATAACTCGAATATTGCGGTTTAAAAGCCGATATTACAACTAAAATTAATCCGATTACTGCTCCGCCAATAGCTGGGACAATTGGATTCATACCGTTAAAAGCCAACCACCAAATAACCATTGCTGATGCTGTAAGCAACAAGAATAATAAAATGGTTTTGTTAATCGTGCCTGAAAGCGTCATGTCTTGGTCGTAACCAATTACTGTTGCTTCGTGAACTTGCTCTGTTCTAGAGGTAGGAGAGAAGCTTTTATTGTTTAAAAAAGGGTTTTTAGAACTGAAATTCATAATAAATTACATTTTTGTTAGCCAAATATAAAAGATATTTCTTTATTAAGCTGTTTAAATCTTCTTAATTTTTTGAAAGTAAACTTCTCGTAATTAGAAAAAACAGCTAATTTAAAGGATAGTTTTGGACGTATTTCTTCGAATAATCAGCTGTTAATCTGACTAAAGACGCATTGCAAAAAAACTATGTAAAGAAATTTGAATTATTCTCTTTATTTGTACATTTAACCAGTTTTAAATGCGCTAAAAAATATAATGTTTCAACTGTTACCGTTAGACCCCAAAACTGTTTTCCAACTTTATTTTTTAGGGAATTTATTTGTCTGCATTCTTATTTTTGGTTATTCGTTTTCCTATGCTACTGTCGAGAATAGAAAAATATTAAAATGGTTTGGCTCTGGGAAATTTTTGTTGACCATTGGCTGGATTTTTCTTTTTTTAAGAAATATTATACCTGATTTTATTTCGATTAATATTGCTAACATGATTGTGTTTTCGGCCTGTTGTTATGAAACAATAGCGATATTAGCACTTCTTAAATCAAAATCAAGTAAAGCGTATCGATTGCAAATCAAAATTACGGTAGTGGTGATATTGATTTTCAATTTGGCAACATTATTTAATGTTACAATCAATACTCGTGTTCTAATTGCGTCTATGGGATTGTTTGCTATTTATTTACCACCTACCATCAGCTATTTTTCTGAAAAAGGACATAATTTTTTTCGAATTTTCTACGGACTTTGTTACGTTGCATTTGAAGTTTTGATTGTTATTCGTCTGGTTTTTAATTATCTATATCCGCAAAAAGATTTTTTTTCATACACTATTTTTGACAGTTTGTATAATATTAGTTTGTTTTTGCTTTCGCTAATTAGCACGGTTGGTTTTTTATTATTGGTAAAAGAAAAACAAGATCTTAAAATTCAAAAACTTTTAAAAGATAGAAATCAGTTCTTCTCTATCATAGCTCATGATTTAAGAGGTCCGCTGGGAGCTTCGGTTGGACTTTCAGAAATATTATCCGAAAATATTGAAGAATATAGCGCTGAAGAAACTAAAGAGATAACTGAAATGCTTTATCAATCCAATAAAAACAGTTACAAATTATTAGAAAACTTATTGGATTGGTCTCAGGTACAAACGGGAATGATTGAATACAGTCCCAATAAAATTGCTTTGAACACATTGATAAAAGAGAATATAGAACTGAATAAAAATGCGGCATTGAACAAAAATATTACGCTCTCATTCGAATCAGCTGAATTTATCGAAGTGGAAGCAGACAAAAACATGATTGACACCATTGTACGTAATCTGCTGACTAATGCAATTAAATTCACCAATAAAAACGGAGAGATTAAGGTAAAAATGCATAAAGGACCTAAAAAAGCTGTGGTGTCTATTACAGACAGCGGAATTGGAATTCCAGATGATATTAAAGAAAGATTATTTAAAACCAATGGAAAGGTAACCCAAAAAGGAACAGAAGATGAAATGGGAACAGGTCTTGGATTGTTGCTTTGTAGTGAATTTGTAAAAAAACATAGAGGTGAAATCTGGGTTGAAAGTGAACTTGGGAAAGGCAGTACTTTTAAATTTACTTTGCCATTAGAAATGATGAAAAACTAAGCCATATAAAGCAAAAAAATCCGTCTTGTTTAAAACGAGACGGATTTTATATTTTTAGAAATAACGTATTAGATAATTTCAGAAACTCTCATGGTGTTTACCATTCCTTTTTCAGTAATAGGCATAGAAGCTAAATTGATGATGTAATCACCTACAGCTACATGTCCTTTTTCTTTAGCAATTCTATTAATATCAATCACTGTAGTATCAGTGCTGTCTTCTTTATCATAGAAATAAGTTCTAACTCCCCATAATAAACTTAACTGAGTAAGGATTCTTTTGTTTGAAGTAAAAACTAAAATTTCAGCTGTGCTAGGTCTCCAAGCTGATAATTGAAAAGCAGTATAACCACTATTAGTCATTGTAGAAATAGCTTTAGCTTCGATAGAATTAGCCATAACTGCTGCCTGACGACAAATTGTTTTAGTGATAAAACGGTTTGTTTTAATTTGTGGTGTGTTTTGTGGTACCTGAATTAATGCAGAGTTTTCTACAGCCTCACAAATTTGAGTCATTTTTTGGATTACTTGTACTGGATAGTTTCCAGCAGCAGTTTCTCCAGAAAGCATTACCGCATCAGCACCATCCATAACTGAATTTGCTACGTCATTTACTTCAGCTCTTGTTGGAGTTAAGCTAGTGATCATCGTTTCCATCATTTGCGTAGCAACGATAACAGGAATACGAGCAATTTTAGCCCTACGGATTAAGTCTTTTTGAACTAATGGCACTTCGTGAGCAGGAAGTTCAACTCCTAAATCTCCACGGGCAACCATTAAAGCATCACAATAAGCTACAATTTTATCCATGTTCTCTAATGCTTCTGGCATTTCGATTTTGGCAACAATTGGAATTTTATTTTCAGCGTGCTCAGCAATTAAGTCTTGAAGATCTTTTAAATCTTGAGGTGTTTTTACAAAAGAAAGTGCAATCCAGTCTACTTTTTGCCCAATTGCAAAAATAGCGTCAGCAATATCTTTTTCAGTCAAAGCTGGAAGAGAAATTTTAGTGTTAGGTAAATTAACTCCTTTTTTAGATTTTAATTCTCCCCCTTGAACTACTCTTGCAACAACTTCAGTATTTTTATCAGTTGAAACGATTTCGAAAATTAATTTTCCATCGTCTAATAAGATTCTTTCTCCAGGATTTACATCATTAGGAAAGTTTTTGTATTTCATGAAAACTCTTTCGGCAGTACCTACAATGTCTTCGGCTGTAGTGAAAGTAATTATGTCTCCGTCGTTAACAACAACACCATCATTCATCATTCCCACACGAAGTTTTGGACCTTGTAAGTCGGCAAGAATCGCTGTAGTATAACCAAATTCTTCGTTAAGGTCACGAATAATTTTGATTCTGTTTTCTACATCGGCATAATCAGCATGAGAGAAATTAATTCTAAATACGTTTACACCTGCTTCAACCATGTCCTTTATGATTTCTCTTGTGCTGCAAGCAGGCCCAAGGGTAGCCACAATTTTAGTTTTCTTTTTTGTAGTAATCATTTGCATTAAAAAATTAGATTGTTTTTAGATTTTATTTGTTTTGTTTCAACAGTATATACTGTTGTTATGTTGTCTATAGTGTTTAATATTATTTTTATTTGATTGACATCGATGCTGTCATCGGTGTTATCAATTTTTAAAAAATAATCTGCTTTTTTAAACTCAGGCAATAAAAAGACTTTTGTCGAAATGCCTTCAGCTGAATTTGAAAATAAGTCCTGAACTTGACTGTTTTGTTCTTGAATAACCTCGTTTTTATTCTGAACTAAGTTCCATGCTACCGTATTTTCTTCGTCATAAAAATAAAATCTCGAAAATTTTGTTTCTCCTTCTTTGATATTTATTTGAACTTCATCAGCACTCTTTGCTAGATTTATAGGAAGTTTTTGATTGATAAAATATGCCAATCGGTAATCTTCTAAAGAAGTGTGAATTGCGATAAGATTGTAATCAATCTCGTCAAATTCGTCAAGACTTAATTTATGAATAGCCATCTTCACTAAAATTAAAGATGTAAATATACTATTTCTGTCGAAGTATAAGTGTTGAAAACACAATGATTTCGTTAAATTTAAAACGAAAACGTTGTAGTTTTGAGTAATTTAGTATTATTTTTTGGTCATTTTTTCCTGAAATGCAAAATAAGCACGCTGAGATGCTTTTTCTTCAGCCTTCTTTTTTGAAGTTGCTCTTGCTTTTGCAATTACTTTTTCGTCAATGCTTAATTTTACTCCAAACAAGCGTTGTCCATCGATGGCATTGTCTTCAAAAATGTCATAATGAAAATGTCTTTTTTCTTTCTGACACCATTCAATAATTAAGCTTTTGTAGCTAATTACCTTTCCTTCCAATCTGGAAATATCAACATAAGGAATGATTACTTTTTGCTGAATGAATTTTTCACAAAAAGGATATCCTTTGTCCAGATAAATTGCTCCAATAAGAGATTCAAAAATATTTCCGTGTATGTTCTCACCAAAATGCTGTACAGGAACTTTACTTTCTACAAATCGAATTAAATCCAAATCTTTTCCTAATTCGTTCAAATGTTCTCTGCTGACAATTTTAGAACGCATTTTAGTAAGGTAGCCTTCGTCTCCGTATGGTGCTTCATTAAATAAATGTGCAGCAATCACTGAACTTAACATAGCATCTCCTAAAAATTCTAATCGTTCATAGCTAATAGGATTTCCAGTGGAATCCATTTTTCCGGAAGAACGATGAGTAAAGGCTTTATGATAATGATTTAAGTCGCCAGGAGGGAAGCCAAGTATTTTTTGGATGGTATCAAAAAAAATCCCGTCTTCTTGAGAACGGGATTTCTTAAATATTTTTTTGAATATACTCATAGTATAAAATTAGAATCCTAATTTTTTCACTAATACACAAGCATTGTGACCTCCAAAACCAAAAGTATTACTCATAACAACGTTCATTTCTCTTTTTTGAGCTACGTTGAAAGTGAAGTTTAACTTAGGATCAATTTTCTCATCATCTGTAAAATGATTAATTGTAGGAGGAACTATTCCGTATTTTATAGAAAGGATAGCAGAAATTGTTTCAATTGCTCCGGCAGCTCCTAATAAGTGACCTGTCATAGATTTTGTTGAATTCAAATTCATGGTATAAGCATGCTCTCCAAAAACTTGTTCTATTGCTTTACTTTCAGCCATGTCTCCAAGAGGAGTTGAAGTTCCGTGCATATTTACACCATCAACATCAGTTGGTTTCAAACCAGCGTCTCTCAAACAGTTTAACATCACGTTTTTTGCACCCAATCCTTCTGGATGTGGAGCTGTAATATGGTGTGCATCTGCAGACATTCCTCCACCACCAATTTCGCAATAAATAGTTGCTCCACGAGCTATGGCGTGTTCGTATTCTTCTAGAATTAAAGCGCCAGCACCTTCGCCTAAAACAAAACCGTCACGGTCTTTGTCCATAGGTCTGGAAGCAGTTTTTGGATCATCATTTCGTGTTGAAAGTGCGTGCATAGCATTAAAACCTCCCATTCCAGCAATTGTTACTGCAGCTTCAGAACCACCCGTTACTATTGCATCTGCATGACCCAATCGGATGTAATTGAAAGCGTCAATAATAGCGTTTGTTGATGAAGCACAAGCTGAAACAGTTGTGAAATTTGGACCTCTAAAACCGTATTTAATAGAAATATGACCACCAGCTATATCGGCAATCATTTTAGGTATAAAGAAAGGGTTGAATTTTGGTGTACCATCGCCAGCTGCATAGTTAAGAACTTCTATTTGAAAAGTTTCTAATCCTCCAATTCCTGAACCCCAGATAACACCTACTCTGTCTTTGTCTAATTTTTCAAAATCAAAACCAGCATCTTGTACGGCTTCGTCGGCTGCAACCAATGCGTATTGTGCATAACGGTCCATTTTTCGAGCTTCTTTTCGGTCTATAAAGTCTTCAACATTAAAGTTTTTTACTTCGCAGGCGAAATGGGTTCTAAATTTTGAAGCATCATAATATGTTATCGGAGCAGCTCCGCTAACTCCGTTAATAAGCCCGTTCCAATACTCCTCAATATTGTTTCCAATTGGAGTAAGAGCACCTAGGCCTGTTACAACAACTCGTCTTAATGCCATATATTCTGTATTTTGTTATCTTTAAACAAACAAAACCCACGCTTTCTTTTGTGTTTTAGTACCTAAGAGCCATGGGTGTTGTATTATGTATAATGGATTGAAATTCAATCGTACTTTTAATTTTGAAAAATAATAACACCCGATTTTTGGAAATTCCAATTTTCAAAAAACAAACTCCAAAAAATGGAATTTGGAATTTTTAGTTTGTTTTTTCTAAAATTCGGGTGTGAGTTTATTATTTTTTAGCTTCTTCGATGTAAGAAATAGCTTGACCAACAGTAGCAATGTTTTCAGCTTGATCGTCTGGAATTTGAATGTCAAATTCTTTTTCGAATTCCATAATAAGCTCAACAGTGTCTAATGAGTCAGCTCCTAAATCATTAGTGAAGCTTGCTTCTGTTACAACTTCGTTTTCGTCAACGCCTAATTTGTCTACGATAATCGCTTTTACTCTTGATGCAATGTCTGACATAATCTTTAATTTTAGAATTTAATTGGTGGCAAAAATAAAAAACTTTATTTTAAAATAACTATTAAGTTGATAAATGTGACATCTAAAATATAAAATAATTTTGAACAAAGACTTCTGAATGCTATTTAATTTCGTTTTTTATTCTTTTTTTTGTGTGACTTAAACGAGATGAATTATGAGAAAAATAGTTGTTTTTGCTTCTGGATCTGGTACAAATGCTGAGAATATTATAAAATATTTTAAAGGAAGTGCAATTGGAGAGGTTGTAGGTGTGTACACTAACAACGCAAATGCCGGAGTAATTGATAGAGCAAAAAATAATGCTGTTCCTGTAACGATTTTTACAAAATCGGAATTGTATGAAAGTGAATTATTACAAAATATAAATGCCATTCAGCCAGATTTAATTGTCTTGGCTGGTTTTTTGTTGAAGTTTCCAGATGCTATTATCGAAGCTTATCCTGATAAGATTATAAATATTCATCCCGCCTTGTTGCCAAAATATGGTGGAAAAGGAATGTATGGTATGCATGTGCACAGAGCTATTGTTGAAAATAGAGAGAAGGAAACGGGAATAACAATTCATTATGTAAATGAAAATTATGATGAAGGAGCTACTATTTTTCAAAAGAAGGTAACAGTTTTAGGAACCGATACACCAGAGGTAGTTGCTGAAAAAATTCACGAATTAGAACAAAAGTATTTTCCAGGTGTTGTTGAAGATTTGTTAAAAGCTAAATCATAAATTTGGAATATCAAGTACATATATATACTGATGGAGCTGCAAAGGGGAATCCTGGTCCAGGTGGTTATGGGGTAGTTATGGAGTTAGTGGGAACTCCACATAAAAAAGAATTCTATGAAGGTTTTAGACATACTACTAATAATAGAATGGAATTATTGGCGGTAATTGTAGGTCTGGAGAAGCTAAAAAATCTAAATATGAAGGTTTTGGTTGTTTCGGATTCTAAATATGTTGTGGATTCAGTAGTTAAAAAATGGGTTTTAGGTTGGGAAAAAAAAGCTTTTGCAGCCAGAAAAAATGCCGATTTATGGAAGCGTTTTTTAGTTGTTTATAGAAAACATCAGGTTGATTTTAAATGGATAAAAGGGCATAATAATCATCCTCAAAATGAGCGTTGCGATGCTTTAGCTGTTTTTGCATCTAGCCAAAAATCCTTGTCAATAGATGCTTTTTATGAAAAAGAAGAGGGTAGAATTTTGTGATAATTTTGCATCTTTTAACTTTTGCAAGATTGTAACTTATAAACTATCTTTGCACTTTAATTCGAAATTCATAAAATGAATAAATTATTGATTGTTGGAACAGTCGCTTTCGACGCAATTGAAACCCCTTTCGGTAAAACCGATAAAATTTTAGGTGGAGCTGGAACTTATATTGGGCTTTCGGCGGCTTTTTTCAACTTACAATCGGCTATCGTTTCTGTTGTAGGTGACGATTTTCCTCAAGAATATTTAGATTTATTGACTGAAAGAAATATTGATATTTCTGGACTTGAAATAGTAAAAGGAGGGAAAACCTTCTTTTGGAGTGGTCGTTACCATAACGACTTGAATTCAAGAGATACATTAGATACTCAATTAAATGTTTTGGCCGATTTTCAGCCAAAAGTTCCTGAAAATTATAAAAATGCCGATGTAGTGATGTTAGGAAACTTACATCCATTAGTGCAAAGCGGTGTTTTAGATCAATTAGAAAGCAAACCAAAATTAGTAGTTTTAGATACTATGAATTTTTGGATGGATTGTGCTTTGCCGGAATTATTAGATGTAATTAAACGTGTAGACGTAATTACAATTAATGATGAAGAAGCAAGACAACTTTCAGGTGAATATTCTCTGGTAAAAGCTGCAGCAAAAATCCAGGAAATGGGACCTGAATTTGTAGTAATTAAAAAAGGAGAGCACGGAGCATTATTGTTTCATGGCAATCAGGTTTTCTTTGCACCAGCATTACCTTTAGAAGAAGTTTTTGATCCAACTGGAGCTGGAGACACTTTTGCAGGAGGTTTTGCAGGATTTATTACGCAGAGTGAGAATGTTTCTTTCGAAAATATGAAAAACGCCATTATTTACGGTTCGAATTTAGCTTCCTTTTGTGTGGAGAAATTTGGAACAGACCGAATGGTTGGCTTAGACAAAAAAGAGGTTGTGTCTCGATTAAAACAATTTAAGTCATTGACACAATTTGATATAGAATTATAATAATTCAAACCTCGGAAACGGGGTTTTTTTGTTCCATATAGAAATACTTAATTAGGATTTCTTAATCTAGGTTAATTGATACAAGATAAAAAAAGTTAGAACTTTGTATCTTAAAATAAAGAGTATTAAAAGCATTATAAATAGAGTTTAATACTATAGAATAAGCATAAACACAAACACAACAACAAATATAACTACTACAATGAGCGACGCTTTAAAACATGAATGTGGAATAGCTTTAGTTAGACTACTTAAACCGCTTGAATTTTACAAGGAAAAGTATGGTTCTGCTTTTTACGGGATACAAAAAATGTATCTAATGATGGAGAAACAGCATAATCGTGGTCAGGATGGTGCTGGTTTTGCTAGTATAAAACTAGATGTGGAACCGGGAGATAGGTATATTAGTAGAGTACGTTCGAATCAGTCTCAACCGATTCAGGATGTATTTGCTCAAATTAATGAAAGAGTTAATGAAGAGTTGACTGCACATCCTGAATATGCGGATGATGTTGCAGCACAAAAAGCAAACATTCCTTATATAGGAGAATTGTTTTTAGGTCACGTACGTTATGGAACTTTTGGAAAAAACAGTATAGAAAGTGTTCATCCTTTTTTAAGACAAAGTAACTGGATGCATCGTAATCTTATTTTGGCTGGAAACTTTAATATGACGAATGTTAAAGAGCTTTTTCAAAATTTGGTTGAGTTGGGTCAGCATCCAAAAGAAATGGCGGATACTGTTACTGTAATGGAAAAAATAGGTCACTTTTTAGATAAAGAAGTGATGCAGTTATACCAAGATTGTAAAGCCGAAGGGTATTCTAAACAAGAAGCTTCGCCAGTAATTGCTGAGAGATTAGATGTTGCTAAGATTTTAGCACGTTCGGCAAAAAATCTTGATGGAGGATATGCTATGGCGGGTCTTTTAGGTCATGGAGATGCTTTTGTTTTTAGAGATCCAGCAGGAATTCGTCCAGCATATTATTATCAGGATGATGAAGTTGTGGTGGTAGCATCTGAAAGACCAGTTATTCAAACGGTTTTTAATGTTCCATTTGAAAAAGTACAGGAAATTGATCCAGGAAATGCTTTGATTATTAAGAAGAATGGAACGGTTTCAATGAAAGAAATTTTGACTCCAACAGTTAAAAAATCATGTTCGTTTGAACGTATTTACTTCTCTAGAGGTAGTGATGCCGAAATTTATCAAGAAAGAAAAAACCTAGGGAAATTAATTTTACCAGCAGTTTTGGATTCGATTGATCAGGATACTGATAATACAGTGTTTTCATATATTCCTAACACAGCTGAAACATCTTTTTACGGATTGGTTGAAGCAGCTCAGGATTTCTTAAATCAAAGAAAGAATAATTACATTTTAGCTAATAGAAATACGTTGACAGCTGAAACTTTACAGGAATTATTAGCTGTAAAAATTAGAACTGAAAAAGTAGCTATTAAAGATGCTAAATTAAGAACCTTTATTACTGCCGATGATAGTCGAGATGATTTAGTAGCTCACGTTTATGATGTGACTTACGGTGTAATTAAGCCTACTGACAATTTGGTAATTATTGATGATAGTATTGTGAGAGGAACTACTCTTAAAAAGAGTATTATCAAAATGATGGATCGTTTAAATCCAAAACGAATTGTAATTGTTTCTTCTGCGCCACAAATACGTTTCCCTGATTGTTACGGAATTGATATGGCAAAGCTTGAAGGTTTAGTTGCTTTTAGAGCGGCATTAGAACTTTTAAAAGAAAGAAACTTGTATTATATTGTTGATGAGGTTTATGCTAAGTGTAAAGCGCAGGAAGATTTTAAAGATACTGATGTGGTAAATTATGTAACTGCAATTTATGAACCATTTCAGCCACAGGAGATTTCAGATAAAATATCTGAAATGTTAAGTTCGCCTGGAATTAAGGCAGAAGTAAAAATAATTTTCCAAACTGTGGAAGATTTGCATATTGCTTGTCCTAAAAACCTTGGAGACTGGTATTTTACGGGCGATTACCCAACTCCAGGAGGAAATAGAGTTGTAAACCGTGCCTTTATGAATTTTTATGAAGGAAAAGACGCAAGAGCTTACTAATCGGTAGTTTGAGTTATTTATCGGTTTTTTAGGTTGTTTGTCTTAAATATTTGTAGATAACACATTACTAAGATAAATTTGTTTCACCATAATATTAGTAGGTTAAGTTTATGGTAGATTTGGGGCAAAAAAGGTGGAAGCAATTCCACCTTTTTTATTGGAACAAAGTGAGAAATAATATTTGAAGGTAAAATAAAGAAGAAAGACGAGCACATTATGTATTTAGCTCGTCTTTTTTATTAGAATAAAATTTTAAAAGAAGAAATCCGTTGGGATAAAAGCAAAAAAAATAGACAAACCAACTTTTCAGTCAATTTGTCTATTTTCTATAATCTTTACTCTATTTTCTCGAATAGAAGAAAGATTATTTTTCTAAAGCATATCTTCTAGCTACTTCAGTCCAGTTAATTACACTGAAAAAAGCTTCAATATAATCAGGTCTTCTGTTTTGGTAGTTTAAGTAGTAAGCGTGCTCCCAAACGTCCATTCCTAAGATTGGAGTTGCACCATTACCAATTTCTGGCATTAATGGATTGTCTTGATTAGGAGTTCCAGAAACTTCTAATTTTCCTCCTTTATGTACAGATAACCAAGCCCATCCTGAACCAAATTGTGTTGCTCCAGCTTTAGCAAATTTAGCTTTGAATTCTTCAAATGATCCAAAAGCATCTTCGATAGCAGCTAATAAATCACCTGTTGGCAATCCACCACCGTTTGGAGACATAACTGTCCAGAACAAGTTGTGGTTGTAAAAACCTCCACCATTGTTACGAACTGCAGCGTTTGATTTATCTAAGTTAATTAAGATGTTTTCAATTGTTTTTCCTTCTAAATCTGTACCTGCAATAGCAGCATTTAGATTAGTAGTATATGCATTATGATGTTTTGTGTGGTGGATTTCCATTGTACGAGCATCAATATGTGGTTCTAATGCGTCATACGCATATGGTAATTGCGGTAATTCAAAAGCCATGATATTTTTTGTTTAAGATTTATAAATAATTTATTCCAAAATTAAACATTTATGTTTGTAATTGGAAACTATGCTTCATTAAATAAATTAAATAATGTAGTTTTTTGTTATTTTATTGTGCAAATTATAGTTTTATTCTAAAGATTAGCTTTCGTGGTTTTTTCAATTGCCTTAAAATTTTCAACTTTCAAAATAGTTAAGATTGGGCCATTGCCATACAAATAATACTGATTTTTGCTCCAGGAATTTTCAATAAAGCATGACTGCAAGCTTCTAGTGTGGCTCCTGTTGTAATAACGTCATCTATAAGAATAAAGTGTTTGCCGTGGTCTTTTTCGGTGTAATGAACATCAAATATATTATCGATTGCTTCTGTTCTGCCTAAAAGATTCTTTTTAGATTGGGTTTTTGAATACACTTTTCGAAACAGAATCGTTTCATTATAATTCAGATTGAGATTTTTAGAAAGAGATTGAGCAAAAGTAGTGACTTGGTTATAACCTCTTTCCTTATATTTTTTAGGATGCAATGGAACTGGAATTATTTCATCGGCATTTCTATTGAATAGAGTTTCTTTTAACTCTTCGGCATACCAGTCGCCTAAAATGGTTCCAATATTTTCATGTCCTTTGTATTTAAGGTTGTGAATCAGTTTTTGTACGATTCCTTTTTTATGAAAATATAAAAATGCAGAGGCATATTCGACAGGAATTCGACCATAAAATTTCTTGTAAGCTTCATTTTCTTCCAATAAATGATGATTGGTCAGCGGAATATTATGTCTGCAAATGGTGCAAATTACTTTTTCATTTGCTAATAAAATAGTATCACAGCCAGAGCAACTTTTGGGAAAGAATAGGTTAATAATGCTTTGAAACATATTATGTGCTTTATTATTTCTAAAATTATAAAAATCAATGCTTCAAACTTTAATTATTTTCTTTTTTTTACACTCACTTTTTATATTTTTGCACCACTATGGCAAAACAAGAAGATATATTTAAGAATGTGGTTTCGCACGCAAAAGAGTACGGATTTATTTTTCCGTCAAGCGAAGTATACGATGGATTGAGTGCAGTGTATGATTATGCACAAAATGGTGTCGAGTTAAAAAAGAATATCCGTGAATATTGGTGGAAATCAATGGTTCAGATGAACGAGAATATTGTAGGACTTGATGCTGCAATATTGATGCATCCTACTACCTGGAAAGCTTCAGGACACGTTGATGCTTTTAACGATCCATTAATTGACAATAAAGATTCTAAAAAAAGATATAGAGCTGACGTTTTGATTGAAGATTATGCTGAAAAGCTAAATCAAAAAGCAGTTAAAGAAATCGAAAAAGCAAGAGCTCGTTTTGGCGATGCTTTCAACGAAGAGGAATTTGTTACTACAAATGCTCGTGTGATGGAATACAAAGCTAGAGAAAGAGAAATTCTGGAAAGAATGGCTCGTTCTCTTGGCAACGAAGATTTAGCTGATGTAAAAGCTTTAATTGAAGAATTAGAAATTGCTTGCCCTGATTCTGGTTCTAGAAACTGGACTGAAGTAAAGCAATTTAACTTGATGTTCGGAACAAAATTAGGAGCTTCTGCTGATTCTGCAATGGATTTGTATTTGCGTCCAGAAACGGCTCAGGGTATTTTTGTAAACTTCCTGAACGTTCAAAAATCAGGAAGAATGAAAGTTCCTTTTGGAATTGCTCAAACAGGTAAAGCGTTTAGGAATGAGATTGTTGCAAGACAATTTATTTTTCGTATGCGTGAGTTTGAACAAATGGAAATGCAATTTTTTGTACGTCCAGGCGAAGAAATGAAATGGTACCATTACTGGAAAGAATCTCGTTTAAAATGGCATTTATCTTTAGGATTAGGAAAACAAAATTATCGTTTTCATGATCACGAAAAATTAGCTCATTACGCAAATGCAGCTGCAGATATAGAATTTAACTTCCCATTCGGATTTAAAGAATTAGAAGGAATCCATTCAAGAACAGATTTCGATTTAAAAGCACACGAACAATTCTCAGGTAGAAAACTACAATATTTTGATGCCGAATTGAATCAAAATTATGTACCTTATGTTGTAGAAACTTCTGTAGGTTTAGATAGAATGTTCTTGGCAGTTTTTGCAACTTCATTGCAAGAAGAAACTCTGGAAGACGGATCTTCAAGAACAGTTTTAAAATTACCAGCAGTTTTAGCGCCAACAAAAGCAGCAGTTTTACCATTGGTTAAAAAAGATGGATTACCTGAAATTTCTAAAAAAATCATCGAAGAATTAAAATGGGATTTCAATGTGGCTTATGATGAGAAAGATGCAGTTGGTCGTCGTTACAGAAGACAAGATGCTCTGGGAACTCCATTTTGTATTACAGTAGATCATCAAACTATCGAAGATGAGACAGTAACAATTCGTCATAGAGATACAATGAAACAAGATCGTGTAAAAATTACTGAACTTAGAGCTATTATCGAAAATGAAGTTTCGATGAAAAACTGGTTGATGAAAATGTAATTTTTTTCAAAGCATATAGCAAAAGGCTCTCCAAAACGGGGAGCCTTTTTTTGTTTTCTATAGTATTGTGTAAGAAATGATTGTAAAAAATAAAGCAATAAAAAAAGGTCATTTTGTCCTTGGTCGGATTTATTTGCCCTTTATCAACCACTATTAGCACTTTATCGATTTCTGATATCAATTAAACGAATAAAAAGCTTAAATGTTTAATTTTAACCTGTTAAAAGGATGTTTTTTTCAATAAAATTCATTTTTTATGCCGTTTCCCAAAACTGCCTTGTAAATTATAAACCTATTTAGCTTTAATGAATTTTTAGCTAAAATTAATATTGTGCAATCTAATTTATTTAGAAAGCGCCCCAGATGAATTATTCGTACATTATTATTGACGACAATCAAGAAAATGTCTTGGAAACCAAAGCAGTAGCCGATGGTTTTTCAGAACTTTCCTTTATGGGTTCAGCTAATAATTATGAAGAAGGACTAAATTTAATTTTAGAGTCCAATCCGCATTTGGTTTTTCTCGAAATAGATCCTGCTAATAAAAAGAGTAATCTGTCTCTTTTACTTATTAATGAGTTGTATCGGTATCTCAAAGTAGTTCCAAAAATCATCGTTACAACCAGCAAAAAAGAATTGGCTTTTGATGCAATTCAATATGGAG
>Ga0247805_1000201_pt1 | contig 37029 bp, 25 predicted proteins | sample UWRJL044104R1_FD_180930 | JGI IMG/M metagenome (GOLD analysis project Ga0247805, IMG submission 180930) | Plant litter microbial communities from Arlington Agricultural Research Station in Wisconsin, United States - UWRJ-L044-104R-1 | ecosystem: Environmental > Terrestrial > Plant litter >...
CACTTTTCCATCTTTGATAGACAATATTTCTCCATCTAGTACTGTCCCATCAGTTAATACCTCAGCTAGGAAATGAAGTTCCGGAAATTGTTCGGTAACCAGTTCCTCGCCACGCGACCAGATGAACAGTTCTCCATTTCTTTTCACGATCTGACCACGAATACCATCCCATTTCCATTCTGCCTGCCAATTATGCGGTTCACCAAGCGACTCTGGCTGCGCATCCAATGCATAAGCCAGACAGAAAGGATAAGGCCAGGAACTGTCTGTATTCACATGAACGCCCTCAATCAGTTCTGTGTAGCTAATTTGGTCGGGATTCCATTTACCCATGATGCTATGCATAATTTTACTGGCTTCCTGATTGCTTTGTTTGGCAAGGGCATTCACTAACATTTTATTAGAAACCCCGATCCGGAAATTTCCGGAGATCAGTTTGTTGAAAATAAAGCGCTCCTGGATATTTAAGCTGTCCCAGGCACTCAGGATAAAGTCTTTTTTACTGGCCTCATCTGTTCCATTTATCGCTGCGAGATCCGTAATCCAATCGTATAATTTGCGCTGCAAAGGATGTGTTGGCGGCGGCAATACCAATGCAATTGTTTCGCTTAAATCGCCAACACTATGGTAACTTTCAGCAAAAAGCCAATCCGGAATACCACTTTGCTCAATTGCCCATGCTTTGATCAGGGCAGTGGTCACAGGCCTTTTAGGGCGTTTTCCTGTAAACATAGCAACCACATAAGGTTTATCCAGCTCATCGGCTTCATTAAAATAATCCACTAAAGCAGCGATTTTATCATTGGTTTTATTGCTCATTTCGAGCGATGCGATAAGTTCTGTAAAGCGCTTCATATATTGATGATTTCTAGCACGTCTTCTTCATCTTCAGTGCCGTATTGTGTTTTCACCTCTTCGGCATCAATACCAATTTCGTTTAGGTATTTTGCAAAGGTTGCGGTATAACCATGCGTTACAAAAACTTTTTCTGCTTCGGTAGCTTCAATGGCAGTTAACAAACCGGGCCAATCGGCATGGTCACTTAACGCAAAACCTGCATCGGCACTGCGCCAGCGCCTGCTGGCCCTAACCTGCATCCAGCCAGAGCAAACGCCGGTGGCTGCATGTACCAGGTTTTTAATCCATCGGCCCTCGGCAAGAGCAGGGGGGACAATTACGATACCCTGCTGCAATTCCTCTTTCCTGATGTCTGTAGTTATTCTAATGGTTTCAGGCAAGTCTACTCCCGCCTTTATGAAAGCTTCGTTGAGGTTGGCTATAGACTGATGTACATATACAGGTACCATGCCATGCAGATTTTTAATCAACCTTTGCGCTTTTCCGAGACTGTAAGCAACAAGGACTGTAGTTTTATTTTTGATGAGGTTATCTGAAGTCCAACCCCTGATTTCCTCGAAAATTTTTTCCTGGGCCTGCCATTTGTAAACCGGCAATCCAAAAGTGCTTTCTGTAACAAACGTATGGCATTTTATCGGTTCAAAAGCAGTACTGATGCCATCATATTCTGTTTTATAATCTCCGGATACCACGCAAATCTCGCCTTTGTATTCCAGTCTGATTTGCGCTGAGCCAATGACGTGACCTGCAGGGAAAAGACTCAGCTTTACCCCATTGACATCGATTTCCTTGTTATAAGGCAAGGTTTCAATGTTTAAATCACCCAATCTTTGATTTAAAATTGGTTTAGTCAACTCATGGCACAAGTAGGCCTTATTGCCCCACTTTACATGATCTGCATGTCCGTGTGTGGTTACAGCCAGATTAACTGGTTGCCAGGGATCGATGTAAAAATCACCCTGGGGGCAGTAAATTCCTTTGTTTGTAAATTTAATTAAATCCATTTGGTTATAAACAGTAGCAGAGGTAGAAAGTTTAATTATTATTTACTACATGGTAATAGAAATATGGCGGCAGTTACAGGTAAGTGTAAAAGGGGCTTCATTTACGAAAATGAAATTATATGTTGCATAAAAAGGAGTAATAAATTCTAAATTTGCCTCAGTCAGAACAAGTATTTAACAATACATAAGAGCTATGAGTAAAATATTAAAAAGTAATAAATTTCAAAAAAACGATGAAATTAAATGGGAATATGCTTCTCCAGGTATTGAGCGTCAGGTTTTTGGGTATGATGACCGCGTAATGCTGGTTAAGGTTAAGTTTGAAAAGGGAGCTGTAGGTTCTATTCACGAGCATCCGCATACCCAGGTTAGCTATGTTGAAAGTGGTGTATTTGAACTCACAATTGGTGGTGAAAAACAGTTGCTGAAAACAGGCGACGGATTTTATGTACCACCAAATACCTTACATGGCTCTGTTTGTCTTGAAGCAGGTGTATTGATTGATGTTTTTAGTCCACACCGCGAAGATTTCTTATAAACGGGGCATTTTTGTTGCATCATTTGATGTCTTATTGGATTGCATCTTTCATATTTCTTTCTATTTTTACAATTCAAAAGTTCTTATGCCACACAGAAATAGAATTGTACTGATACTTTTTTTTACAATCGCGATATCCCAAATTGTTTTTGCCCAAAATAAAAGAACCATTAATGGAAGCGTAACCGATTCCAGAACCGGAGAAACTCTGATCGGCGCAAGTGTCAAAGTTACCGGAGCTACAACTGCCGCAGCGGTAACCAATTCTTATGGTTTTTATTCTATCGGCCTGACTGAAGGTCAATACGAAATTGCTGTAAGTTTTATTGGTTATAAAACCATCAGACAGAACATCTCTATAACAAAGGATGTCCGTTTTAATTTTGCGCTAGAAGAAGATAATCAGCTCAATGAGGTCGTAATATCTGCAATTAAGCGAAACGAAAATGTAAGTAGTCCGCAAATGGGCCTGCAAAAAATAGACATTAAAGAAATCAACAGTGTTCCTGTATTATTGGGTGAACGCGATGTGCTCAAGACCCTGCAACTACTTCCGGGTATCAAATCGGCAGGTGAAGGCAACAGTGGTTTTTATGTTCGCGGCGGTTCTACAGACCAAAACCTAATTTTACTGGATGAAGCACCAGTTTACAATGCATCACATTTACTTGGTTTTTTCTCTACCTTTAATTCGGACGCCATCAAAGACGTTAGTGTATATAAAGGTGGTATGCCGGCGCAGTATGGTGGGCGGTTAGCTTCTGTACTAGATATCAAAATGAATGATGGAAACCGCAAAACATACACTGTAGAGGGAGGTGTTGGGCTGATTTCGTCACGATTGAAAGTTGAAGGCCCTATTGTGAAAGACAAAGGATCTTTTATGATCAGTGCCAGAAGAACCTATATGGATGCCTTTTTAAAACTTTCTCCAGATAGCTCGATCAATAGCAATACCCTTTATTTTTATGATTTAAATGCAAAGGCCAATTACCAGATAGATGATAAAAATACCCTGTATTTAAGTGGTTATTTTGGGCGCGATAAGCTTGGCCTGTCAGATACTTTTGGCTTCAATTGGGGTAATGCCACTGTAACTTTGCGCTGGAATCATTTGTTTAATAACAAACTCTTCTCTAATACCTCTTTGATTTACAGCAACTACAACTATGTGCTGCAAAATTTTATGGAAGAGAACAACTTTGAAATCAACTCGGCAATAAAAGATTTTAATTTAAAACAGGATTTTGAATATAGTTTAAACAATAGTCATAATCTAAAGTTTGGTGTGAATGCCATTCAGCATACGATTGCTCCAGGTAAGCTGACCGCAACAGAAACCTCTAGTGTAAACGCAACCAATTATGAAAGCCGTAAAGGAATGGAGCTTGCGGCTTACCTGTCTGACGAGTGGAACGCAAGTGAACGTTTGAATGTGGTGTACGGACTTCGCCTGAGTAGTTTTGCATTGTTTGGTCCGGGTACGATTAAAACATACGATACAGATGGAAATGTAACCGGAAACGACGTGTACAAATCAGGAGAGGTAGTGAAAAGCTATCTTAACCTAGAACCTCGGTTTTCTGCCAGTTATCAGTTAAATGAACAGAGCTCGTTCAAAGCTGCGTATACACGAAATATTCAGAATATTCACCTGATGTCAAACTCTACATCAACATCACCGACGGATTTGTACATTATGAACAGCAATAATGTGAAGCCGGAAATTGCCGACCAGGTTGCGACGGGGTATTTCAGGAATTTTAATGACAACAATTACGAATTTTCAGCAGAGGTGTATTACAAATGGATGCAAAACCAGATTGAATACCGAAGCGGGACGGATTTGAGGGGCAACAACAACGTTGAGGCTGATTTATTATATGGAGATGGCCGGGCTTATGGCATCGAACTTTTCTTTAAGAAGCGCTTTGGTAAATTTAACGGTTGGGTAGGCTATACCTTGTCCAGAACAGAACGTCAGTTTGACGCGATCAATAATGGAAACTGGTTTTACGCGAAGCAAGATCGTACACATGATTTATCTGTAGTGGGTATTTATAAGGGTGGCCCGCGCTGGACTTTTTCTTCTGTTTTTGTATACAATACGGGTAGTGCCGTTACTTTTCCAAGTGGTAAATACCAAATCAACGGACGAACCGTATTTTATTATACCGAGAAGAATGGCTACCGTACGCCAGCATACCACCGTTTGGATATATCCGCTACATTGGAGGGAAAACCAGGTAAAAAGGTACAATCCAGTTGGTCTTTTGGTATCTATAACTTGTACAACCAACAAAATGCCTTTTCTATCGATTTTAAGGACGATCCAGATGATGCCAGCAGGACGCAAGTGGTAAGAACCACACTATTTGGAATCATCCCTTCGGTAACCTGGAACTTTAAATTTTAGTGTCATGAGCTTTTTATACAGAATGATGAATTTTAGAATATATACGCTGCTGATCTTTATGGTACTGCTTGCGAGTGGTTGTGAAAAAGTGATCGACCTGAAACTGGATAATGCTGATTCCGCACTGGTTATTGAGGGAGGGGTGACGGATCAAAATGAAGCACAAATCGTTAAAATCTCGCGCACTTATAGCTTTACGGAGCCTAACAAATTCAATGGTGTCACAGGAGCTAAAATAACGCTTACACGACCCAATGGAGTAGTGATGAATTATACTGAGGTTTCACCGGGAAAGTATCAAACGAGCAGATTTCGCGGCATTCCGGGAACAAAATATATATTGGATGTAAATGTAGATGGGAAAAGTTATTCAGCTACTTCGATAATGCCGCTTAAAGTTGCATTAGATTCAATTTCTTTCAAGCAATTTGACTTTTTTGGAAAATCAAATACCTACGCTGCAGTCAATTATATCGATCCTCCGGGCATCCAGAATCAATACCGCATGACCCTGACCTATAAAGGGAAAGTAGAGGCAGATATGGCTGAAGAAGACCGTTTTAACGATGGTAACAATGTGGCTAATGTAATTTTCTATAAACTTAACGATTTGATAACCGGGGATAGTGTACTGGTCGATTTCCAATGTATAGATAGAAATGTATTTAAGTATTTTTACAGTTTAGGGCAAAATTCTGGTGAGGGTGGGCCTCCGGTGGCACCGGCCAATCCGCCTTCAAATTTCAGCAATGGCGCTTTAGGTATATTTAGTGCGTATACAACAGAGAAAAAAACAGCCGTGATCAGAAAATTGCCATAAAATTCTTTTTGGGTAATTGAATTGTTTTTATTGCTACCTTAGTGAGATCTCTATTACAATATTATAACAATCTCATGGTTACTCAAGCAGCCGATCAGCTACTTACTTTAAGTGAAGAGGAAAGAATTAAAGTTCTAAACGGATACGATATTCTTGATACTCCCCCAGATGGGTCATTTGACCGTTTAACCCGTCTTGCGGCAAAGCTATTGCGCGTTCCTATTGCTATTGTTAGTCTGGTAGATACCGATCGTATCTGGTTCAAATCCAAATACGGGATAGATGTACAGCAAATTGAACGGGCGGATGGTTTATGTACTTCTTCTATTTTGACAGATGGTTTTTACAGCATTGAAGATGCGAGTCTGGATCCGCGGACGCTGGCTAATCCATTGGTTGCAGGAGAATTTGGTCTACGTTTTTATGCTGCTTTTCCGCTTAGAACCAGGGATGGCTTTAACCTCGGCACTTTTTGTATCATCGATAAAGAACCGAGAAAACTGACGAAAGAAGAAGAAGGGATTTTGATGGATTTGAGAGACATTGTGATGGATCAGATGGAGCTTAGGCTGGCTTCCAGAAAATCCGTAGCGCAACACAATCAGATTTTAAATACAACTGCTCACGATCTAAAAAACCCGCTAACCACCATACCGGTACGTGCAGATCTGATCAAATTGAAAAAACATGATCCGCAGGTAGTTGACAATATGTGTGACCAGATTAAAGTAGCCAGCCTGAATATGGTTCGTATCATAGATGAATTGTTGCAGTCTGGTAGCTTGGAAGCAGGAAAAATACATTTGTTAATGATGAAACTAAATCTTTCATTTTTGGTAAGCAATGTGGTTTCTATGAACCTTCCCTTGGCAGAACGTAAAAAGCAAACCATACACTTCAGTTCTGAGATGGATGTGTTTGTTCGTGCCGATGAGGGCAAGCTCACCGAAATCGCCGATAACCTGATTAACAACGCTGTAAAATATGCACCTCCGGGAACCAATATTTATGCCCGAGTTCTTGTAAAGGACAATAAAGCCATTATTGAAATTGAGGACGAAGGTCCAGGCTTAACGGCAGATGATAAAATCCAGTTGTTTCAACGTTTCACGCGCTTAAGTGCTCAGCCGACAGGGGGGGAGCAGTCTACTGGCCTCGGGCTTTCCATTGTTAAAGTATTGGTAGAGGCACACAATGGCCGCATATGGGCTGAAAGTGATGGCGAAGATCAGGGAGCTAAATTTATTGTTGAATTGCCGCTCAGCAGTTAATTAATAACAGGTAAGTGTCCATTCACGGCTCCATCGTTGATGACCTTCTATTTTTACAATACCTTCTTTATCCTCCAGTTGCTGATTGTGGTCTACACCATCTGCAATTCCGCACCAAGGTTCCAGACACACAAAATTTGCGTTTTTAGCAGCCCAGATACCGAAGAACGGAAAGCCCGCAAAGCTAAAGTCTAGTCCGTGTTCATTTTTGTGGTTTCTGATCGATATTTTGTCGCTTTCCAAAGATTTAAATACCAAAGCGTCGTCAAAAAATAATTCATGTGTTAAAGGCAACTGCTGGTTGGTCAATTTGACGGTTTCCGTCTCGCTGGCAATCAGGTCACCCGCAATCTTATGATAGTTTAATGTGTTGTCTTTATTAAATTGAAGGTAGCAGTCCGTATATTCAATGCCACTTTGTAGCGGAGCCGCAAAAGCGGGGTGGCTACCAATGGAAAAAAGCAATTCCAGGTTATCAGGATTGATGACCCGGTACCTGCAGGTTAACGAATGACCCGATAATTGATAATGCAGCTGTAGTTTAAAGCTAAAAGGGTACATCTTTAACGTTTCTTCATTTTGTTCAAGGTTGAACTCAACTTCTGTCTGGCTGATCTGGTTAACTGAAAATTCAAGGTCTCGTGCAAAGCCATGTCTCGATAATTGATACTCCTGACCTTTATAAATATAACGGCCTCCTTTTAAGGCCCCAACAATGGGAAACAGTATCGGACTAAACTTAGCCCAGTAATCGGCATCGCCATTCCATAAATAAGAGAGTTGGGTCGTTTTACTTTGTAGTTTTTGTATTTCTGCACCCTTTTCTGCGATAGAAACCGCTAAATGTTCGTTTTCAAGAAAAATCATATTGAAGTAAAAGTAAAAAATAAAAATTGATAAGTTCAATTGGTTTTAAAAGTTATCTCTCTTTCAGTTTTATATGTAGTTACTATTTGATATATTGTTCGTTTAACTGTAATTTAGTTTGGGATTACCAATCGATGCCATTTAGTTGCGGTGTCTGTGTTTAAATTGGTAAAGGAAGCTTCCTTTGAGGGTAAACGGATGATAAATGATCGTGATATTAATGACTATGAACTTCTGTCTTTATTTAAGACGGGGAATGACCGCGCTTTTAAACTTATTTACGAACGTTACTGGCAGCTGCTATATGTAGCTGCATGTAAAATTTTGAACGATGAGGATGAAGCTAAGGATGTTGTTCAGGACGTTTTTATCTCGTTCTTTGATAAAGGTCCAAGTCTGGAAATTAATGTCAGCATATCTGTTTATTTGTATTCAGCAGTGCGGTATAAAGTATTCGATTACATTAGTCGCAAAAAAGTCAGGGATCATTATATCGATTCTGTTGAGCAATTTATCTCTGTCGGCAACTATAGCTCGGATACTGCATTGATCGAAAAAGAAATTAATGCGGAAATTGAAAAAGAGATTCAAAATTTACCCCAAAAAATGAAGGAAATATTTGAATTGAGTAGAAGAGATCAACTTTCCCATAAGGAAATAGCAGATTTACTTAATATCTCCGATAAAACTGTTAAAAAGCAGATTAACAATGCTATAAAGCTGATAAAGCCTAAAGTTCTTAACCATCTCAAGCTTCTTTTGTAATTTTTTTAAAATATTTTCATTTTGTCTACTACCAAAGTTCTTTTGAACCGACATGTATCAAAAGAATTAAATAATGAAGGAAAGTTTTTCTGAGGATTTTTTTGAACGGTATGCTAAAGGCAATTGTACAGAGGAAGAGAAAACAATGTTAGAGAGTTGGTATTTGAATGAATTAAAGATGACAAGTTTTAGACCTTCTGATGATGCTTTGTCCGTTGCAGAGCAAGATATTTGGGGAAAAATCCAAAAAGAAACGCAACGCGTTAAAAAGCGGACCAGAAAGTTATATTTATTGGGCTGGACATCTGCTGCGGCTATGCTCGCCATTTCAATCCTCCTTTTTTATAACATTCAGTTTGGTGGAACTACCGCGGAAAAAGAAGACTTATTTCCTGTTGCCCATCACAGTTCGATCACAGTTGTAAAAAATGAAAACAGTTTCAGGAAGCTTGCGGATGGGACTGTAGTTATTCTTAGTCAAGGCAGTACACTAACCATTTCCGATACTTTCGGGCATGGGAATTTGAGAGAAGTTAAACTAAGCGGTAAGGCTTTTTTTGATGTCAAACATGATGCTGACCGTCCCTTCATAATTCATTCAGGTGGCGTGACTACTACTGTACTCGGAACCTCCTTTGACGTACTGGCTAACGATAAATCTAATTCTGTGACCATTAATGTAATCAGGGGCAAAGTGCGTGTGGAAAGCAAGCATAAAGCTTTAGCTATACTTACGCCCAATATGCAAATGGTATACGATAAAACTTTGGAAACAGCTGAAGTAAAGTCGATAGATGCCAATAAGGAGTTGGCATGGAATAGACAGGAAGATATGAGTTTTGATGATGTATCCCTGAAAGAGGCTAAAAAACTGCTTGAAGAACGTTTTAAAGTTAAAATCGTGGTTACAGATCAAGAGTTGCTGCATACGAAGTTTAGCACTTCACTGGGAGCTACAGACCACCTAGACCCTTTTCTGAAAAGTTTGTGTCTCTTTATCAATGCTAAATACACTTTTAAAAATAATAAAGAAGTATCAATAGAACCTTTAAACCAAAACTAACATGAATAAATTTTACCCAATTCAGAGAAATTCAACGTGAAAAGGTAAGGTAATCAGTTCATATTGCGAGTATTAGCTGAATTACCTTACCTGCGAGGCCCTCATTAAGAATGAAAGGCCTTCTAATGTAATCCCAAGACGAAGTTTAGTAATCACATTAAAGACTAAAGTATGAATTTTTCTGCACAAGCAGCAAGAAACGGGAATTCTATTTTCCGGAAATTACCCACACCCTTTTTAATTTACTGTATGCGAGTAACCTTATTAATCGGTTTAGTTGTCACGATTTCTCTGCAAGTCGTAACGGCTTCTGTAAAAGGACAGGCATTGAGAAATGTTAACATTAGCATTGATCTTGACAATGATGATTTTTTTGCAGCCATCAAAAAGATAGAGCGTAGTACGCAGTTTCGGTTTCTTTACCGGATATCGGATGTTAAAGAAATTAAGGGTTTAACCTTAACGTCACAGTCCATCAGTGTAGAGAATCTGATCGCACAGTTATTGCAACGTTCAAATTTGACATTTAAACAAGTTGATGATCGGATTCTGATCATCAAAAATGCTGAACAGCAACATCGCGATTTGCCACCCAATTCAAGCCATGAAACTATTGTTGCAGATACTTTGATTAAGGGAACTGTATTTGACGCCAAAACCAAGGACCGGATTCCTGGAGCTACTGTGAGGTTGAAAAATGGTAAAGCCAAAGCACTGACTGATAATAATGGTAATTTCAGGATCAGCGCTGCCATTGGTCATGTGTTGCTGGTTAGTTATATTGGTTATGAGACACAAGAAATTACGATAACCAGGGCAGTGCTGGAAGTTCGGCTGGGAGAATCCCCACAGTCCTTAAAGGGCGTAGTGGTGACTGGTATATTCGCTCAGTCGAAATCAACTTTTACTGGTGCTGCAAAAACTTTTAATGCAGAGGAGCTTTCTAAAGTTTCCAATAACAACGTGTTGTCTGCTTTAAAATCGCTCGACCCTTCTTTTCAAATTCCTGAGAATCTCTCGGCAGGATCTAATCCAAACGTATTGCCGGATGTGGTATTACGCGGAGGTAATACCTTGGTAGATACCAGACAGGTAGGCGGAGCCGATCCTTTTAACTACCAGGCATCACCAAATGCACCGCTGTTTATTTTAGACGGATTTGAAACCACTTTGCAGCGAATCAATGATCTGGATATGAATAGAATCGCGAGTGTAACCATTTTGAAAGATGCCGGAGCCACAGCTATTTATGGTTCCAGAGGGGCAAATGGTGTAGTTGTCATTGAGCAGGTGAGGCCAGTAGAGGGGAAACTTCGGTTTTCCTATAATGCCAGTACAAGCGTTGAAGCGCCTGATCTGAAAGGGTATGATCTACTAAACTCTAAAGAGAAATTTGAATTGGAAGACAGGTCCGGTTTTTTCAAAAACACATTTAATACCACTCAAAATAACCTTGATCTGATCCGGGAAAGCCGATTGGCAGCTGTGAGTGCGGGGGTAAATACCGACTGGATTTCAAAGCCATTAAGGACGGGTATAGGGCAAAAGCATAACTTATACATTGAAGGTGGCGCTGAAGCGGTAACTTATGGCTTAAGCCTTACCTATGATCAAAATACTGGTGTCATGAAAGGATCTGACCGAAAAACAACCACTGGTAATTCATTTTTATCCTACAGACTCAAGAATTTTCAATTCAGAAATGACCTGACTCTTACGTTTAACAATGCCAACAATTCTCCATATGGTTCATTTCAGCAATACACCCGTTTAAATCCGTATTGGTCGCCATATGATGCCAATGGAGCGCTTAAAGTCTATCTGGAAGAAGTTATAGATCCGATAACAGGATTTAGGGTAACCAATGCTGATTATTACGACAATTTAAATGGCTACACAGGTCGGCCGGTAAACCCACTTTACAATGCTTCTTTAAATGTGACCGATAAAACCAATTCCCGTGGACTTACCAATAATTTTGAAACCAGATGGCAAGCCAAAGAATGGCTTCGCGTAACCGGTCGTTTATCCTATACCAAACAGAATGACGAGTCTGACATATTTTTACCTGCTCAACATAGTTCATTTGCCAATGTAACAACCTTCGAGAAAGGATCTTATACTAAGGGTACTGGCGATTTGCAGAGTATAGAAGGCTTTTTAACCGGAGAGGCCAATAAGAATTTCGACAAACATTTTGTATCTGTATCTGGTACACTCAATGCAAGGGAAGTCGCTTACAATACACAAGCTGTACGGGTAATTGGTTTTCCTAATCCCAATCTGGATCAGTTGATATTGGGTAATCAGTATCCTGCAAATGGAAAGCCCACTGGTAGTGAAAGTTTAAACCGCTCTTTCGGAACATTAGTCCGTGGCGCTTACGCTTACGATAACCGTTATCTGTTTGATGTCACTTACCGTTTGGATGGCTCTTCGCTATTTGGATCTGATAGGCGTTATGCTCCATTCTGGTCTGTTGGAACTGGCTGGAATATCACCAACGAGGAATTTTTAAAAGGAAATTCCATTGTAAATGATGCCAAACTTCGTTACACGATAGGAACTACGGGTTCGCAAAGTTTTGAGAGTTATAAAGGGATCACCACCAGTCAGTATTATACTGATAGAGAATATCGGGGCGTGATTGCTTCTTATTTGCTGGGTTTTGGAAATTCGGCATTAGCCTGGCAAAAGACGCTGAAGCAGAATCTGGGATTGGATATTACTTTATTCAATCGGTTCAATTTGAGTGCCAATTATTTCATCGAACGCACCAAGGGTAGTATTGCCTTTATTTCAAGTGCACCTTCTTCAGGATTTTCTGGTTACTATGACAATATGGGTGATGTGGTTAATAAAGGATATGAGCTTTATGGCCGTTTCAACATCATTGCTAATCCGAGTAACAGAAACAACTGGTCGGTGTTTGTAAACGCTTTTCATGTAAGTAATAAAATTGAGAAAATATCCTCGACCATTAAGGCATTAAACGCCAAAGCCACGGGTACCAATTCCACAGTGCCCTTGCCAAGATATGCGGAAGGGCAGTCCGTCAATGTCATCTGGGCAGTACAATCCTTAGGTATTGATCCTGCTTCAGGCGTTGAATTGTTCCGTTCGCGGGATGGAAGTGTCACCAACGTTTACAATCCGGCCGACCAGGTGATTGTGGGGGATAAGACCTCAACCATTAAAGGAACAATCGGAACCAATATGGAGATTGCCGGAGTTGGCTTAAACTTATACCTCAGATTTGATTTCGGAGGAGATGCATATAATCAAACCCTGGTAGATCGTGTAGAAAATGCAAATGCTGCATTGTACAATGTGGACAGAAGGGTGTATGATTCCAGATGGCAAAAACCAGGAGATGTCACTTTTTATCGTGGTATTGTAAACTATACCAACAACATTAACGCGCCAATTACCTACGCGACTTCCAGATTTGTTCAAAAGAACAACTTCATAGCTGGGGAAAGTGCTTCAGTTTACTATCGCTTTAACGATCGGTTTAACAAGAAGCTGGGCTTGCAAAACACCAAAGTCACTTTGTTTGGCAGTGATCTTTTCAGATTAGCCAGTATTAAACGTGAGCGAGGACTGGATTATCCATTTGCACACAGTTTTACGCTCCAGTTACAAACTACTTTTTAATTGAGATGAAGATGAAATTAAAAACTACACAACTTAAAAAATCACTTTTCCCGGTTTATTTATTCGGTTTGCTGCTGTTGCTGGCTTCCTGTAATAAATGGCTTGATGTTGATCCTAAGACCAAAGTAAAAGAGGGAAAACAATTCAGTTCCAAACAAGGCTATATAGATGCACTTTTTGGCATATATCAGCAAGCTGCGGAACTGACCAGCTACGGTGGACAACTGACATATGGCATGCTGGACATCCTGGCTCAGCGCTATGAAAATAAAGCATTGACCACCAATATTATTGGTAAGATGGCCCGATATTCTTATGCTGATTCTGATGTTCAAACTGCCATTAGTGCTGTATTTAACAATCAGTACAAAATAATTGCACAGGCTAATTTTGTCCTTAAAAATGTGGATCAGAGTGAGGGCGTGCTTGATGAAACTTCCAAAAGTATCATCAAGGGTGAGGCTCTGGCCATGCGTGCTTATGTTCATTTTGACCTGGCGCGTTTATTTTCAGAGCGCTATGCTGATGGTGCGAATGCTTCGGCACCGTCCATAGCTTATCTTAAAGATTTTACGGTAACACCGCAGGGGAGAGTAAACCTGGGAACGGTACTTGCGCTTTGTGAGGCCGACCTTAAAGCGGCTGAAAGTTTATTGGCTGTTAACCAGACTATTGATCAGATTGCATTGAACCAGGGTAGCACAAATGCGGATCTTTTCCTGCAATTTAGGCAAAACCACATGAATTACTGGGCTGTAAAAGCATTGCTTGCCAGATTGTATCTGTATAAAGGAGATAAAGTAAATGCTTTAAAATATGCTACGGATGTGATCAATAGCCAGAAATTCAATTTCATCCTCCCTGCAAATATCAATGTTGACGCTACGGTAAATGCTTCTGATCTTACTTTTACGTCGGAGCATGTTTTTTCCATTTATGTTTCCAGTTTGAAAGTACGGGCCGATGATGTATTTAAGAACACGACTACGACAGGTGAGGCAAACGACCTTTGGTCTACCCGTGTGAAACTCGACGCGGCTTTTCAGGCTTCATTGGTAGGGTATGGCACCGACATCCGCCGGCCCGGCGCAACCAAAAGTTTATGGAATGAAATTGCTTCTACCACAGTGTACAGCAAAAAATACTGGAGTGATGCACCAGCCAACGTCAAACAGCGGTTAATCCCCTTGATCCGTTTATCGGAAATGTATTATATCGCTGCAGAGGCTGCCCCAACCATTGCTGATGGTATCAAGTATTTGAATGTGGTACGTGTGAACAGGCTGATCCCTGAAATTGCCCCCCCGGCTACCCAGGCTGAGTTTGATACAGAGCTTCAATTCGAATACCGCAAGGAGTTTTACGCAGAGGGACAATTGTGGTTTTATTACAAGCGTAAAAATGTCCTCACCATACCTGATGGGATTGTCAACCCAATGACAACTGCAAAATATGTTTTTCCAATTCCTAATGACGAGTTGGAGTTTGGTTCAGTAGTAGGTAATTAATCTTGAATATAAGATATGGAAAAGATCATAAAAAATACTGTGCTGTTGTTCTTGCTGATTTTGGCATTTGCATCCTGCACAAAAAATAAAGAATTGTTATTTAATGAGGCCAATCTGGTTTATGTGGAATATCAGGATAGTACAGATTACACTTTTGCAACAAGACCTGCAGCTGTTGTGATGGATTCTATTGTGGTGAGTTATCGGATTATTGGATCTGTGTCAGCAAAAGACAGGCAAATCAAACTTGTACCAACTGCTGCAACCACAGCCAAGGCAGGTTACCATTATAAAGTTGGCCCCGCAGTAATTAAAGCAAATGAGTTTAGCAGCAAAGTGCCAATTTATGTTTATCGCAGACCGGGGTTAAAGGATAGTTCATTGGTTGTTGTATTGCAGGTAGCCGAAAATGAAGACTTTAAGCCTGGTTTCCCAAAGCGGTTGAATTATAAATTTACGCTGACAGATGTACTTAAAAAACCGTCCAACTGGGAAACCACCTGGGTATCTTACTTTGGCAGTTATTCTGAAGTTAAATTTAAGTTCTTGATTACTGCAACAGGTAAAACGGACTGGAATTCATCGCCGTTACCGCAAGACTCCAGATACCTGTCGCAAAAAGCCAGAAATGCTTTACTGGAATATAATCAAACTTATGGCCCGTTGATCGATGAAAATGGACAGCAGGTATTTTTTCCTTAATTAATTATTTTTTTAGCTAATCATATATCACATGAATTTTAAAAATAACAATTTATCCAGCGTTTTCTTTATGCTGTCTTTATTTTTCTTTAGCAGTTGCTATAAGGATCACAGCAATAAAGACCTTGCGCCAACCAATAAGATTGATGTAACGGATGCCAAAGCGGCATCACAGTTCGTGGTATTTCAAGGAGATTCCTTGAAATTAAAACCAACGTTATCTCAAAGTTTAAGCAATAACATCAGCCAGTTAGAATTTACCTGGATTGTTTACAATAACAATGGCGCGGTAAGCCTAGCCGCTCCAAGGATCGAGATCTCAAAGGATTATGAACTTAAATATTTGGTAAAAGGAGATCCTTTCATTTTAGGAGAGCCTTACATCGTTAGGCTTGGTGTAAAGGATAAAACCACAGGAGTGACTTCCTATTTAAACTACAGTGTGCTCATCGGGAATAAATATGGTACCGGATGGCTAGTGTTGGAAGATAAAGCAGGAAAAGGCGATCTGTCATTTGTGTTTACAGACTTTACTGCTGAGCACGGTATTTATACCGATCGGAATACGGCTACAATAACGGGTCCCCGAAAGCTGGAAATCACACCGTTTCCAGTTACTGACGATATTTCTACTACGGGTAAGCGTCTGTATATTTTAGCTGACAATGGGAGCCAGGAATATAATTATCTAACCATGGTGAAAAAGTTTGATTATGGATTTCTATTTTTTAGCGCGCCTGCTATACAGAACCCTACCGTAATGACCTGGACAAGTCAGTATACTTATAATGGAGTAAGAAGTGCCGCCCTTGGTGTTGCCATTAATAATGGCAAGCTCCATTCCAACCTGGTCGGCGGATTTCCAGGGGTTAAAAAATGGGGCGATGTTGCGCTAAACCCACAGGGAAATCAAAATTATTCACTTGCGCCCTATGTTGTAGGTGGAGAAACCTATCCCGCCATCGTTTATGACAATAACTCGAAACGGTTTTATCGGATCCAGGCGTACAATCCGACACCTGTAGCAGGAACGCTGGAAGTTTTTCCGTCAGGTAGCACCTCTGGTGTAAGCAGCGTATTCGATATGAATGATGTGGGTATGACCATGTTGTTTCAGGACTCGGCTGATGTGGTTAACGATTATAACGCCATCATGAAAAGCGCAGATAACCAGGCTTATTTGCTCCGGTATAAAACAAAAAACAGTGCTACAGCTCCTACAATAACCTTGGGAAAAACCCTGATGAATGCTCCTGGTATTTTAAATTATAGTGCTGCTGCCGGATCTACGACAACTCCACATATCTATTATGGCAACGCAAATATTCTTTCACGTTATGAAACAAGTTCTAATGCCGTTGTAGAAACTTATTCCTTTCCTAATGGCGAAAATATCACAGCGATTAAGTACACTAAGGGATATTATGATAAAAAAGGACCGAGACTAGCGGTTGCCACCTGGAATGGAAGCGCCGGCAAAGTTTATTATTTCGCCATCAATGCCAATGGGGCAATTGGTTCTTATACCAATGTAGTCCCTGGCTTTAGTAAAATTGTCGATCTCGTTTATAAATATTAATCCATTTCTAATTGTTTGCTAATTATTATATCCTATGAATTTAATAAAATTAAAACTACATTTCTGTAAGTCAGCACTGATAGCGTTATTGATCACAGTTTTTTTTGGGACTGCGGCATATACACAAACGAGCGGGACCTATCAGGTTACTGGTAATATTGAAGGGCTGGCTGATCAGAAGGTTTACCTCAGTGCCAAAACTAAAGGTTTAACTATTGCCGACTCTGTCCTGGCCAAAAATGGCCACTTTGAGTTTAAAGGGAAAACACCGGGAGCTCTGGTTTATTATCTGCGCTTCGGAAAATCAATTTATCTCAGCGTGCCCATAGATGTTAACGAACACGTTGAGATCACAGGGAATTTAGATCATTTAACAGAAGATGATGTTAAAGGCGCGAAAATGCTCCCGGTATGGAAAGAGTGGTTTAAGGGATGGGAAACGATAAGGAGCCGCGCGGGTGTACTTTATAAAATGCTGGACAGTATAGGTAAAGCAGGAAAGGATGCCGATCGCAGTTATGTAGACGCAGAATTTAAAAGGTTAGACCAGCGCCTGATTGATTCTGTAGAAGTATTGGTACAGAAATATCCTTCTTCACCCATTACACCTTTTATCATCATCGATCGCTTTATCAATTATCCAAATCCCGAAAAAGCCAAAAGCACCTACGCTGCACTAAGTACAGCAGGGAAGAATTCATTGTATGGTCAGGAACTTGGCGAGGCACTGCGGATTGCTTCAAAAACAGGGATTGGCATAAAGCCAGATTTTACCATGGCCGACAGGAATGGTCAGCCGTTTAAGTTGTCCAGTCTTAAAGGTAAAGTGGTGCTTGTTGATTTCTGGGCAAGCTGGTGCGGGCCGTGTAGAAAGGAAAATCCGAACCTGGTCAAAGCTTATGAAAAATATCATGGCAAAGGATTTGAAATTGTAGGTGTTTCCCTGGATGACAAAAAAGAAAATTGGTTAAAGGCTATAGAGGCGGATCAGTTGGGCTGGCTTCATGTATCGGATCTGAGAGGATGGAAAAGCGATTTGGCTGCTGAGTACGGGATCCGTTCCATCCCAACAAGTTTTTTAGTAGATGCGGATGGGAAGATCATTGCAAAAGATCTCCGGGGAGATCAATTGGAAAAAAAATTGGCTGAGATTTTTAAATAGTTAGGTTATAAAAAAAATATCCCCGGATCTGCATGGCCCGGGGATATTTTTGCTTTCTTCTATTTGCCTCCAGGTGGACAGTATTGCTGTAAAAATTTGGTATAAGTCAGCGCCAGGTGTTCCGAGGTTCCTTCGCCTTCATTGATGCTGTGCGTCCGGTTTGGGTAAGACATCATTTGAAAGACCTTTCTGTTCTTGATCAGCTCATTGATCAGCATTTCTGCATTTTGGTAATGTACGTTGTCATCACCAGTGCCATGGATATACAATAAATTTCCCTGTAGGTTTTTTGCATAGGTAACCGGCGAGCCTTTGATGTAAGCTTCTTTAGTAACCAATGGGGAGCCCATATAGCGCTCCTGGTAAATATTGTCATAGGTTAACTGGTTCCCAACAGCAGCAATTGCAATACCGGTTTTGTAAATCTCCGGATATTGGAACATCAGGTTAAGGGTGGAAGAACCACCGCCACTCCAACCCCAAACGGCAACACGGTCTTTATCTACAAATGACCACTGAAGGATTTTCTTAGCTGCCATTGCCTGGTCTCGGATGTTCAGTGTACCAATGCTTTTGTAAATACTTTTACGCCATTCCCTGCCTTTAGGAGCAGGGGCGCCCCTGTTTTCAACAGATATATAGATATATCCATCTTTAGGCATATTACCCGCGTATAGCCAGTTTACACCAGCACCATAGGTATCGGTAACCGTTTGAGAAGCGGGCTCTCCATAAACGTAAAATACTACCGGATATTTTTTTGTCTGATCGAAGTTGTCAGGTTTACGCATCCATCCATCCATTACAACACCATCTTCCGTAGTTACTTTGAAGAACTCCACCGGGGCCTTACCTGGTCTGATCCTTGCCAGTTGACTGGTGATGCTACCTTCCATTGTAAATGGATTTAAGCTGGTCATTTTCATCCATTCTGTCAATGGCCTAATATTGGAATTTGTATAGGTATGGCGGGCAAACAGGCCATTTGGTGAAATCTCGTAACTGTGTGTACCGGGTAATACAGAGGGAGTAACCATTTCTGGTTTTGCACCTCCACTTAATTTGGTTTTGTACAGATATCTTTGTGTCGCATTGTTAGGTGAAGCAATGAAATACAACCAGTTGTTTTTCTCGTCAACCAGTGATTTCTCAATGACATCGTAATCACCTTTAGTAATCAGGGTTTGCTTCTTGCCATCTTTGCTGATGCGGTATTGGTGTCGCCAGCCGTCTTTTTCACTGGACCATAAGAATTCTTTTCCTCCGTCAATCCATTCCCATTCTTCACCTGCATCAATCCAGGCTTTATCTGTTTCTGTATAAATGTTGTTTGCCAAAGCTGTCGCTGCGTTCACTACAAACAATTTACTTACATTCTGCTCGCGGTTTAGCTGTTGCAGAATTACCTCATTACTATTCGGAATCCAGTTCATTCTAGGAATGTAGTTTTGAACCGGACTGCCTGGAATAGCTAGCCATTTGGTTTGCGCAGTAGCAATATTTACAACGCCCACCTTACAGGATGAAGGATCCTGGCCAACTTTAGGATATTCTACAGGAATGGTATAAGCATAAATCGAATCTGTATTGTCTATCATCAGGAAGTTTCTGATTTTAGAAGCATCAATTTGCCAATAGGCGATGGATTTTCCATCGGGGCTCCATCTAAACCCATCTCTACAGTCAAATTCTTCTTCATAAACCCAATCAAAAGTACCATTGATCATCCTGTCAGTACCGTCAGTGGTCAAAGCTTTAGATGTCATGTTCTGTATGTCATCTACATATAGATTGTGCTTGCTAACATAAGCTACTTGATTACCGTCCGGAGAAAACTTGGCGAACATCAGCGAAGATGCTGGCTTGTCTTTCCCCACTTTAGTCAGGGTATTTGCTTTTAAATCTGCCACGTAGTAATCGCCACGTGTTTCATAACGCCAAACTTTTTTGCTATTGGTAAAGATCAGGACTTTGCTTTCATCGGCCGATACCTGGAAATCCTTGATGTAATTGATCCCATTACCTCCGGCAACCAATAAGTTTCGGCTTACAATCGTTTTGCGCTCGTTCTGAGGTAGAGAAATACTTACCAGTTCGCCATCGATAACCTGGTAATAGGCATTACCGTCTTTGGTAAACCTGAGTTCTTGTTTTTGTGCATTGGCTGTGCCATAAACAAAAATCAATACAGCTAAGCTGAGTTTAAAAATGATGCGTTTGAAATTCATTTTTTATAGTTCTATAAATTGATGATATATGGTTTGCAGATAGGCTTTAGCCTGGTCTAAGGTTTTTTCTGTCTGCGTCTTATCAGCGTCGTTACTGTTGTACAGGATTTGTTTTCCTACATTGTCAAACGTAACACATTGTTTGTTATCGATAAAGCCCATTCCATTGTCCCAACTAAAAAAAGCAAAAGGCTTGGTGTAAGGATTTAACAGGTTTTTACTCCATATAAATTCTTTAGCAGGGATATTTAGTTGAGTTAATAAGGTTGCAGCAATGTCAGTCTGACTACCGATGTGATCAAACTTACGTCCCTTATATTCGTCCTTAATCACATCTCCATAAAACAGTAAGGGGATATGATAGCGCTGTGGAACCGAAATGTCGTATTTATTTTTAGGTAATAAATGACCATGATCTGCAACAAAAACAAACAAGGTGTTTTTGTACCAGGTTTCTTTCTTTGCGTTGTTTAAATAAGCATTAATGCAGGAATCGGTATAATAGGCCGTACTTTTGAATTTTGCAATGTTGTCGGATTCGCCAAATTTATGTCTTCCGGGCAAGTCGTAGGGCTCGTGATTGGTCAGCGTAAGTAATGTTGAAAAGAAGGGTTGAGGCTCTTGTTTTAAATCGCTGATTTGTCTTGCAAATACCACTTCATCATATTTACCCCAGCGTGATTTTAAATCATTACCACTAAAGCTGTTTTTGTCTATGAGCTTTTGATAATTGTGGCTGAGGATAAAAGCTTTGTAATTGTCGAATTCTGATTCACCTCCATAAAAAAAAGAGGTATGGTAGCCATTTTTAAAGAAAGATTGTGAAATGGCCGGAATCTTTTGCATTTTTTCGGGCCATTTAACCACGCTACCCGCAGCAAGGGTAGGAAAGGCTGCTAAACTCGCTACGATGCCCTTATCTGTTCTACTCCCAGAAGAATAGATCTGACTAAATAAAACACCTTTGTTAATGAGGCTGTCAAAATGAGGTGTAATGCCATCCTCATTACCGAGTGTTTTTGTCAGATCAGCTGTAAAACTCTCAATGATGACCAATACCACATTCGGGCGTTTGGTATTTAGAATTTGAACCGTACTGTCTTTGGCAGGCGTATATAAATCCTTTACATTTTGGCTGGCCAGTTTTGCATCAAGATATACATAAGGATTTCCCTTTGTGGCCCTTGTGTCAAAGGCACCCGCTAGTAAATTCCATTCGGTATTTACTGCGGCCTGGTTTAAAATCTGTTCCTTTGAAAAATAAGCCATGCTTTGGTTGATCGGCGAGCCTCCAATTCCGCCTCTGATCAGCAGAAAAGTAACAACGCAAAGCAGGAGACTGGTAATTGATCTGATCCAGATGGGAATCGGGGTAAAGGTGAGTTTTTTGGAAACGATAAAATGTTGCAGGAAAAAACCGATTACACTGAGCAAGGCAATCAGAGAGACCGAAAGTGCAACGGGCGAAGATGCACTTGATGCCATCGCCTCCTTAGGTGAGGTGATCAGAAAACCGATAGCCTGTGCATTTATCTTGATCCCCCATTCTCTGAAAGTATTGAAATTAATTCCAGAGAAACTGCTGAAAAGTACAACCAGGATCATAATATAATACGGCAGCCATTTGAGCTGTATATTTTTACGGCCGTTTAAAAACCAAAAAATGTAGCTTAAAAGCGGAATGACGGTCAGGTAGGCCGTCATTGATAGATCAAGCTTTAAAGCATGATAAAAGGTGGCGCAAATTTCACTGAAGGGAACTCCACTCAGCTTTTGGTTATACAACACCAAAAACAGAATGCGGTCAATGAAAAAGAAAATGAGCCAGAATAAATAGAATCTGACAAAAAATAACAAACTTTTGATCATACCGAACTTTATTGTCCACCGCGCATGGCACGCAGTTCTGCCATTGTTTTCAATTCATAACCTTTAGGTACATCTAAAGAATATGGGGGAATTTTGCTTTCCTTGATACTTTTTAGCGTCAACACGGTTTTAAATCCGTCCTGTACATTGCTAAATTTAACTGGTGTTCCTTGTATAGCTGAAAGACCTGGGGGATGCACGCCTGCTGGAAGCTTGATGTCGTTGGTTGCCCACAATTCGTAATTGGCGCCGTTATTATCCTGGTAGGTATATTTTTCAGCATTATATCCACCAATAGTTTGCTTTTCGCCTGTAGCTTTAAAACCTGTAAAAGTAAAAGAACCACTTTGTTTTTCAATGTCTTCTTTAGTCATTTGGGCTGCATATTGTTTTTGCATCATTGGAATGTCGACCAATACCAGTGCTTTTTTGGCTACACCATCGGTCAATACTTTAAGCATCGCAGCACCCATATCAATCTGTACTTTTGAAATGTCGCCACTAAAGTCCACTTTGCTTTCTGAGGGAAGGACGGAAGGATCTACTTGTTTCTTCTGATCTTCGGTCAATACATACTCTATTCCGTAGGTAATTGTACCGGAGTTAATTACTTTTTGAGCTTTGGCAATGATTGCGGTGCTAATTAAAATGGCAACAAGAACGGCCGTTTTGATTGATTTAAACATATTTTGAATAATTAGTTTACCAGTTGATTTTCTCTTTGCTGATAAAGGCAGCAATACCTTTTTTGAAATCTTCGCTTTCCCTTACTTTAGCGTTAATTTTTACCGCTTCAGCCAAACTCCTGTCCAGATCTGGATTGGTGGTCTGTCCAATAAGTTGTTTTGTTACCATTAACGCGTTTGAGGACGCTTCATTGCACAAACTTAACGCAAAATTCCTGACAATAGGATCAATTTCATCTTTGTTTGTTACGTAAGTGATTAGTCCGTAATCTAATGCCTCCTGTGCAGAAGACAAGCTACCTGTTAACAAGATCTTTTTAGCAATTGTTTCACTTGTTTTTCGAAGTAGAAAACAGGATACGATGGCGGGTACAAAACCCAATTTAACTTCTGTATAACCAAAACTGGCTTCTGGAACTGCAAAAGTAATATCACATACTGTCACAAGTCCGCAACCGCCTGCAATGGCATGCCCCTCTACCTGGGCAATAACTACCTTTGGAAGGTAGTAAATTGTTGTAAATAAGCTTTTTAAGTTGTTGGAGTCTGCCAGGTTTTCTTCGTAAGTGTTTTGTTGCAGCTGCTGCAGGTAAGCCAGATCGGCACCCGCACTAAAAGTATTACCGACGGCTTTCAATACCACAACTTTAACTTCCGGATCTGCCGCTGCCTGGTTGAATGTGCTGGTTAACAAGGCTACCAATTCCGGGTTCATTGCATTTCGCTTTTCGGGACGGTTAATGGATATCGTCGCTATGCGATCGGCAACTGAATATAAAACTAAAGGCTCAGTCATATAGAATTTTCAATGAATAGGAATCAAAGATGCTTTAATTTTCTTTAAAATGGAGGGATGGAGACCAGTTTTATTTGCATTCTTAAACTTTATCTCAACGATTTTGTATTGTTCAAGGGCAGGTTTAACATGATTAAGGAAATCCCTTTGTCCGGAATCCAGATCCGTAATTAGTATCGCTTTAGTTCCTGAAATGAGGGCAAGCGCATAATTTTTTGGCAAACCAAAACAGATGATGAGTTTTTGATGTTTGGCTTGATATTTTTGATACGACAAGCTGGACTGGAAAATTAAAAAAAGTAACAATGAGACAAATAATAATTGCTTAAGCTGGTGCTTTAACGCGTAAATGAGTAGGAACAAAGCGATGCTTAACAAAAAAAACTGGGTAGGGTTGATCCAAATTCCGGTAATGTTGGCCAGGGGTATCTTGGCAATCATACCCAGGCCTGTATTCATGAATTTCACGAGCCATTCAAAGGCCGGGGCTAATGCTTCAATCCGAAATATCAGCATGAATATACCCAGATACATTAGTAAAGCGGAGGGTACGATGATAAAAAGATTGCAGATTAGAAAATAAACCGGAAATTGGTGGAAATAGTAAATGCTCAAGGGGTAGGTAGCCATTTGTGCAGCAGTAGACATAGCTATGGCCGACCAGAGTTTGTCAAGCCATTTGTTTTTAACCTGGTAGCATTGCCTGATAATGGGTTGGAGATAAATTAACCCCAACACGGCTAGAAAGGAAAGCTGGAAACCTACGTCCCAAATCAAAAAAGGATCATAAACCAATAGACAAAATGCGGCAAAAGATATGATGTTGTAACTGTTGCTGTGCCGTTTTAACAATTTAGCCAGGATGAATGCAGAGAGCATGACCGCAGATCTCAATACGGAAGGAGAGAAGCCGGTCAGCAATGCGTAGAACCAAATCAATGTAATGATGATAATTGCTTTAAATGCGCTGAGCCATCGCCTTCCCTTCATGAAAAACAGGATCTTATCGATGATGATGTATATTAGACCGACGTGCATCCCTGAAACTGATAGTACGTGGATAGTGCCTGTTTTTGCATATACGTTAAAAGTATCCTGTGCAAGTTCAGCGCGGTAGCCCAAAACAAGTGTAGCAGCTATGGAAAAACAATCCTTATCTTTGATGACCTTTCTATAAAAATCTACCTGTGCCCTTCGGAGTTTAAATGCATAAGCTTGAATCCTGTTCCCCAGGTTCCTGTGTAATTTGATGATTTGTGCTTGCTGAAGGAACGTTTGATGATAAATCTTTTGTCTGGCCAGCCAGGTTTTATAGTCAAATTCAGCAGGATTTAATACTCCAGTTATATCCTTGCTTTGTATGGGGATGATGAGCTGATCTCCATATTCAATTTTCAGGCTGGCTGAATCCTGAACTTTAATAGCTACCATTAATTGGCTTTCAGCTGCCCGGAATCGCCATACTTTTTTTCTGAATATGGGTTCATCTGTCACTGTTATTTTTATATATTTTTTATGCTTATATTTTTTTTTATCAATGTGAAATAGAAATTTATTTGAATGATAACATAATGTTCCGGTTAAGGTAATGGTCAAACCGGTCGCCAATCCAATTGCAGCTTTAAATTTATACGCTTTGATTTTCAAATAAAGGATGTTTACCAGGGTCAATAGCGTTAAAGAAATAATTGTACTGAATAATATCCATGAGGTTAATTTCGAAGTGTTCATTTGTTCGCCAATCAGGATACCAAGGATAAAAGGAATTAAAATCCTGGCAAATGCAATTTCTGCCAGCTGGATGTCTCGTTGAACCATAATTAAAACTGGTATCGGATTTGTAATTTGAGCTCTGTTTTTTTGTTGCCTTCAATTTCATCCAGGCCAGATCCGATTTTTTCAACGTCCCTATAAATGAACAGGGCGTATCTTGCCCATAAATCCATTTTGCGCATGGCCTTATACCTGATGTTGAGAAAACTACGAATTCCTTTTCCGGCATAATTTCCAGAACCTGCAGCATATAACACATCGTCTTCATAAGCATAGATTCTACTGTTGTATGATGCAGTGTTAAAATAAGCAAGTCTTATGTTTCCAGAAAAAGGGGCCGACATTGGACTGTAACCAAAATCCTGATAAATTAAAAAGCCAAACTCGTTGTTTTTTATACCTTTCTGGTATCGAACTATTTCTGTTCGTTGCTGGAAGTTGTACTTTTTATCTAATCTCCAATTAAACTCCAGCCGATAGTTTTGTTTCAATACATTTTGTAGTCCTGGCGTTTCGCCGCCAGATTCCGGATTCTGCTGTTTCAGTTCCCTTTTATATCTCAGCACGGATTTAAAGATCTTATTGGGCATATAGGTTAACTGACCCAACAAATCATATCCTGCAGATGCAGAATCGATGCGGTATTTTAGCCAGGGAAAACGGAAGTAGTCAGCATATGTCGAAAAAGTCCAACCTTTCCACGGATTAAAGTTTAGTCCCAGGTAAATGCCGCGCTCATTTGCAGTTTCAGTAGCTTCGCCTACAGCCTTGCTAAAAAAGCAGTGGTAATTACGATCATAATTCCTCGCCAGCAGTACTGCAGCCAATTTTGGTGTTAAATTGGCCATTGCTCCCTGTATCATTGCCCAGCCGGTTTGTATACTACGCGCCACTTCGCCATAGAAATACACGTTTTTATAGGTGTAATTGTAATGAAGACCGACATTGTTGAGTGTTTTTCCGGTAAAACTGTATTTGTTGTATAAGGCTGTTCCCGTGATAAATTGATGTTGATATCTGGAATGGTAAGCTAACAGACCAAAATTAAGGTTATTGCTTAGATATTGTAAAGTACCGCCATAAACCATTTGTCCAACACTGCTCTTATTCTGGAGTTCCGTTTTTGTGCGATGTAAGCCGCTGGTTTGAATGTTGGAGAGCGCATAACTACTGTCTGCCATACGTTTTAGACTTGCATCTATTTTTCTGTAGGAAATAAAGGTGCTAAAATCAAGGTTTTTAGCTATGTTTAATGTGGTAGCTAACCCTCTGAAATAGGAAGACTCATTGGTCGAGGTATAAGGTTTAATCCCTAAATCTTTTGCAGCCACACTAGTTACATCGGCGCCTTTACCAAAACCAAAGCCAGACCATAAACTTAAACCCTGCCCAAACTGCAGACTGTAGTCGCCGAGTACCAATTTTTTTAAGCGTCCGATTTTAAATAAGGCAAGATGGGCAGACAGAAAATCGGCTATGCTTGTTCCTTTTAACCAATATTCTCCAGCATCTTTTTTTAGTAAAACGGCCACAGAAACTGCTTCATCCAAAGTATAACGGTATTTAATCAGGAATTTATCGGCCGTTCCGAGATATCTACTCCCTGATAAATCTCTAAAGCCCTTTTGTTGCTCAAACAGTCTTGCATATCTCATTATCAGGTTGTTGTGACCTGAGTTTGTCAGGTTTTTTAAATGCAACTGGCGTAAAGCGATATGAGCATCATCAACTTTTACAAAAGGTAAGATTCGGTTAACGGTTTCCAGATCAAATCCTGGAATAGCCTGTAATTCCAGCACATCAATTAATCGGCCGTTGTTTTTCAGGTAGTGTAGCAGACTTGATATTTGTAAAGGAGAGAGAAACATCAATACCTTTAAGGTACTTGCCGTAGCCTTATTTAAATCAATGGGGTGTTTTTTGTAGTAGGCCAGATTTTCGCTAAGTTCAGAAAAGTCTTCTTCTTCTACATTGCGTTCTGCAAGATTTTCTACAATTTCCTTGATTTTTTCTTCTTCCTGAGCCAGGCTGGAGATATTGATAAATAGGAAAAAAAGGGCAAATAGTACTTTCATAGTGATGGGTCAAATTGGACCAATCACCGGAATATTTATCAGATTAAACAACTTTTGCTGTTTTTTTTGAAAAAAAATTTCACTGCATAAGAGATCAAAAATGAAAGATTTTGGTAAAGAAAGCTAGATCACCTGGTTTTTAATGCTAAATTTCCTCGTTAAGTTTTAATAAAAAGTCTTTGAGTTTTTCCAGGGAATCAATAATTTTTTGATTTTCTTTAACCTCGCTGTTGTTATTTTTCAAATGATCTTTAGCACCTTTCAAGGTAAAACCTTTATCGTCTACCAGGTGAAAAATGATCTTTAAATTTTCAATATCTTCAGGAGTAAATAGACGGTTCCCTTTTTTGTTTTTCTTAGGCTGTAAGACATCAAATTCCTTTTCGTAAAAACGGATTTGCGATGCGTTAACACCGAACATTTCCGTCACTTCCCCCATGGTGTAATACATTTTGTTAATTTCACGTTCTTTATAAGGCATGATTGGTATTGATTATTAGTGTTTTACGGCTTTTATTTAAAGTATTCAAACTTAGGTAAAGTTCTGCAAGTATCCATGAAGAGAATGAAAAAAATATTCCTGGTCCGGCTAAAACCAACGTAATTTATGTAAAGCGATCTTATAGAAATAATGGAGGAATATGCTAATTTTGCTCAAAATAAACTAAGAGAAGGATGACAGCTAAGGAAATCAGACAGGCATACTTAAAATTTTTCGAATCGAAACAGCACCATATTGTTCCATCTGCACCTATTGTAGTTAAGAATGATCCGACCCTGATGTTTACCAACGCAGGGATGAACCAATTTAAAGATTTGTTTTTGGGTGAAGCGCCAATCAAATACCCAAGGGTTACGGATACGCAACGTTGCCTGCGCGTATCGGGTAAACACAATGATTTAGAAGAAGTGGGTATTGATACCTATCACCATACCATGTTTGAGATGCTTGGCAACTGGAGTTTCGGCGACTATTTTAAAAAGGAAGCCATTGCCTGGAGCTGGGAATTACTGACTGAGGTTTATAAAATACCAAAGGACAAACTTTATGTGTCTATTTTTGAAGGTGACGACAAGGAAGGTTTGCCAAGAGATACAGAAGCTTACGAACTTTGGAAACAGTATGTTCCTGAAGCACGTATCATATTGGGTAATAAAAAAGATAATTTCTGGGAAATGGGAGATACAGGTCCTTGCGGACCATGTTCTGAAATCCATGTGGATTGTCGCCCGGAAAATGAGCGCGCTGCTGTGGAAGGTAAGACATTGGTTAATGCCGATCATCCCCAGGTGATTGAGATCTGGAATAATGTATTCATGCAGTTTAACCGTTTGAAAGATGGTTCCTTACAGCCCTTACCAGCACAGCATGTAGATACAGGGATGGGTTTCGAACGTTTAGTACGGGTATTGCAGGGAAAATCTTCTAATTATGATACTGATGTTTTTCAACCCCTGATTCAGTTCATTGCTGATAAAGCCGGAGTTGAATACGGTGCAGACGAGAAAACGGATATTGCCATGCGGGTAATGGCTGATCATATTCGTGCCATTTCATTCGTAATTGCGGATGGACAATTGCCTTCCAATAATAAAGCAGGATATGTCATCCGTAGGATTTTACGTCGTGCGGTGCGTTATGCTTATACCTTCCTGAATTTAAGAGATCCATTTCTGAATGAACTGGTTCCGGTATTGGCCGTACAATTTAAAGGTGTATTTGACGAATTGTCTTTGCAACAGGATTTTGTTCAGAAAGTGGTATTGGAGGAGGAAGTTTCTTTCCTGAAAACTTTAGCTACAGGTATCCAACGTTTTGATAATTATACTAAAAAGCAGGCCGATTTCTTAATGTCAGAAAATGCCATAGAGCCAGAAAAATCTTTTGAAGATAACTGGGTTTACAGCATTTTGAAAGACCAGATGGTCATCTCTGGTGATTTTGCTTTTGAGCTCCAGGATACCTATGGTTTTCCTATCGATTTAACAGAATTGATGGCCAGAGAGAAGCGTTGGACTGTAGATATGTCCGAGTATGAAAAGGCCTTGCTTAAGCAGAAGGAACGTTCCCGCGCAGCTACAGCTGTCGACACCGGTGATTGGGTAATAGTTAATGCCGATCTAGCCACAGATTTTGTGGGCTACGACGATTATGAAACTGAGACACAGATCATCAAATACCGTAAAGTCAGTGCAAAAGGGAAAGAGCAATACCAAATTGTATTGAGTAAGACTCCTTTTTATGCCGAAAGTGGTGGTCAGGTAGGTGATACTGGTCGTCTGGAAGATCATAGTCGCTTATTTTTTGTAGAGGTGACCGATACAAAGAAAGAAAATGGCGTAATTGTTCATTATACTGATACTTTACCGGAAGATCTTGACGGATTGTTCTGGGCGGTAATAGATGAGAAGAAACGGTTATTGTCACAGGACAACCATACGGCCACACATTTGTTGCATGCCGCACTCAAGAAAGTACTGGGCTCTCATGTAAATCAGAAAGGGTCTCTGGTGAATTCAGATTACCTGCGATTTGACTTTTCGCATTTTGCCAAAATCAGCGAAGATGACCTGGCTCAGATTGAGCACCTGGTGAATCAAAAAATCCGGGAAAACATTCCATTAAAAGAACAACGTGATGTGCCTTATGATCAGGCCATCTCCAGTGGCGTAACAGCTTTATTCGGAGAAAAGTATGGTGATTTCGTAAGGGTGATTACTTTTGATGACCACTATTCTAAAGAGCTTTGCGGAGGTACGCACGTACAGGCCACTGGTCAGATTGGCTACTTTAAAATCATTTCTGAAAGCGCTGTAGCGGCTGGAGTTAGGCGTATAGAAGCCATTACGGCGGATAAAGCTGAGGCCTTTGTATTGCAGCAAAACCGGGAGTTGAATGAGTTGCGTGCTTTATTGAAAGGCAGTAAGGATTTAACCGCTGCCGTTTCTGCTTTAATTGAAGAAAACAACAAACTTAAAAAAGGTGCGGAAAAAGCTGTTGGTGAGCAGGCTGCCAATTTGAAGCATGAAATTGTCCACCACCTGAAAACCATTAACGGCATTAACCTGATTGCCACGCATGTGGACCTGCCGAATGCAGATGCTGTGAAAAACCTAGCTTTTGCGGTAAAAGATCTGGTGGATGATCTGTTCCTGGTCTTCACTACTTTAATTGACGATAAACCTGGAATCACTGTGATGTTGTCTGAAAACCTGGTTAAGGATAAAGGGTTGAATGCTTCTAATATTGTGAGAGAATTGGCTAAAGAAATTCAAGGCGGTGGCGGGGGGCAACCATTTTATGCAACTGCTGGTGGGAAGAACAAAGAAGGTCTTGAACAGGTATTGACTAAAGCTGAAAGCTTATTATAACAGAAAAATCAGGTTGATACACAACCTGATTTTTTTATTTTCATACATGTACGTACATTATCACTAATACTGTAGAAAAAAGATCGGGTGTTATTTTAGTGCCCAATAACCGATTGCCAACCAAACCAATCCTTTCGCTAGGAAAAATAAGAATCCCCAAACACCGACTCTTTTGAGCCATTTAAGCAATGCTGCTTTTTTTTCAGAGCTGGATTTGCTGGTCATATGACAAAGATAATGGGCTTGTGGCCGATTTTTCAAATTTTATATTTATTGAAACGTTTCTTGGGATAAAAAAGTGTTGCAGGGTACGTGGATTCGTATAAACATCAGAATTAATTTCAAATACTTCATAGATGTTTTTTGACGTTAACACCTCAGCTGCAGTGCCGTCGTACCATTTTCGGCCATTTTTTAGCATTAAAATGCGGTCGGCATATTGTGCAGCCAGATTGATGTCGTGTAATACGGTGATGACCATAAAGCCGCGTTTGCTTAAAGTTTTTGCAATCGCTAAGGTTTGTTGCTGGTATTGCAGATCCAGACTGGCTACGGGTTCATCCATCAGTAGGACTGCAGCAGGTACATCCCAGATTTGAGCCAGTACTCTTGCCAATTGTGTACGTTGTTGTTCACCGCCAGACAGGGTCAGGTAAGCGCGCTCTGCAAAGGCGGTAATGCCGGTAAGTTCCATAACCTGGTGTACAATGTTGCTGTCGTTTAGTTTAGGTCTGTTTTTGTAATGTGGGTATCGGCCCATGGTTACGATTTCTAAAACCGTGAAGGCCATGTTGACAACGTTTTGTTGATTGAGTACTCCGCGTTTTAAGGCTAGATCGGCAAGTGTATAATCAGCAATTTCCCGTCCATGTAATTTTAAGCTTCCTTTTGTGGCTTTTTTTTCTCCGCTTAGCATACGCAGCAAGGTTGATTTACCAGCACCATTGGAACCTAAAATGGCCATCAATTCGCCAGGGCGTATGCTAAAAGAAATGTCTTTTACTAAGGCCCTTTTGGCAATTTCATAAGTCAGGTTATCAGCAATCAGCATATTTTGTAGTTTATAGCACTAGTTTTTTCTTGTCTTTAATTAAGATGTAAAGGAATAGCGGGGTGCCGAGCAATGCTGTAATCACGCCAATGGGCAATTCAATCGGTGCAATGATTGTTCTGCAAATCATGTCGGCGAGCGTAAGCATTAAAGCTCCGAATAGGGCGGAGGCGGGCAGTACGTGCTTGTTGTCTACACCAATGACCAAACGAATGGTGTGTGGAACCAACAGACCTACAAAACTGATGATTCCGGAAACGGCAACGGAGGCACCGACCGCCATGGTAGCCAGGATTACCACGTTTCTTTTCACCACGTTCACTTTTAAGCCCAGTTGGCTGGCCTGAACTTCTCCAAGGGAGAATGCATTTAGGGCTTTGCTCATTTGGGGTAACAACAAGGTGGGTATCAGGATAAAAGGCATGACAGACCATACGGTTTCCCAGGATGCCCCGGCCAGGCTACCCAGCATCCAGAAGGTGATGTTGCGTAACTGCTGATCGTCAGCAATATAAGTGATTAGGCCGGTAAGGGCGCCAGCCAGCGCATTGATTGCGATACCTGCAAGTAACATGGTTGCCACATTGGATTTTCCATCCGTCCGGGAAATCTGGTAGACCAGCATCGCTGCAATTCCCGCACCTGCAAAGGCACCGAATGCAAGTAGGTAATAACCAAGAAGATTGCTTAATCCGGCAAAAAGCGATACTTCCAGCACAATGATAATCACGGCCATTAAAGAACCACCTGCCGAGATCCCAATCAAGCCGGGTTCTGCCAATGGGTTTCTGAATATACCCTGTATAGCGGCTCCGGATATGCCTAAAGCAGCACCAACAAGCAGGCCAAGTGCCACTCTGGGAAGGCGTACAATGTTTAACACGCCTTCGTATTGAGGAGATACAGTTACGCTTTGAAATAAACCTATTTTTTTAGCCAGGATTACGACTACATCTTTTACCGGGATATTTACCGCACCAAGTCCCATAGAGAAAGCAGAGGCGACAAATAAGGCAAGAACAAGCAAAAAGTATAATAAAAATTTTTTACTCACCATTTATCATTCAATTGGGTAATTGCCTGGGCTAGGCGTGTGGAGAAATTAACCAGCAGTTCAGCATCCATTTCCAAGATTCTTTTGTTTTTTCCTGCATTGGTTAAGGAAACACCAGGCATTTTTAAAATACTGGCGGCGCCACCCAAACTTTTATAGCCAAAGTCGAACATCAGAATGATATCCGGATTGGCATTGACCAGGGCTTCTGTGGTATAGGGTTTAAACTTCGAAAAGCCTTGGGCTGCATTTTTGCCGCCGGCAAGTTTAACAATTGCATCAATATTGGTGTCTTTACCCGCTACCATCATTACACCTGTACCTCTGGCATAAATGAATAGTACTTTTGGTGATTTTGGATTTTGTTTTACTCTAGTTAAGGCATTGTTTACTGCTATATCTGTTTGTTTGGCCAGTTCTTCTCCCTTGGTGGGATTACCCAATGCGCTGGCAATTTGGCGGATGAAGGAGCAGGCTCCGGGTTTAGAAAATTCTTGTTTGATGACCACAACCCGGATGCCGGCTGATTTCAACTGTGATTCAATAGCTTTAGATAAAGCACCTTCGGGTGCCAGTACCAAATCGGGATTGAAGGAGATCACACCTTCGGTGGATACGGTACGGTTCTGACTCACCTTTGGCAGTTTAGTTACATAGGCAGGGTAGGTACTGGTTACATCAACGGCTACCAGTTGGGCGCCATAACCAAGCGCATCTACAGTTTCCGTAATTGCACCCCCTAAAGTGATAATTCTTTTCTGAGCAGTGGCAGACATACTGCAAAGGAGCAGCAGTGACCATAAAATATAACTTGATTTCTTCATTTTTTGACAGGTTTTATGCATTGTTTCGGTTACAAAGGAAGCTTTAATTAAAATCATTCCAAATAGTTTAATAATTTTTACCGGTATCGGTATTCTTTAAATCAGGCCGATTTAACCGGGTAATTTTATTTGTGTTTTTCTTGTTATCTGTTTGTCTACTAGTTGTTTGTTTACTTGTATTTTAAGTTTTGAGCATCGCTCTTAAAACTGTTTTTATGCTAAAAATATCCCAATTCCGTTAAGGTAATCCCGAAATGGTTAAAAATAATCCGTTTTACGTTGCTTGACTATTGACAAATGTAAGCATATTTGTCATCTTATTTAGACTCATTAAAAATAGATAAAGAGATAAATGTATAGACTGCTTGCCACTTTAAAACATTGTATGACTATGGTACCGATGCTATTTTCCATTGCTGTATTTGCTGCTGATCCGAAGGGGAAACTGACTGGTTCAGTTGCAGACGCGATGGGGAAACCACTTGCAGGAATTTCGATAGCTTTACAACCAGACAATAAACGGGCGATCACTGATGGGAAGGGACGATTTGAAATTGGCGGTTTGTTTCCGGGTACTTATCATCTGAGCATTAAAGCGATTGGTTTTGAGTTATACACAGCGGAGGTGGAAGTGGGTAAAGTTAAAACGATTTCAATTCATTTGACTGGCAGTAATAAAACCCTGAATGAAGTGAATGTGACCGGTGTACATGGTAATCCGGATAATTTTATTGACATGACCCGAACTGTCATGCCAAGCAAAGTGATTAGCCGTGAAGAGATCGAAATGATGGGGAGCAGGCGATTGGATGAGGTTTTGAAAGAGCAAACAGGACTGGCCATCGTGAATGATATTGGTTCAGGGAGCAGGGCTGTAGGTTTACAAATGCAGGGTTTTGACAGTGGCTATACCATGATCATGATCGACGGGCAACCGATGGTTGGCCGTAACAATGGTAATTTTGATCTTTCACGCATTACAGTATCCAATATTGAGCGTATAGAGATCATTAAAGGGGCCTCGTCCTGCTTGTTCGGTAGTGAGGCGCTTGCAGGAGTCATTAACATTGTAACCCGTAAAAATATCAACCATCCACAAGCCATGGCTGCTTTGCGCTACGGCAGTTTCAATATGGTTGATGCTACCTTGGAGGGAGAAACTCCTTTCGCAGGTAAAAAGGGATCCGCTTACTTATCTGGAAATTATTACCGCACGGACGGTTTCAATTCCAATCCCTATTTAAATGAAGGTAAGACTGCACCGCCATTTGATAGTTTTGCCTTTCAGGGCAGGGCCAGGTATTTGTTAAGCGATAAAAGCACACTTAATTTTAACGGACGGTACGTCACCAGGCATTCAGATAACCAGATTTCATACGGTGTAAAGCCGACAAAAGATGTACTGGATGAGCAGGACTTAAATGGTTCTTTCTCCCTAAACAATAATTTCGATAATGGATTAAAACTAAAAAGTCAGTATTACCTGACACGGTATAAAACCACTCAGGATATTACCGATCTGAACAGTGGCATTGTCATACCAGGCAATAGCTTTGAACAGTATGTTCATCGTGCCGAACTGCAGAGTGTTAAACGGTTGTCTGATGTTATGGAACTTACCGCCGGTGCTGGAGGGGCTTATGAAGGGCTGCAAAATACAGCATACCGGGGTTCGAAAAGTATGGCCAATTATTTTGTCTTTGCTCAGGCAAGCTGGCAGCCTTTGACCAAATTGTCTCTTACGGGCGGTGCCAGATATGATTACCACGATAAATACGGTGGAAAAGTGAATCCAAGTCTGGGCATACAGTACCAACCCTTCGCTAATTTTACACTTAAAGCTGCGGTAGCAACGGGTTTCAAAACACCTAATTTTCAGCAATTATATCTTGTTTTTACAAATCTGCAAACGGGTTATACCGTACTGGGTTCAGAGGAGTTTTGGCGTGAGATCAGAATTCTTCAGGATGCCGGACAAATCATGAGTGTATTTCCCAGCGCTCAAAATATAGGTAAGCTTAAGCCAGAGCGCTCAGTCTCCTATAGTGGAGGCTTTAATTACAGTCCCGTAACAAGCTTGAAGCTGGATGTAAATGTGTTCTATAATGACATGAAAGACTTCATCAATTCAGAACAGGTAGCAGTAAAAACCAATAATCAACAAGTATTTTCTTATATGAACATAGCGAAGGCCTATACTACTGGTGCTGAGATTGGATTGAGTTGGTCGGCGACCAGGGAATTTACTATATCAGGGGGCTATCAATTGCTTTATGCAATAGATAAAGGTGTGGTAGACTCTATTAAAAATGGAACAGGTTTGTATGGGTTTGTCTACGATACGGATATCAATAATGTTAGAAAATCTACGGGTAAGGACTACTTCGGCCTCAATAACCGGTCTCGCCATATGGCTAATGTTAAATTTAGCTATCAACACGAAAAATCGGGAATTACCGGAACTTTCAGGGTTAATTATCGCAGTAAATACGGCTTTTCGGAAGACAATAAAGCGAACAAATTTTTAGACCCCTACGATACCTTTGTCCGCAGTTACTTTCTATTGAATGCGGCAGCACAGAAAACATTTTATAACAAACATTTACAGTTTCAACTTACGGCTGATAACCTAATGAATTATCGTGATCAGTTGATGCCAGCACAGCAGGGCAGGGCCTTGATTGCTGGTGTAAGCTGGCGTTTTTTTAAAGATTAAGCCAGACAACAAAAAGATATGAAATGAAGATTACGATCGCTTCATGAAAGATAAAAAATAAATATATGTAATGAAAAAGAGTAAACTAATACGAGGAATCATCATGCTGGCCGCGATCATCAGCTTTGCGGCCTGTACGAGAGATGAAATTAAGCCCGATCTTGAAGATGGAAAAAGTACCATTGTTAAAGACCTGCCAGGGGATGTAGGAAATACAGTAGGCGGTGAAAAGCCATTTGAGATTTTTTATTTCAGCTTAAAAACCAATGGCAAAGTGGATCAAAGTAAACTGTTAACTGCCGATTGGGACATTGCATTTGCCAAAGAATACAATTCTTATGTATCGACAAATAACGGTACCAATGATCAGAGTTA